>Ga0079224_100009030_pt1 | contig 13558 bp, 13 predicted proteins | sample Stecom2015_FD_80414 | JGI IMG/M metagenome (GOLD analysis project Ga0079224, IMG submission 80414) | Agricultural soil microbial communities from Utah to study Nitrogen management - Steer compost 2015 | ecosystem: Environmental > Terrestrial > Soil > Agricultural land | place: USA: Utah... | reverse complement strand
GCGAGTCTGGAAATTCGACCGTCAACACGCCGGTGATGCAAAAAGCGTCTAGAGATCCTCGTGGACAGTCGAGTCACTCGAGCGGCTCCGTGGATCTGTCGCAACGTGGTCTGGTCCGGTGAGCGCCCGATGCGTTCGGTCAAATCAGCGTGCACCCTGGTGTTGAGCGAGCGAAGAACTGCTGGGAAAGAACGCGATCGAGATCAGGATTTCGGCGAGTTCCTGAAACACCTGGTTCGGAGTCGCATAGCCGTTCCGGGGTCGCAGCGCCGGTCAGGGTTCGCGGTGCCCTCAGGGGAGACCATGCCCGTCAGGACCGCAGTACCGGTCAAGAGGCCGTGCCTCCCGGTCCACTGGAGTCCCCCGGCTGCGGGGCAGCGGCGGAGCCGCTGAGCACGCCTACGAGCCCTGCTCCGAGCGCGCCAGCCTGACCGGCACCTGCGCCCGGGATGAGTCGGGGCCGGGGCTCGTGTTCGGGAACGGTGTCCGCAGGCGTGCTCAGCGGCAAGCCGCTGCCCCGCAGCCAGGGGGCCCCACGGGCCCGACACCAAGGACAACACCAGGAACGAGACCAAAGACTGCACCAGGAACGAGACCAGAGACTGCACCAGGGGACGACACCAGACCAGAACTCATGGAGCCCCGATCACCGTTCACTGAACCGGAATCACGAACCGCCCCCTGACGGCTCCCGGCTCGAACACGAATGAGGAAAGGCGCGGCCCCGCGCCTCGTCCGGCCCGGGTGTTGTGGCCGTTCAATCGAGGCGCGGGGCCGCGCTCCGGGGGCGGGCTACCAGGGGGAAACGCTCAAGGTCCTGCGCTGATCTGCAGTTGTACTCACGTGCCGCGCTACGACACAGCCGGGTGCGAGCCCTCACGCCGAGACTCCACTCAGGCCATGTTCCCGCACCGAGACGCGACCGAACTCAAGTTCCCGCGCCGAGGCGCGGGAATGGCCTCGTGGAGAAGACGACCTCCACCGCGACCTCGAAGTACTCGACGATCTTCAGTGCCAGGTGGAGACTCGGACTGTACTCGCCCCGTTCAAGGTAGCCGACGGTCTGGTAGTGCACGCCGAGGGCATCGGCGAGCTGCCTGCGCGAGATGCCCCGCTCGGCGCGCAGCATCGCGATGCGGTTGTACACGACGTCATCGGCCACGTCCGCTACCCCCAGTTCTGCTGCACTTTCTCACGCCTCGCCGCCATCGTCGAACCCGACTCACGACGCGCCATGCGGCTCAACAGCTTCGGCGCGAACGCGATCGAGGCCGCCGCCCAGGCCGCGAGCACGATGAACATCGTAAGGGTCCGCCAGCTCCCGCCGACCTCCACCGCCACCGCGCCGTCGGGCAGCAGCGCGTGCCGCATGCCCAGCCCGGTCCAGTAGGTCGGGAAGACCTGCCCGATGACCTGGAGCCAGTCGGGCAGCGCCGTGATCGGGTAGAAGATCCCCGAGACCGCGACCAGCCCCATGAACGGCAGCATCACCAGCGCCATGTTGTTGGGATTGTCGAGCAGTGCTCCCAGGATGGCGCCGAGCGGGATCGTCGCGGCCATGCCGAGCACCAGCACCGCCAGGAACAGCAGCCAACGGCCGGGAGAGGTGAAGTCCAGGCCGTCGAAGAACAGCAGGCCCACGATCAGCAGCACCACGACGTTGAAGGCGGTGACGATCGATACCGAACCGAGTTTCCCCACCAGGTATCCGTTCATGCCGCCCGGTATCGCCTTGGCCCGCAGCATGGTGCCGTTGGTGCGGTCCATCACCATGGTGCCGAGGACGCCGAAAGTGCCGCCCCAGACGATCATCATGCCGATCAGGCTCGGCATGCTCATCGAACCGAGCGACACCGGGGCCTCCTCGACGTCGACGCCGCGCAGGAACAGCAGCACGGTGACCATGACGCCGAGCGGGAAGACTATGCCCAGCACATCACTCGGGGTGGACAGGTAGAGCCGGGTCTCGATCAGCGCCCGGCGCCAGCCGGCCCTGTAAGCGTTGGCGGTGGGGTTCACCGGGTGACCTCCTGGAACTTGTCTACGGCGCTGTCGGTCTCGCCGGCTTCGAACTGCTCCACGAGCGTCAGATAGGCCTCCTCGAGGCTGGCTCGGTGGATCTCCAGATCGGTGACGGCGCCGTCGTCGGTGGCGAGGAGCTTGCGGGTGAAGGCGGTCGCGTCCTCGGTGGCGTGGACCTGGAGCACTCCGTCCTGCATCCACTTGACCTCGGCGGTGGTCGCGGCGGCGCGGGCGAGGGCGTCCGGCGAGCCGTCGGCGATGATGCGGCCCCCGGCGAGGATGAGGATCCGCTCGGCGAGCTTCTCGGCTTCGGCGAGATCGTGCGTGGTGAGCAGGATCGTGGTGCCTTCGAGGTCGGTGAGCCTGTGGATGAGATCGTGGAACTCGCGGCGGGCCTGCGGGTCGAAGCCGGTGGTGGGCTCGTCGAGGAACAGCAGGGCCGGGCGGCCGACGATCCCGGCGGCCACGTCGAGGCGGCGGCGCTGGCCTCCCGAGAGCGTCTGGAGGCGCTGCCCCGCCTGCTCGGTGAGCCCCACGAGTTCGAGCAGTTCGTCGGCGCCCCACGGCTCGGTGTACGGCCGGTAGTAGTCGGCGAAGTGGGCGAGGAGTTCCCGGACGCGCCATTTGCCGTTGTCCCGCCACTCTTGGAGGACGATGCCCATGCGGGCGCGCCAGTGCTCGTCCCCGCGCGCCGGGTCCACACCGAGGACGCTCGCCTCGCCGCCGGAGCGGGCGCGGAAGCCTTCGAGGATCTCGACCGTGGTGGTCTTGCCCGCTCCGTTGGGGCCCAGGAGCGCGGTGACACTGCCGGTCGCGACGGTGAAGTCGACGCCGACGAGGACGTCCTTGTCGCCGTATCGCATCCGGAGGTCGGACACGGCGATGGCGGGGTCGGCCGAGGATCGCGGGTCCGCCATGATCACCTCCGTCATAGGAGTCGGTTCTTTGATAGCACTCATACTACATCTTGATGTAGAACTCTGCGCGCCAGGGAACAAGGAGGGCCGCAGACCGGCGTGGTCTGCGGCCCTGAGCAGGGAAAAGAGCGCTACCCCTTGCGTCTCTCCCCCGAGCGGGCCAGGACCCGCTGAAGCAGGATGAACGCCAGCAGCAGGACGCCGACGACGATCCTGGCCCACCACGAGGACAGGTTCCCCTGGAAGGCGATGATCGTCGAGAGCAGCCCCATGACCATGACGCCCGCGACCGTGCCGAGGACGAAACCGGCCCCGCCGGTCAGGAGCGTCCCGCCGACGACGACGGCGGCGATCGCGTCCAGTTCGAGGCCGACGCCCGCCAGGGGGTTCGCGCTCTTGGTGTAGAACGCGGCCACCACACCGCCGAGCGCGGCGCAGAAACCGCTGATGGCGTACACGCCGACCTTGGTGCGCGCCACCGGCAGACCCATGAGCAGCGCCGACTGCTCGGAGCCGCCCACAGCGTAGACGCTGCGGCCGAACCTGGTGTAGTGCAGGACGACGAACGCCAGGATCACGACCCCGAAGGCGATGAACGAGATGTACGGCAGGCTGAAGCCGCCGTCCCTGGGGCTGCCGAACTCGACGCGCTGCATGCCCCACGAGAAGAAGTCGATCTCCCGGATGGACATGTCATGGTCGGAGATCTGCAACGTCAGGCCCCGGTACAGGAACAGGCCCGCCAGCGTCGCGATGAACGGCTGCACGTCGAAGTAGTGGATGATCGCGCCGGTGAACGCGCCCGAGAGGAGCCCGAAGGCGAGCACGGACGGGACGACGACGCTCGCGGGCAGCCCGGCCTCGACGGTGAGCCAGGCGCAGGCCATCGTCGAGAACGCCATCACCGACCCCACCGAGAGGTCGATGCCACCCGAGAGGATCACGAACGTCATGCCGACGGCGACGATGAGGAGCCCCGCGTTGCCGATGAAGAGATCGGCGATCAGCTGCGGGTTGTCGAAGTTGCGGTAGTTGGCGACCCCGCCGAGGTACATGGCGACCAGCAGCGCCACGGTGGCGCCGATGGGGATGTAGCGGCTGAGTCCATCGAAGAGCGTGGAGCGGGTCGGGCGCTCGGTCAGCGTGGCACTGCTCATTTGGCGAGGGCTTTCTCGGAGTCGGGCTCGGTGGGCGCCTGCCCGGCCCCCCTGGACCGGAACGGCTTGAGGATCCAGGCGCGGAACTCGGGCGACTGCAGCAGCGCGACGATGAACACCACGATAGCCTTGTCCGTGAACTGCCACTGGCTGGACAGGCCGACGTTGATGATGGTGACCTCGAGCGTGCCGATGATGGCCACGCCGATGGTGGTGCCCAGCAGGAAGAACCGGCCGCCGAGCAGCGCGGTGCCGCCGATGACGACCGCGAGGATCGCGTCGAGCTCGATCCACAGGCCGCCGTTGTTGGCGTCGGCGCTGCCGAGGTTGGCCGCGCCCATGATGCCGGCGAGTCCGGCGCAGATCCCGGCGATGAGGTAGGTCAGGACCGTGATGCCCTTGGAGCGGATCCCGGCCAGGCGGGAGGCCTCGGGGTTGCCGCCCACCGATTCGAGCAGCATCCCCAGGGCGGTGGTGCGGGTGAGCAGGACGAGCGCGGCGAAGACGGCCACGCCGATGATGATCGGCACCGGGACGGTCGCCACGGCGCCGCGTCCGATCTCGACGAACGGGGAGCTGTCGGCGACGTTGGGGATCTGCCCGCCGGTGATGAGCTGGGCGATGCCGCGTCCGGCGATCATGAAGATCAGGGTGGCGACGATCGGCTGGACGCCGAAGTAGGCCACCATCGTGCCGTTCCAGGCGCCGATGACGGCGGCGATCGCCAGGGCCAGGGCCACGGCGACGGCGACGTTCTGCATCGAGGACTGGTCCCGGTCGAGGAGGAACTGGCAGGCGACGGCCGCGCCGATGGCGTAGACCGCGCCGACCGACAGGTCGATGCCCTTGGTGGCGATGACGAGGGTCATGCCGAGCGAGATGAGCAGCAGCGGGGCGCTGCGGCGCAGGATGTTGACGAACGCGCCGCCGAGCCGGCCGTCGTGGACCTCGGGGACGATGAAGCCGAAGCCGGTGACGACGATGTTGACGATGAGGAGCGCGGCGAGCACGATGAGCGGCCACATGAGCCGCTTGAGGTAGGCGTTCGCCTTCCCTTCGCCCGCTGCGTCGAGCGCCTTGATCATTCGGCGCTCCCTCGGGTCACGATCGTGTCGACGATGCGTTCGGTGGTCATGTCTGACTCCTCGTGGAGGACGTCGATGAGCTCGCGGTCGCGCAGGACGGCGATCCGGTCGGACAGGCGGGTGACCTCTTCGAGCTCGGCGGAGATGAACAGGACGGACATGCCCTCGTCCGAGAGCTCGGCGACGAGGCGCTGGATGTCGGCCTTCGCGCCGACGTCGATGCCGCGGGTGGGCTCGTCGAGGATGAGCAGGCGCGGTTCGATGAGGAGCCAGCGGGCCAGGAGGACCTTCTGCTGGTTGCCGCCGGAGAGGTTCTTGACCGGCAGGTCGGGGTTGGCCGGGCGGATGTCGAGTTTGGCGATGAACTGGGCGACGAGCTCGGCGCGCCGGGCGGGCGGGACGGCCCTCGCCCAGCCGCGGGAGGCCTGCATCGCCAGGATCATGTTCTCGGCGACGGTGAGGTCGCCGACGAGCCCCTCGGTCTTGCGGTTCTCGGGGCAGAAGCCGATGCCGCGGGCGGCGGCGGTGCGCGGGTTGTGGCCGGTGACGCGGCGGCCGTCGAATTCGAGGCCGCCCGAGTCGTGGCGGTCGGCGCCGGCGATGAGACGGGCGGTCTCGGTGCGTCCCGAGCCGAGGAGTCCGGCCAGCCCGACGACCTCGCCGGGGTGGATCTCGAGGTCGAAGGGGGCGATGGAGCCCTTGCGGCCCAGGCCGGTCGCGGAGAGGAGCGGTTCGGCGCCGGCGGGCTCGTGCTCGGCGGTGCGCTGCTCGATCCCGGCGAGGGCCTCGACCTCGCGGCCGAGCATGTGGCCGATGAGCTCGTTCTCGGGCAGGTCGGCGGTGGCCCATTCGCCAACGAGTCTCCCGTTGCGCAACACCGTCATCCGGTCGCAGATCCCGTAGACCTGCTCGAGGAAGTGGGAGATGAAGACCAGGGCGGTCCCCGAGTCGGCGAGGCGGCGCATGACGCGCATGAGCACGGCGACCTCTTCGCGGTCGAGCGAGGAGGTCGGCTCGTCGAGGATGAGGACCTTGGACTCGATGTCGACGGCGCGGGCGATGGCGACGAGCTGCTGCGTGGCGATCGAATAGGACGACAGGGGCGCGGCGACGTTGAGGTCCACGCCGATGTCGGACATGAGGGCCGCGGCGCGGCGCCGCATGGCGCGGAAGTTGATGAACGGCCCCAGGCGCGGTTCGCGTCCGGCGAAGAGGTTCTCGGCCACCGAGAGGTTCTCGGTGAGGTTGACCTCCTGGTAGACCGTGGAGACGCCGCCGGCTTGGGCGTGGCCGGGACTGTGGAATCGGACCGGTTCGCCGTCCAGGAGGATCCGGCCGGCGTCGGGGCTGTGGACGCCCGTGAGGACCTTGATCAAGGTGGACTTCCCGGCGCCGTTCTCGCCCATGATGGCGTGGATCTCGCCGGGCCTGAGGGTGAAGTCGACGCCGTCGAGGGCGCGGACCCCGGTGAAGTCCTTCGTGATGCCGGTCATCTGGACGATCGGCTCGTCGGACATAGGCTCTTACCTTCGGTGTGGGTGGGCGGATGCGAGGGGCCGCGTCCGAGGGCCGCTGCGGCCCTCGGACGCGGTGTCGGTGTGTGTCCCTGCGGCTTTAGAACTGCCGGTTGGGCAGTTCGGCCTCGAACTGGTCGGCGGTGAAGGCGGCCTCTTCGACGGGGGTGAACTTCTCGACGTCCTCGCCGTCGGCGACCTGGACGGCGAGGTCCATCAGCTGCTCGCCGAAGGCCGGGTTGCACTCGACGATGTAGTTGAGCTTGCCGTCGACGCCGGCCTGGAATCCGGCCTTGGAGCCGTCGACGATGATGATCTGGATGTCGACGCCCGGCTCGTAGCCGGCCTCTTCGATCGCCTGGATGGCGCCGAGGCCCATCTCGTCGTTGTGGGCGTAGAGCAGGTCGATGTCGTCCAGGCCGTGGGTCGAGATGAAGGTCTCCATGACGGCCTTGCCCTCTTCGGCGGTGAAGTTGCCGGACTGGGAGTCGACCAGCTCGTACGGGAAGCCCGCGTCGTCGAGGACCTCGAAGAAGCCCGCGTTGCGGTCGTTGGCCGGGGCCGCGCCGACGGTGCCCTCGAGCTGGAGGATGCGCGTGTTGTCGTTGCCGGCGAACTCCTCGGTGACCCACGTGCCGGCCTTGCGGCCCTCTTCGACGAAGTCGGAGCCGATGCGGGTGACGTAGAGGTCCTCGTCGGCGGCCTCGATGCCCCGGTCGGCGAGGATCACGGGGATGCCGGCCTGCTCGGCCTCGCCGAGCACCTCGGTCCAACCGGTCTCGACCACCGGTGCCAGGACGATGACGTCGACTTTCTGCGTGATGAAGTTGCGGATCGCCTCGATCTGCTTCTCCTGCTCCTGCTGCGCGTCGACGAACTTGAGCTCGGCGATGCGGTCGTCCGCGTCGGCGGCGGACTGCACGGAGTCGGAGTTCGCCGTGCGCCAGGCGGATTCGGCGCCGACCTGGGCGAAGCCGACGACCAGGCCGTCGGCGTCGCCGCCGCCGTCGTCGTCCCCGCCGCCGCAGGCAGCCGCTGTGAGGAGCAGTGCGCCGGCGGCGAGGCCGGCAAGGGTCTTCTTAAGCACGGGAGTGCTGCCTTCCTGTGGGATGGGATTTGAGGGATTTGGATTCGTTGAAGCTCATGTTATCGGTCATATCTTTGCTGTTGTTACCGGTCAGGTCAAGGCGGCGCAGACTCCGCGGGGTAACAATTCCACAACGCAGTGGCAGTAGAGGCGGGGGCGACCGGGGACTACTGCTGTGACTGGCGGGGCCTCCAGAGCACGTCGCCTCCGGGGTTCGCGGTGCGCGCCAACACGAACAGCAGATCCGAGAGCCGGTTGAGATAGGTGACCGGGACCGGGTGCGTGACCTCGGGCTCGGCCTCCAGGAGCGCCCACGTCGCGCGCTCGGCGCGCCGCACGACCGTGCAGGCCTGATGGAGCAGCGCCGCCCCCGGCGTCCCCCCGCGGAGGATGAAGGAGCGCAGCGGCTCCAGATCGGCGTTGCACTCGTCGATCCACTCCTCGAGGCGGGTCACGTAGCCCTCGTCGATGCGCAGCGGCGGGTGCTTCGGGTCCTCGGCCACCGGAGTCGACAGGTCCGCGCCCACATCGAACAGATCGTTCTGGACCGCCAAGAGCATCTCGGTCATGCGCTCGTCGATCTCGTCGCCGCCGAGCGCCAGTGCCGCGCCGATGACGGCGTTCGCCTCGTCCACGTCCCCGTACGCGGCGAGCCGCACGTCCGTCTTGGGCACCCGCGTGAAGTCCGCCAGCCCCGTGGTGCCGTCGTCGCCGGTCTTCGTGTAGATCCTGGTGAGATTGACCGCCATGCCCTCGACCATATAGCCTCTGCCCATGGCGCAAGTGGCGGTGATCGGTTCAGGACTCATGGGTTCGGGTATCGCGCAGGTCGCGGCCCTCGGCGAATGGGAGGTCACGCTGATCGACAGCGACCCCCGCGCGCTGGAGCGGGCCGGGCGGGCCATCGGCGACTCCCTCGACAAGTTCGTCGCGAAGGAGAGGATCGACGCCGCCGAGGCCCGGGCCGCGCGGGCCCGGATCGCCTCCACCACCGACCTGAACGAGGCCGCGCGGGCCGAGATCGTCGTGGAGGCCGTGTTCGAGCGGTTGGACGTCAAGCAGGAGGTCTTCGGGCGGCTCTCGGAGATCTGCGCGCCCGAGACCGTCCTGGCGACGAACACCTCGGCGATCCCGATCACCGAGATCGCCGCGGCCGCCGCGCACCCCGAGCGGGTGGTCGGCACGCACTTCTTCTCCCCCGTGCCGATGATGCGGCTGTGCGAACTGGTGCGCGGCACGCACACCGGCGACGAGGCCCTGGCGCGGGCCCGGGCGTTCGCCGAGAGCACCGGGAAGACCTGCGTGGTCGTCAACCGCGACGTCGCCGGGTTCGCCACCACGCGGCTGATCTGCGCGCTCATCAACGAGGCCGCGAGCCTGGTCGAGGACGGGGTGATCTCCGCCGAAGACCTGGACACCGCTTGCAGGCTGGGCTTCGGGCACCCGATGGGGCCCCTCGCCACGGCCGACCTCACCGGCATCGACGTGATCGCGCACGCGACCGAGAACATCTACGAGGACACGGCCGACCCGAAGTTCTTCCCTCCCGCGCTGCTGCGCCGAATGGCGGCGGCGGGCGATCTGGGCCGCAAGAGCGGCAAGGGGTTCTTCACCTACGAATGAGCGCGTTCCCGGCCCGGAACGCGCGAGCGCCGCACGGGAGCCGTGCGGCGCCGCCTCATGCCGTGTGCGGTCGGTTCGCCACGAGCGTGACCCGCGCCGGAGCGAGGACCTTCTCGCCGGCGCTGAGGACGGTGATCGCCAGTTCGACCGAGTCGGCCCCGGCCTTGCGGACCTTGGCCTCGATCTCGACGACGGCGCCGCCTTCGGCGGGGACCACGACGGGCTTGGCGAAGCGGGACGAGAACTCGCCGAACTCGGCGTCGAGCCCGGCCTCGGCGGCCCACTCGAGGACCGCGCGCGAGACGAGCCCCATCGTGTACATGCCGTGGGCGATGACGTCGGGCAGCCCGGCGGCCCTGGCCGCGGCCTCATCGAGGTGGATGGGGTTGTGGTCGCCCGAGGCCTCGGCGTAGGCCACGAGGTCGGCGCGCTCGACGGCGAACGAGGCGGTGAACACCGCGTCTCCGGCGCGCAGCTCGGTGAAGGCGCTCATGCCCCGCCTCCGGCCACGAAGAGGGTGGTCCAGACCTCGGCCGCCAGGCCCTCGTCGTCGGTGACGTCGGTGCGCAGGGCGAGGAGGTCGTTGCCCGCGACGGTCTTGATCGACTCGACGGTGACGGTGCAGGAGACCCGGTCGCCCGCGCGCAGCCCGCGGTGGTACACGAAGCGCTGCTCGCGGTGCAGGACCTTGGTGAAATCGAGCCCGAAATCCGGGTCCTCGATGAGCGGGTCCGCGGCGGGGAGCGTGAGGGAGATCAAGTAGGTGGGCGGCACGGACTCGGTCTCGCCGAGCCCGAGGGACCGCGCGAAACGCGACACCGACTCCGCGGTGATCGTCACCGGGTCGGTGGTCGGCAGGGACCGGCCCACATACGAAGCGTTGAGCATGCCGGGCGCGTGGGGCCTAGCGAGTCTCTTTGTGAGCTCGCGAGGTCTTGCAGCGCGGGCAGTACTTCTTGAGCTCGAGCCGGTCGGGGTTGTTCCGCCGGTTCTTCTTCGTGATGTAGTTGCGCTCCTTGCACTCCACGCACGCCATGGTGATCTTGGGGCGAACGTCAGTAGCCTTGGCCACGATGAGTGCCTTCCTCTAGCTGCAACCGGCCCGCCGGGCCGGTTGGATCGGACGAAACAAAAGCGTCGACCAGCCTAGCTCGGTAGTCGACGCTGAACAAAAGTAGCGATGGCCGGGATCGAACCGGCGACACAACGATTATGAGTCGTTTGCTCTACCACTGAGCTACACCGCCGTGCGCTCACTGCCACCGGAGACATCTGTCGAGGGCAGTCAGAACACTGCTCGAGCGCCGGTTCGCATGCTTCCCCGGCGCCGCTGACAGTGTTTCCGAGCCCCAAAACGGAATCGAACCGTTGACCTTCTCCTTACCATGGAGACGCTCTGCCGACTGAGCTATTGGGGCGCTCGCGCTCTCACGCGGCCTTGACAAGACTACATGATCCTCCCCGGTCTTCCCAAGCGGGGCCTGCGATGCGGCTCAGGCCACAGACGCCCGCTCAGACCGCCCGCAGGCGGCCCGGCCCCTCGCCGCCCCCCTGCGCCTCCAGCCAGGTCGCGAAGCGGTCGGGCGGAAGCGGCCGGGAGAAGTAGTAGCCCTGGCCGATCTCGCACCCCATCGCGCGCAGCTCCTCGACCGTGCGATGCGTCTCGATGCCCTCGGCCACCACATCGATCGCGAAGTGCCGGGCCAGGCCGATCACGGCCTCGACGATCGCCCGGTCGTCGGCGTCGGTCGCCATGCCCTGCACGAACCGCAGGTCGATCTTGATCTCCTGGATCGGCAGCCGCCGCAGGTACCCCAGCGAGGAGTACCCGGTGCCGAAGTCGTCGACCGACAGCCGCACGCCCATCTCGTGCAGCCGGTCGAGCACCGGCGTCAGCCGCGAGCCGTCGGAGACCATGTCGTCCTCGGTGATCTCGAACGTCAGCCGCTCCGGCGGCACCTCGTGGCGGGCCAGCAGCTCGGCCACCCGGTCGGGGAAGGCCGCGTCGGCCAGGGTCCGCGGCGAGAGGTTCACCGCCATCGGCAGCGGGCCGTCCTCGCGCGCCCACTCCGCCGAGCGGCGCAGCGACGCCGCCAGCACCATCTCGGTGAGGCGCCCCAGCTGGCCGGTGCTGCCCGCGATCGCGATGAACTCCTCGGGCGCGACCGGCCCGTACGTGGGGTGCGGCCAGCGCACCAGCGCCTCGGCGCCGGCCAAGGCGGCCCCGTCGAGGGCGACCTGGGGCTGGAAGTGGACCTCCAGCTCGCCGCGGTCCAGGGCCCTCCGCAGGTCGGCGGCGAGGCCGATGCGGCGCAGGCTCTCGGATTCGAGCCCGGAGTGGTAGCTCTGGACGCCGTCGCCGGCGCGCTTGGCCTGCCGGGTGGCGGTGTCGGCGCGCTGGAGGAGCTCGTCGGCGTCGGTGGCGAAGTCGGGATGCGTGACCACGCCCACAGCGGCCGAGACCTCGACGGCGATGCCGCCGAACTCGAACGGGCCCTTGAGGCGCTCGCGCAGGTCGCGGGCCGTCTCGACGGCGGCCTCGGTGGAGGGCAGGCGAGTCTGGAGGAGGAACTCGTCGGAGTCGATGCGCCCGATGAAGGAGGCGTCGGGGGCGTGGGCGGCGAGGCGTCGGCCGAATTCGACCAGGAGCGCGTCGCCGGCCTCGTGGCCGAGGGCGTCGTTGAGTTCGTGCATGCCGTCGACGTCGAACATGAGGACGGCGACGACCTCCCCCGGCACGGTGATCGCGAGCGCCTCCTGGAGGGCTTGGAGGCTGCGCCGCCGGTTCGCCAGGCCGGTGACCGGGTCGTGGTAGGCGTCGTAGCGGAGCTGGTCGACCAGGCGCGCGTTGTCGACCGCGACGCTGACGTGCGCGGCGACGGTCTCCAGGAGCTGGAGGTCGATCGCGAAGAAGTGGGAGGCCTCGCCGCCGATGCGGTCGGCCACCGAGAGGCAGCCGTAGACGTCGTCGCCTGCGCGCAGCGGCACGAGCATGACGCTGCGCAGGTTCGCGGCCTCGAGCAGTTCGCGCTGGTCGGGCGTGGCGGTCTTGGGGCCGAGGAGCATCGACTCGCCCTCGGCGATCACCTGGGCCTGGAGCTCGCGGGGGATGGGGTCGAGGTCGGTCAGCCCCACGTCGTCCACGTCCGCGGTGAGGCGGATCTCGGGGTAGCGGCCGTCGGCGGGAACCCAGACCGTGGCGGCCTCGGACGAGAGGATCTCGCGGAGGCGGCCGAGCATGGCGTCGATGAGACGGTTCGAGCGCACCGAATCCGATACGAGCTGGGTGAAGTCGTTGAGCTGGGCGAGGACCTGGTGCTGGCGGCGCAGGCGGATGTAGTTGCGCGCGAAGAAGAGCATCGCCACGGCCAGGAGGGCCACGAGGACGCCGGCCCAGGCGGTGACCTCGAGGAGGATGAGGCAGACCACGCCGGCCGAGGCGGCGAGGATCGGGCCGACCATGTTGAGCAGGAAGCCCGACCAGGCCTGGACGACGCTCTTCCATCCGTCGATGATGAGCAGCATCACCGAGATGAAGAAGGTGGTGGTGACGCCCGCGAGGATGGTCGCCCCGATGAGGACGAGCCAGGTGTAGGGGTCCTCGGCGGGGCCGAGGCCGACGAGATGGGCCAGGAGGGCGGCCGAGCCGGCGCCCACTGAGGTGAGCGCGGTGTTGAAGATCGGTTTGAGCGCGCCGAGGTCGCCGACGACGTAACGCCTGCCGTAGATGATCGCCGAAGAGACGAGCCTGACGGCGAGGACCCAGAACGGGTCGAGGTAGAACAGTGCGAGGACCAGGGGGATGTCGGCGAGGCTGTAGGCGATCCGGTGCCGTCGGAAGTACTGGATGATGAGCATCGTGTGGGCCACGGCGAATCCCGCCGTGAACCCCGCCAGTTGGAGGACCGGGACGTTCGCGGGCCGCCCGAAGTAGAGCAGGCCCGCGACGACCATGCCGAACATCAGGCCCGTGAAAGCCCACGGCAGCACTCGGAAGAGCCTCGGGTGCTGCCGACGGATCACGGACACGTTCGATTCACGATGTCTCCCGCCGAGCCGACGCTAGGACAGCTCGCCGGCGTTGCTGACGGTGATGACTCGGGACAGCTCGCCGGCGTTGCCGCCGAGCGAGGAGAGTTCACCGGCGTTGCCG
>Ga0079224_100009029_pt1 | contig 13560 bp, 13 predicted proteins | sample Stecom2015_FD_80414 | JGI IMG/M metagenome (GOLD analysis project Ga0079224, IMG submission 80414) | Agricultural soil microbial communities from Utah to study Nitrogen management - Steer compost 2015 | ecosystem: Environmental > Terrestrial > Soil > Agricultural land | place: USA: Utah... | reverse complement strand
CTGACTGGTTAATGTAATTTTATTGTAAAACTTGTCAACCTATTTTAGGACTAGTCATATTTATTTAGAAAAGATTACTTTCTGCTCCATTCAAGGATAGAATCCTTATTCATTTTTACATAATCGTAATTGTTTGCTTTTTCCGCACCTGCCAGTGATTGTTTTGCAGTTTCAATAGCACCTTTCTTATCTCCCATTTTAGCCTGGATAAGAGATTTTTGTCTTAAAATATAAAATGGAACATCCTGTCCGCTTGGTGTCTTAGCGATAGAATTATTAATCCAATCTAAAGCTTTATTCATATCGGCGTTAGACTGGTAGTAGTATTGTGCTGCAGAGAAGTAATCGCCAGCACTTGGCCCTGCCATTGCAGTTTCAATACTTTCAATAGCTTTTTCCTTAGTAGGAACTACAAACTTTAAAGTAACTTTAGTTCTTTCCCAAGATAGTTCCAGGTTTGCAAAGTCATTATCAAGATCTGCAATGTTAATAGTAAATGTCTCTATGTTTTTAGGAAGAAACTCCGGTTTAACTGAAGTTCTTAAAACCTCTTTTTTCTCATCCCATTTTTCAGGTAATCCCCAGTTGTGTGTATCACCATAAAAAATAATATCCCAGCTGTCTGCCTTTGGTAAAGTATATAAGGCATACTCACCTTTAGGAAGTGTTTTTCCGTCAATAACTACGTCATCACTAAAAGCAATAACAGTATTGGTATTTGCACCGGTTCTCCATAATTTCCCAAAAGGAACTAACTCTCCATAAACAGATCTTCCTCTGGCACTTGGGCGTGAATAATCAATTTTAACATTTGTAAGCCCTACAGTCTGTTCAATTTTTGCTGACGGACTAGCCATTGGAGTCTGTACCTGAGCGTTTGTTGTTAAGCAGCCCAGCATTATAGCACCTGCAATAAGTAATTTTTTCATTTTAACCTGATTTTGTTTTATATATTGATACTGCGAAATTAATGATTATGCGTTTTACGATTGTTAAAAAATACCAAAAATAAGGTTCAACAAAGCTTAAAATTCCCTTGTGTTCCCTAACTTCACACAGTTTAACACTTAAAATATAGCCTGTTTTGTACACACTACATAAAACACAAAAAATACCTGTAAGTTTAAATGAAGCCTGGAACTTTATTTCTACTCCCAAAAACCTTGCCGTAATTACCCCACCCTCAATGGGTTTCGTAACATTATCTGGTGATGATAAGGATATGTTTGCCGGACAGATTATACATTACCATGTTAGTCCGTTACTGGGGTTAAAAATGGAATGGGTAACCGAGATAACCCATGTTGAGGATAAGCACTTTTTTGTTGATGAGCAACGTTTTGGTCCTTATAAATTTTGGCATCATAAACACTTTTTAAAAGAGATACCAGGAGGTGTTGAAATGGAAGATATTATACACTACAAACTTCCTATGGGTATATTAGGCAAAATGGTGCAGCCTTTTATGGTAAAACCTAAACTGGAAGAAATTTTTGAGTACAGAAAAAATAAGCTAATTGAACTTTTTGGAGAATGTAACGACTAATTGAACATGAACATATTCTGGTTTAGAAGGGATTTACGAATAGAAGACAATACCGGGCTCTACGAAGCATTGAACAGTGATGAAAAAGTATTACCCATATTTATTTTTGATAAAAACATTCTTGATGAATTACCTAAAAGTGATGCAAGAGTAACTTTTATATATGAACTTCTTAGTGACCTGAATAAAGCTTTCAAATCACATAACAGTTCGTTAGCCGTATTTTATGATACTCCTGAAAATGTATTCAAAAAACTGATCTCCGAAAACAAAATAAAAGCTGTTTATACCAACCATGACTATGAGCCTTACGCTTTAAAAAGAGATAAAGCTATACTTCAATTATTTAAAGATAATAATATTGTATTTGAGCATTTTAAAGATCAGGTAATATTTGAAAAAAATGAAGTAGTTAAGGATGACGGAACTCCTTATGTGGTATACACACCATTTATGAAAAAGTGGAAAGAAAAGTTTACCCAAAATCATGTAAGGCAACATCATCCGGAAAACAAGCTTGATAATTTAATTTCTCATTCTTATCCGTTTTTAGAATTGAAGGATATTGGTTTCTCAAAAAGTGACATAAAAGTTAAACCCTACAATACCGCCCCTTGCCTTATAGATAATTATGAAGACACCCGAAACATTCCGTCTATTGAAGGAACTTCATTTTTGAGTCCGCATTTACGTTTTGGTTCGGTGAGTGTTCGTCAGTTAGTTAAAAAGGCATTAGAAAGTAAAAACCAGACTTTTTTAAACGAACTGATATGGCGTGAGTTTTTTATGCAAATATTATGGCATTTCCCCGAAACGGTTAGTAAGAGCTTCCGCCCTAAATATGACAACATCAAATGGCGTAATAATGAAACGGAATTTAAAGCATGGTGTGAAGGCAAAACGGGATATGCTATGGTAGATGCCGGCATGCGTGAACTGAACAACACCGGCTATATGCATAACAGGGTACGTATGGTGGTAGCCAGTTTTTTATGTAAACACCTGCTAATTGACTGGCGCTGGGGTGAAGCTTATTTTGCCGAAAAGCTATCAGACTACGAACAATCCAGTAACGTAGGTAACTGGCAATGGGCCGCAGGAAGCGGTGTAGATGCTGCTCCTTACTTCAGGGTGTTTAACCCTATAGAACAAGCCAAAAAATTTGATCCTGATTTAAAATATATAAAAAAATGGGTACCTGAATATCAGGAAATAAACTATAGGCCAATTGTAGATCACAAAGAAGCACGTGAGAGAGCACTTAAAGTTTATAAGCAAGCCGTACAATAATATTTGGCAAAACATAAACTTTAAATACATTTGTGTAGCAATACTATACAACCAAACAGATGATAGCATACAACCCAAAAGAGTGGTTTTCATTCATATTCCGTTTTCATAAGGCCGACACATTCAGGAAGTTACTTCCTTTAATGCTTGCCATCGGTTTGTATTCATTAGGTGTAGCATACCTTGAACTGGAATACTGGAAGGTGTCTGAAAGCAGCCATGTTAAAAATATAACTGTAATGCATACCCTGTTGGGATTTGTTATATCGTTATTACTCGTATTTAGGACCAATACGGCTTATGACCGTTGGTGGGAAGGCCGAAAAGCCTGGGGAGCACTGGTAAACAACAGCCGAAATCTGGCTATTAAAATAGCTGTTATGGTAAAAAGTAATGAGGATAAGGAAATTTTCAGGAAACTTATCCCTGCCTATTCTGCCGTTTTGAACCTACACCTTAAAAACGTAGATGTTAAGCACGAGCTTTTTGATAATGCTACTCTATCTGACGACCATTATAAGCATAAACCAAACCAAATAGCAAAAACTATAATCGCTAAAATTAATGAGTTATACGAACAGGGAAAAATTACAGGAGACCAGCTTATTGTACTTAATGCCGAAATGCAGTCATTAACCGATATTTGTGGTATTTGTGAAAGAATTAAAAATACCCCTATTCCCTACTCTTACAGTGCTTTTATAAAGAAATTTATATTTATATATGTAATGTCATTACCTTTTGGTTACGTGTTTTCACTTGGTTACTTGGTAATACCTGTTGTTATAGTAATTTTTTATGTACTTGCAAGCTTGGAACTTATTGCCGAAGAGATTGAAGATCCGTTTGGTTATGACCCTAACGACCTGCCAACAGCAAGGCTTGCTGAAATGATGCAAAAAAATGTGGAGGAGCTAATCTATTAATTTAGTTTCCCGTTAACATTTTCATATTTGTAATTTCCTTAATATTATACTTTAAAAGATACTATGGAAGCCGAAGATAAAAAAGAACAGGATGATGATGGTGTTACCCAGTATACCGACAGTGTAGATACTAATGCTCATTACGATAAATCAGGTAAAATAACCCGTGAGGATTTTAGGGATGAGAAAGACAGCATCAACAACTGGGATGCCGAGAAAAACCGCTCAGGAAGGCATAAATAATTAATAATTCCCGATAAGAGAGTTGAATGTACTTTCGCAATGTATATCTATGGTTTTACTTAAACCTAGTTCCTATTTACCTCATAGTGAAAATGACGTAAAAATATGACTGGAAACAAATTATCTATAAAAGAAATAGAGCATAAAGATGTAAAACTTATTGTGGACTATTGGTTTAATTCTGATAATGAATATCTTTTAAATATGGGGGTTGATGTAGAAAAACTCCCTGCCAGAGAGGATTTCATCACAATGCTGCAAACTCAGATTACCTTACCCTATAATGAGAAAAAAGTATATGGTGTCGTTTGGTATGTAGATGACAAGCCAATAGGACACAGTAACCTAAACCCGCTTGTTTATAAGGATCATGGCTATATGCATTTACATATTTGGCACGAACAATACAGAAACAAAGGTTACGGTATTGATTTTATTAAAATGAGTACAGCAGCATATTTTAATAACCTTAAACTTAAAAAACTATACTGCCAGCCAAACGCCTTTAACCCATCACCAAACAAAACACTTGAAAAAGCAGGATTTAGATTAGTAAAGGAATATATCACTACACCCGGCTCCATTACGTTTGAACAGGTAGTAAAACTATGGGAAACAAACGGGGCAATAATATAAGCACAACATCCGTTTTTTGTAAAAGCTGATTTATTTTTACTTAATTTGTACTGTATTATTTTAGGCATGCTAATTGCTGCTTACGTTAAAAAGAACAAAACCTATATGAAATACCTTTGTACCCTTTTGCTTATACTTTGCCTTACCCCAAAGCTAATGGCTCAGGGTGGCGATAAGCCACGCGGAGGTATTGCCATACCGCGTGAGGAAAATCCGCAAACATCACCTGAACCCGAAACTGACGATGAGACTCCAAGCCTGTTTAGTTTTGAACCTCCAAAAAAAGAACTAGACCCTCGTTTTCAGATTGGTGTAGACAGAACAGATACATCTCCTATGTCTACAGAAAGTCAGTTTGCTGATAATACCGATCAATATGAGGATAGAGTGAAAATTAAAATGGGCGGTGAATCAAATGAAGCCTATCGGGGTGATATGTTTTTAGGAGAGATTCGCACCAATGCGGAGTATGTAAATTCATTTGCAGCCGACTTTGGTTTACAGGATGGTGACAGGATAAGAATTTGGCTTAATGGCAAAATAGTTATTAGTAATTTTGTATTAGCCAATAATCCATCGGCTATACAAATACGACTTTCACCCGGCTTTAATAAAATTGACTTTGAAGCATTAAATCAGGGTACAACCGGTCCAAATACGGCAGATATAAGGATATATGACGACAACCGTAAGCTCCTTACATCCAATCAGTGGAATCTTGCAACAGGATTTAAGGCTACAGTAATTATAGTTAAGGAGGATACTCCTGCTACAGCTACCCCATCAACTAAAGACAAATCAGAGTAATATTTAAAATATTGGATATAAAAAAGCCCGAAGTAATGATTCGGGCTTTTTAGTTTATTTATCTGTTAGCTTGAAGCATACATTTTCTTTCTCAATTCTTTGATTTTCTCATCATCAAGATAATCATCAAATGTCATATAACGATCAATAACTCCGTTTGGTGTAATTTCCAATACCCTGTTACCTACAGTTTGTGCAAACTCGTGGTCATGAGTTGTGAACAGTACTGATCCTTTGAAGTTTTTAAGCGAGTTGTTAAACGCTGTAATCGATTCAAGGTCAAGGTGGTTTGTAGGCTCATCAAGCATTAAAACGTTAGCTCTTAACATCATCATTCTTGAAAGCATACAACGTACTTTCTCTCCTCCCGATAATACTCTTGAAGATTTTAAAGCCTCCTCACCGCTAAATAACATTTTACCCAGAAAACCACGAATATAAACCTCGTCGCGTTCTTCCTCTGTAGTTGCCCATTGACGTAACCAGTCTACAAGACTAAGGTCGGTATCAAAAAACTCATGATTTTCTCCCGGAAGGTACGACTGTATAGTAGTAACGCCCCACTCAAATTTACCGCTATCCGGTTTCATTTTACCGTTTATAATTTCATAAAAAGCAGATGTGGCACGTGAATCTCTTGATACTACTACTATCTTGTCACCTTTAGCCATATTAAGGTTAAGGTCTTTGAACAGAAGCTCTCCGTCAATAGAAGCACTTAGGTCAGTGATATTAAGTATCTGGTCTCCAGCCTCACGTTCCTGTTCAAATATAATTGCAGGGTAACGTCTGCTTGAAGGTTTAATATCATCAACTTTAAGTTTCTCAAGCATTTTTTTACGGCTGGTAGCCTGTTTAGACTTAGCCACGTTAGCACTAAAACGCATAATGAACTCCTGAAGTTCTTTTTTCTTCTCTTCAGCTTTTTTGTTTTGCTGTGCTCTTTGTTTAGCAGCCAGCTGGCTTGACTCATACCAGAAGGTATAGTTACCTGAGTAATGGTTAATCTTACTGAAGTCAATATCTGAAATATGTGTACAAACAGCATCCAGGAAGTGACGGTCGTGAGATACAACAATTACAGTATTATCGTAGTTAGCCAGAAAATTCTCTAACCATGAAATTGTTTCAAAGTCAAGGTCGTTGGTAGGCTCATCCATAATAAGAACATCAGGGTTACCAAATAAAGCCTGCGCCAATAACACACGTACTTTCAGCTTACTGTCCATATCTCCCATAAGAGTATAGTGAAACTCTTCACCAATACCTAAGCTTGATAATAGTGTTGCAGCATCTGAATCAGCATTCCAACCGTTCATTTCTTCAAAAACAACCTGAAGCTCACCTACCCTTTCACCATCTTTATCAGAAAAGTCAGGTTTAAGGTAAATTTCATCCATCTCCTTTTTAACAGCAAATAGCGTCTTGTTCCCCATCATTACGGTTTCAAGTACTGTATGCTCGTCAAACATATTGTGGTTCTGGTTAAGTACCGACATACGTTTGCCCGGTTCAAGGAACACATGTCCTGAAGTTGGGTCTATATCTCCTGCAAGTATTTTTAAGAAAGTAGATTTACCGGCACCGTTAGCACCAATAATACCATAACAGTTACCCTGAGTAAAAGAGGTGTTTACTTCGTCGAATAAAATTCTTTTACCAAACTGAACTGATAAATTTGAAACTGAAAGCATTTTAAAAATTTTTTGGCAAAACTACGAAAAATACAAGCAGCATCCTATTGGCCAATGTTATAATAAACATTAAAATATTTTAACGGTGTTTTAACAGCTTACATACATAAGAACAAATATTTTTGTTAATGTACGGAAAAAACACAATGACAAACTACTATAAAAATTTACTACTGTTATTTACAATAATTGTTACCTTATCCTCATGTGGAAACCATAACAATTATGAAGCTTATTTTGGTGGTGAAATAACTAGCCCAAAATCAGCTCATATTTATTTTTGTCGTGATAATAAAGTTATTGATACTATAACATTAGACGAGAATAACAGATTCTTTATAAAGTTTGACTCCCTTACTCCCGGAATGTACAGTTTTAAACATGAGCCTTACTATCAATATGTATACTTTGATAAAAATGACAGCCTGATGGTAAATATAGATACAAGGCACTTTGATGAATCTATAGTATTTAGCGGTAAGGGTAATGAGAAAAATAATTTCATGATGGAGTTATACCTTGTTAATGAAAAAGACCGCAACAGTTGTTTCTCCGTTTTTGATTATGATTTTGATAAATTCACAAAATGCATTGATTCCACTTATCAAAAAAGAATAGCCTATTATGAAGAAGAAAAATCAAGACTGGAATGGAGCAGTGGTTTTGATTTTTATGTAAAAGCCAGGCTGGACTTTAACTACTTCTCTAAAAAAGAATACTATCCCTACGCACACGCCTTAAAAACCGGAAAAAAAATTAATGATCTTATCCCGAATAATTATTATGATTATAGAGAGGAAATAGAATTTAATAACCCCAAACTTACCAACTATACGCCTTTTGTTAGATATTTTACAGCTATGCTTAATAATATGGCTATAAGCAAGAAGGAAGCTTATAATATTCCGGAAGATACACTTGAAGAAAACATTACAAAACTAAACCTAGCCGACTCAATATTTATAAATGAAGATGTAAAAAATCAGGTACTAAATACACTTGCTTTTAACTACCTTCTTGAAGATAAAAATATTGTGAATCACGAAGCCTTTTTGGAGTGTTTTAACGAATTGTCTACAGATGATGATGAGAGTAATGAAATTGTACGTATAGGGCAAGCTGTAGGTGAACTGAGTGAAGGCAAAAAACTCCCTGAAATAGAACTCGTAGATAGTTATGATAACCCTATAGATATAAACAATGGTATTAATGAGAAAACCGTTATATTTTTCTGGACAAGCTGTTCTAAATCAAGGCTCAAAGTTATTGATAAGAAAATAGACTTGCTTAAACAGCAATATGGAGAAATCGATTTTATAGCTATAAATGTTGATGAAGATAAGGAATGGAAAAAAACAATGAAGGAGTACCATCTTGAAAATGCCTGCCAGTTAAGAGCTTCCAACTTCAAGGCATTAAAAGATAAGTGGGCGTTCACTAAAATAAACCGAACGATTGTGCTTAATCCCGACGGTACCATTAAAAGAGGTTTTGCCAATTTAATGGATTCAAACTTTAGCCAACACCTTCGTTAATTACCTTATTGGTATCCAGATTTCTTCTTCCGATTCGTCATTGCCATTTTTATACTTCTCCCCTAACACTTCAAAATGCGGGCGATTATCTAAAACATACCCCGACTGTGGCAACCATTCTTTCATTATATAGCTAAATACCTGTGTTGCATTAGCGGGACTTCCTTTATAATAAAACACAGCATACATTCCTCCTTCCAGTTCAAATGTCTCCATTCCTCCGGGAATAGTATTAAAATCAGTTACTTCAACCAGTGCCCATTTTTTGAATTCGGTAATAGGATTAAACTGTGAAAAGAAATTTTCATCATACACCTGTAATGAATACATCTCATTGCTAATATTATTAGTAATCTCTTTTCGCCTTGGCATAAAACTACGCCATAATTCGGCCGTCTTATTATCAATAAACGACATGTTTAGACTAACGCCAATCAGTTTTTTGGCAGAAATAGTTGTAATTATCGGAATCATATCTCAAAGATATAAACCTGATTGAATTAACTGGATGCAAATCCACTACAAAATTTTGACAGAATAATATATTGAATATTTTAACAATTAAACTAATAAAATTATATTTTTGATAGTAAACTAAAATTAAAAATATATTCATGGAAGGTAAACTAGGAAATCCGGCGCCACTTGGCCTTATGGGCTTTGCAATGACAACCATACTGCTTAATATACATAATATGGGATTTTATCCGTTAAGCTCAGTAGTATTATCTATGGGGATATGTTACGGAGGAATTGCACAGGTAATAGCCGGTTTACTATCCTTCAAAAAAGGGAATACTTTTGCAGCCACAGCTTTTACTTCATATGGTTTCTTTTGGCTATCATTGGTATTGATATGGATGTTACCCGCAACAGGTATTGAAAACGCTCAGGCTACCCCGCCTAACTTTTTAGGTTGGTATTTGACCTTATGGGGAATTTTTACAGCGTTTTTATGGGTAGGCACTTTTAAAAACAGTAAAGTACAGCAGTTTGTATTCCTTTCTTTAACCATATTATTTTTCCTATTAGCAACGGCTATCTGGACAGCAGACGGAAACCTACATAAAATAGCTGGTGTTGTAGGTGTTATTTGTGGTAGTAGTGCTTTTTACCTTGCTATGGCCGAACTACTTGAAGAAGTAAAAGGCAGGAGAATTTTGCCTTATTAACAAGTAACTTAAGGCAACAACCATATTCTCCATTTAGGCCTGATTGTGAATTTTTTATAGTGATAAGAAAAAGCTTTAAATTCATCTGTCAATGGTAAGTTATTAGCCTGAGCATATTGGGTATAGTCATCAATAGTATTTAAAGGAATACTGGTCTTTTTCTCAAGATTATAAACAATAAAATCATAATCAGGAGAATTAGAATAATCACGGATTACTTCAGCACAAAGCTTATTTTGAGATACAGTAAATTTCCCGATATCAAAATCTTCGGAATCGTATGCATCCGGATTTGGATAAAAGTATACCATTCCACCATCACTACAAAACACATGCTGCTTATAACCTATAGGAACCATTACCGTTTCTCCAAGGCCGTTATCTCGCTCATAAGAAAACCTATATAACACTAATATCACAAAAAGAATTGGTATGCAGGAAAACCAGAAGGGTAACTTACGACTCGTGATTCCTGATATAAAAGAAAAGTTTGTTGTTTTAGCAATCAGTAATATAACTAATAACAAAACTCCTGAATATAGAAGTGACAGTAATAAACAGTGAATTAATGTTACGATAAGTTCAAAATAGGCTATAATCATGGTAAGGCAATTAATGTCTCAAAAATAAAATATATTTATATAAATCATTATTGGTTTTAACAATTTCTTACTCCTGCTTCCACTATAAAAATACCTTTAAAATCAGTATCTTTGCGTTTTGCACCAATTTGCTATGCTAAATAACGAAGAAACGATTGAAGTAATGGGCGCTCGTGCCCATAACCTTAAAAATATAGACGTAACCATACCAAGGGAAAAACTTGTTGTAATAACAGGACTTTCGGGTTCCGGTAAATCATCCCTGGCATTTGATACTATTTATGCCGAAGGCCAGCGCAGGTATATTGAGACCTTCTCGGCTTATGCACGTCAGTTCCTTGGCGGGCTGGAACGTCCTGATGTAGATAAAATTGACGGACTTTCGCCTGTAATTGCTATCGAGCAGAAAACCACAAGTAAGAGTCCGCGTTCTACCGTTGGTACTATTACCGAGATATACGATTTCCTGAGGCTTTTATATGCCCGTGCCGGAGAAGCTTATAGTTATGTTACCGGAGAAAAAATGGTAAGCTACAGCGACGACCAGATCAAAGAGCTTATCGTAGAGAAATTCAATGGTAAGCGTATTACTATATTGGCTCCTATTATCCGTTCCCGTAAAGGACATTACCGTGAACTATTTGAACAAATTTCCAAACAGGGGTTCCTAAAGGTTCGTGTAGATGGCGAAATCAGGGATATTGAAAGCGGTATGAAACTGGATCGTTACAAAACCCACGATATTGAAACGGTTATAGATCGCATGCAGGTTGACAGCAGCGACGATTTAGATAAACGCATTAGCGAAAGTATCAAAACTGCCATGTATCATGGGGACGATGTAATGATGGTTATAGAACACGGCACTGATGACGTTCGTTATTACAGCCGTAATTTAATGTGCCCTACATCGGGTATCTCCTACCCTAACCCTGAACCAAATAACTTTTCGTTTAACTCCCCAAAAGGAGCGTGTGACAGTTGTAATGGTTTAGGTACTGTAAATGAAATCAACATCAAAAAAATAATCCCTAACCCTAAGCTGTCTATCAAACAGGGTGGTTTTGCTCCGCTTGGAGAATATAAAAACTCATGGATTTTTAAACAACTAGAGGTAATAGGTGAAAAATACGGGTTTAAACTTACCGATCCTATAGAGACCATTTCGCAGGAAGCGATAAACATGATAATGAATGGCGGTAATGAGAAATTTACTGTCAACTCTAAAACTCTTGGTGTTAATCGAGAATACAAAATTGATTTTGAAGGAATTTCAAGCTTCATTCAAAACCAGTATGACGAAAGCGGTTCTACTTCTATAAAACGTTGGGCAAAAGACTTTATGGACGAGATAGAATGTCCGGTTTGTAATGGTACCCGACTTAAAAAGGAATCACTCTACTTTAAAATAGACGGTAAAAACATTGCCGAACTGTCTTTTATGGATATATCTGACCTTGCTGAATGGTTTGATAATCTGAACGACAGGCTTTCTGAAAAGCAAAAAATTATAGCCTCAGAAATTGTAAAGGAAATCAAAGCCGCTTTAAGTTTTCTTCTGGATGTAGGTTTAAATTATCTGGCGCTTAACCGTAGTTCAAAATCCCTATCGGGTCGTGAAGCACAACGTATAAGGCTTGCAACGCAAATAGGTTCACAGCTTGTAGGCGTATTGTACATTCTTGATGAGCCAAGTATCGGTTTACATCAGCGTGACAACGAAAAACTAATTCATTCACTGGAGCAGTTAAGGGATATAGGAAACTCAGTTATTGTTGTTGAGCACGACAAAGACATGATAGAGCGCGCGGATTATGTAATTGACATAGGTCCAGCAGCAGGACGTTTTGGCGGACAAATAGTAAGTAAAGGGACTCCACAGCAATTACTTAAGGAGCATACCCTTACAGCAAGTTATCTAAACGGCGAAAGAGAAATTGCCGTACCTAAAAAACGTAGGGAAGGTAACGGTAAAACCATAAAACTTAGCGGCGCTGCCGGTAACAACCTTAAAAATGTTACCGTAGAATTCCCTCTTGGTAAGCTTATTTGTGTAACTGGAGTATCAGGTAGCGGTAAATCAACACTCATAAACGAAACCCTGTACCCTATTCTTAACGCACACTTTTTTAATGCAGTTAAAAAGCCGCAGCCATATAAAAAAATAGAAGGACTTGAACACATAGACAAGGTTATTGATATAGACCAGTCACCTATCGGAAGAACACCACGTTCAAGCCCTGCTACATATACCGATGTATTCTCTGAAATACGTAGGCTGTTTACCCAAACACCTGAAGCCATGATAAGGGGATACAAACCGGGACGCTTTAGCTTTAACGTTAAAGGCGGACGCTGTGAAACCTGTGAAGGATCGGGTCTTAGGGTTATAGAAATGAACTTCCTTCCTGATGTTTATGTGGAATGCGAAACCTGTCAGGGAAAACGTTTTAACAGGGAAACACTGGAAATCCGTTATAAGGGAAAATCAATATCAGATATACTGGATATGACAGTTGATGAGGCTGTTCCGTTTTTTGAGAACATTCCTAAAATTTTCCGTAAAATAAAAACAATTCAGGACGTAGGACTTGGTTACATTACTTTAGGTCAGCAAAGTACTACCCTTTCGGGTGGTGAGGCACAAAGGATAAAACTGGCTACCGAACTTTCCAAAAAAGATACCGGAAATACCTTCTATATACTGGATGAACCTACAACAGGTTTACATTTTGAAGATATAAGGGTACTTATGGAAGTAATAAACAGACTGGTTAAAAAAGGAAATACCGTACTTATCATTGAACATAATATGGATGTTATTAAATTGGCCGACCATATTATAGATATTGGTTATGAAGGCGGTAAAGGTGGTGGTAAGCTAATAGCCGAAGGCACTCCTGAAGAAATTATAAAGAATAAGAAAAGTTATACAGCAAAATTTCTTAAAAAAGAGTTATCTTAGTAAGTGACCTTAAAAATTTAAATTGCTATGTCTAAAGAATATAAAGATGACGACGAGAAAATCCGTGAAGATTTAACCCCTAAAACATGGAATGAGATAAGAAGTAACGATTCGTGGGCCATTTTTAAAATAATGTCAGAATTT
>Ga0079224_100009028_pt1 | contig 13560 bp, 14 predicted proteins | sample Stecom2015_FD_80414 | JGI IMG/M metagenome (GOLD analysis project Ga0079224, IMG submission 80414) | Agricultural soil microbial communities from Utah to study Nitrogen management - Steer compost 2015 | ecosystem: Environmental > Terrestrial > Soil > Agricultural land | place: USA: Utah... | reverse complement strand
TTGCTATCGAGGCGTGCGGCGAGGGTGAGCAGGGAAGCGATCTCCTCGTTGGCGAAGTCAGCAAGGTCGTTGAAGCTTTTCATTGAGAGGTTCCGGATTGCAAAGTAGATGATCCCGTATTCGGGAGGGTCGGCGTGTCTTCCAAAGCGGCCAGCGCCTCCGCAAGCCGCTCGACGTGCAGCGACTCGAGCACGAGCGGCGGAAGCAACCGAACTACCGCGGGATCGGAGCTGGTGCCGACGAGGATATCCCGTTCCAGCAGTGCTTTCTGCACATCGGCCGCAGGATGGTCGCACACCAGGCCAAGCATGAGGCCGCGCCCCTGGATCATCTGTACGGGTCCGGCGATACAGGTAGCGCGAATCTGCGCTTCCCGCTCCCTGGCGTTCGCCAGCAAATTCTCGCTTTCGATGGCACGGAGGACTGCTGAGATTGCCGCGCATGCGAGCGGGCCACCGCCAAACGTCGATCCCAGCTTTCCCGTTTTCTGTGCCGCCCCGAGTTCCTCTGTTGCCAGCAAGGCGCCGCAGGGCACTCCGCCGCCCAGTGACTTCGCCAGGGTCAAGAGGTCCGGCTGCACGTCCATCCCCTGTACCGCGAAGTAGCTACCCGAGCGTCCCATGCCGCATTGCACTTCGTCGGCGATGAGCAGCGCGCCCGACTGGCGCGTGAGCCTGCGCAGTGTCGTCACGAACTCTACCGAGAGGTCGAAAGCACCGCCGATGCCCTGTACGGGCTCGAAGATGACAGCCGCCACCGTCTCGTCGATCATCGCCTCGGCAGCGGCGAGGTCGTTGCGGGGGATGAAGTCGACGTCGAACGGCAGGCGTGGAAAGCCGTACCAGGTCCGGGCCGCATTCCAGGTAACAGCTGCTGCCGCAGCCGTGCGCCCGTGAAAGCCGTGCGTCAGCGCAAGAATCCTTTCGCGTCCGGTCGTCGTGCAGGCTATGCGCAGGGCATTCTCGTTCGCTTCCGCTCCACTGTTGACGAAGAAAACCCGGTCGAGAGGCCGGGGCGCGATCGCCGTGAGTGCGCGCGCGGCCTCGGCCCTTACTTCCATTGCCATCGCATTGCTCTGGAACAGAAGTTGCCGCGCCTGCCCTTCGATGGCGTTCGTCAGAGCGGGATGCCCGTAGCCCAAGCCGGCGACGGCGTGGCCACCATAGAAATCCAGGATTCGGCGGCCGTCGGCGGTGACAAGCTCACAGCCTTCCCCGCGCTCGGGGAGGAACGGCATCTGGCCGTACACCGGCATCGTTGCGGCGGCTTCCATTGCCTGGACTTCCTGCAGGTTCGCGGGCATCAACAGGGCTCCTCGCACAGAACGGCGCCAGATGCGAAGGGACGCAGCGACATCGGGAAGTTATTTTTGGAACAGGACATCAGGACCATCCTGTCGCGGGGGAAATCAAACCGGCGGACTCCGGCAGTGACCAGAGCCGATTCATCCACTGCATAGCGCCGCCGGCCGCGCCCTTTACCAGGTTGTCGATCGCCGACGTCACGACTGCGACACCGTTGGCTTGTGCGATACCGATGTGGCAGTAGTTACTGGCGACGACATTCTTGAGCTTCGGCTGCCCGTCCATGATGCGCACGAAGGGCGCGCGTTCATAGTAGTTGCGAAAAGCGTCGGCCACTGCACCGGCGGGCGCTCCTCCCGGCAGTGCTGCCTGCAAGGTTGCGTAGATGCCGCGCGTAAAGGGGCCGGAATGCGGTACGAAATGGAAGGCTACACGTACGCCCGTTGCCTTCTCAGTCAGGGCCTCGAGTTCGGGAGCGTGCCGGTGTGACAGGGGCTTGTAGGCGTACAGGTTCGAATGTCTCTCGGGATGATGGGTGCCTGCCTGGGCCGCTCGTCCGGAACCGGTGCTACCGGTTACGGCCGTGACGAAGACCGGGCCGGACGCTAAGCCGGCATCGGCCAGCGGAATGGCGGCGAGCAGGATCGCGGTGGCAAAGCAGCCCGGATGCCCGATATGTCTGCTCGAGATTTCTGCCGAGTGTTCAGGCACGGCACAGGAAAAGTCACCGAGCAGCTGCGGCGCCTGGTGTTCGCTCCCGTAGACTTCCTGGTAGCGACCGGCATCTGCGTAGCGGAAGTCGGCCGAGCAATCGACAACATGCACGTCCAGGTTACGCCGCGAAGCGGCCTCCAGCGCCTCGGCAACGACAGCCGCGGAGGCGCCGTGCGGAGCTGCGGAGAAGAGCGCAAGCTTCGTCCCGCTCTCCAGGCGATTCATCCAGTCAGCGGGTTTCGCGAACGAGACTCCGTCGAAGGCGCCGGTGAGGTGCGGAAACACCTCCGTGATGCCATCGCCGCCGCGGCTCTCGGAGACGGCCGCGGCGAGGGTGAAATGCGGATGCGACGCGATCAGGCGCAGCATTTCTCCGCCAACGTAGCCGGTAGATCCGATAACGACTGCACCGATGCTTTCCCCAGTTCTGCCAGGACGGGCGCTCACGAAGGTGCTCCCGGCCTGCCAGTGCGCAGGCCGCCCGCCACCAGGTCGCCGAGCGCGGCGCTATTGGTCAGCGCGTTGATCGCCGGCACCGACATGCGCGTAGAGATCTGGTCCACGCCTACCGCGTTGTCGGTCGCTGGTCCGGTCACCACGGCGGGCTCGATGCCGTACTGCTCGCGCAGGATCTTGCAACCACCCCAAGCGGCGACGGGATCGTTCGCGCAAAGGACGACCGTCGTGAATGCCTTGCGGATGGCCTCGTCGGTTAATATGGCCTCGACCCCGTACGCGCCGAGCAGCCCGTCACCAAGCTCGATCACGATAACGTCAGGCTTTCGCAGCGCGAGCGAAGAGAGCAGCGAGCGTGTCAGCGCCGGGCCGTTTTCGGCAGTTGTCGTGACGACGCCGAGATCGGAAAAGATCATGGTTTCTGCAGCCCCGGCATCTTCCATCGCGAGGATGTCGCGGCGCAGGGATACGCCCGTTGCCTTGCAGGCGGCAACATGAAGGCCAAGGTGGCGGAGCCTGCCGACGATTGCGCAGGCAGCCGCTGTCTTGCCGGAGTCCATGCAGGTGCCGGCGAGCGCTACGACCGGAACGCCGAGGGTGTCGAGGACGATGTTTGCGTCCAGCTTGCTCGCCCCGACGCGCGCCGGTACGCCGATGCGTTCGCCGAGATACGGGAAATGCAGGACGGTGCCGAGCACCTCGCAATCGAACGGGGCGCCAACGTCGGGGTTCGCGGAGTCGCAGATGCCGACAACGCCACCGATGTTCAGGATCTGCACAATGTCGCCGACCTTCAGGCTGTCCGGCAGGTGTCCGGAGTAACCGAGCAGCGCCTTGCGATGCCCGAGTGCGCCAACCACGATGTCGCCCTGCTTGACGGTCGCCATTCGACCGCTGGTGAGTTCGAGCTGGTTGTAGCGGTTCTTGTTGTTCAGCACGCGCACCGCGAGAAGCACGCCCTCTTCGCAGGCGATCTCGTCTGACACCCGCAGTTCACGGCTTAAGTTGCTGTGCTGAGCCACGGACGCAACCTTGTCTACGATGACGGTGCGCATCAGGTCGCTCCCCCGGCGGCGCGGCTCTGCAGCGCGCCGCTCAAGGAAAGGATACGGGAATAACCAAGTGCGTCTCCCGCAGTCCATTCTCCCGCGGATTCGCCGTAGACGCCGCGCGAGGCCGCCATCAATGAATGCGGCGAACTGACGCCGGTTATGAAGAGACTGCCGGGGCGCATGGTGAACGTCACACGTCCGCTGACTCGCTGTTGCGACGACACGAGAAGTGCCTCAATGTCGCGGCAGGCGAGGTCGAGCTGCTTGCCTTCGTGGATGAGATCGCCGTAGACGTTTCCGAGCATGTCCTTCACGCGGCCCTGTTGCGCGCTCAGGACGAGTTTCTCCAGTTCGCGATGAGCGGTGATGATGGTTTCGGCCGCTGGTGCTTCGAAGGCCACGCGGCCCTTGGTGCCGAGAACGGTATCGCCGAGGTGGATGCCGCGCCCGATTCCGTAGCGGCCACCCAGCTGCTCGAGTTTCTCTATCAGTTGCACCGGCTCGAGAGCCTCGTCGTCCAGCGATGCCGGAATGCCCTGGTGGAACTCCAAAGAATGAGCCGACGGCGCCTGCGGTTCGACAAACGCCTGAGGCGATAACACCCATGCTTCTTCTGGCAGGGACCGTTCCGAGGTAAGGGTTTCGCGCCCTCCGATCGTAATGCCCCAGAGGCCACGATTAATCGAATAGGCAGAGCCGGCCGGTGGCAGCGGCAGCCCGTGGTCGGAAAGAAATGCCTGCTGAGCCTTGCGCTCCCAATGGTTATCCCGAACCGGGGCGAGGATCTCGAGGCCCGGGTTCAGCGTACGCAGCGCAACCTCGAAGCGCACCTGGTCGTTTCCTGCCGCGGTGCAACCGTGCGCCACCGTAGTTGCACCCCGTTCGGCCGCTATGCGCGCGAGTCCGGCCGCCTGCACCCCGCGTTCCGCGCCGACGCAGAGCGGATAGAGCTGTCCCCGGCGAACGTTGCCGGCGATCAGGTACCGCAACACCGAGTCGAAAAACCGTTCCCGCCCGTCGACGAGAATGTGTTCGACTGCGCCCAACGCCAGCGCTCTCTCACGCAGCGCCTTCGCCGCCTGTTCGTCGATACCGCCGGTATCGATCGTGGCGGTAATGACATCGCGATGGTAGGTCTCCTTAAGCCACGGCACGCAAAAGGAAGTGTCGAGTCCGCCGGAAAAGGCGAGAATAATGGGCGCGCCGCCAGGCGCTTTTCCTGGATCGTTCCTGCTCAAACTGCTTGCTCCACTGGCTTAGCTGCGGCATGGGAAATTTTCTGCAACAGCGCGCGTTGCGCCGCGGCGGTTGCGGTTGCGGTGAATACGGTATCGTCGCCGCCGACATTACCGACGATCTCCGGCCAGCCACAGCGATCGAGCGCGAGCGCTACCCGCTGCGCCGCACCGATAGCCGTCTTGATCACAAGCAGGTTGGGTCCTGCCGGCGACAAACCGCGCAGGAGGTTCGCGATGCTCGCAACTTCGTTCACGGCTCCCTCGTCTGCACTGCGCAGTTCGTAACCCTTGCTGGTTTTTACAGCTCCGAGCTCCTTGAGATCGCGACTGACGCTCGATTGGGTGGCGTGGAAGCCCAGCGACGTCAGCGCATCGATGAGATCCTGCTGCGTCGCAGCGGGCGCCTTAGCGAGCGCAAGGCGGATCGCCTCGCGTCGGGCAGCTTGCAGTTCGGCGGGTGTGGGCATGGTCAACCTGAATAATTATGCGCATAAGAATTACATAATGCGCATAGTCGGTCAACCCTTCAGCTGCTAACATCTCGCGATCGGCGCCCGGTCCGCCGGGCTGATGTGGATCATTTGGCTCGCAGCTCCATAAAAAGGGGAAGTTCAACGGTGCAGATACCGGAGTGTGTGGAGATCGAACTCGGACAGCCGACCGGCAGCGTCATCTGGCTGCATGGCTTAGGCGCGGACGGCCATGACTTCGAGCCTCTCGTTCCCGAACTGGGATTGTCAGGCGATGCGGGCATTCGTTTTGTGTTTCCGCACGCGCCAATACGCCCCGTAACAATCAACGGCGGCATGACCATGCGCGCGTGGTACGACATCAAAACCTTCGATCGCGAAGGGCCCCAGGACGAAGTCGGGATACGCGAAAGCGCGCTGCTACTCGAGCGGCTGATCGAGCGTGAACGCCAGAGAGGTTCCGATTACAACCGCATCGTAGTCGCGGGCTTCTCACAAGGTGGCGCCATTGCCCTGCACACTGGCTTGCGTTTTCCGAAACGTCTCGCCGGTCTTGTCGCGCTGTCGACGTGGCTGCCGCTGGCGCAGGCATTCCGTGAAGAGGTGGCAGCGGCGCCGGGCGCGGTCCCGCGTGATTTGCCGATATTCATGGCGCACGGGAGCTATGACCCGGTGCTGCCCGTCGAACTTGGGAAAATCTCGAAAGAGGCTCTGGAGCACGCCGGCTTCACCGTGGAATGGCATGAGTATCCGATGGCTCACGCTGTCTGTCCGCAGGAAATCGACTCGCTGCGGCAGTGGTTGCAAACTGTGCTGTCTCCGCGCGCTGCCCTGCACGAATTCTAGATCGATGCAGCGCTACTGCGAGCCTGCAGGGTCCGAAGCTCATGAAGCGAAACTGAAGCGGGATTCGCCCTCGAGTGCGCCGAAGCGGTCGAAGCGACGTTCATATATCTCTACTGCCCCGGAGGACGAAACCAGCACGACGGTTGAACAGCGCGTGCCGTAGTCGGCCGTGGAAATAAATGGCGCCGACACCGCGCGCGCAAGGCCTGGTGACAGACCGGTGCCGGCATAATCGTCGCCTGGCGCCGGCTCTGCGTCACTTAACATCTCGAAAAGCGGGCCCGGCTCCAGTTCGCGTTCTTTATGCTCCCGCAACAGGGATTGCAGGGCCGCCTTGCTGCGCACGACCTTGCTCCAGGGCGTGTCCAGCGACGCATTGCTCAGTCCGTAAACGCCAGGCGCCAGTTCCCGCGCCTCATCGCCGCGGTTCGAGACATACGCTGCCGCTTCTCCCGCGATGGCCAGCAGGCTGAAACCGGCGAAATTACCAGGCTCCAGGTTGTTGCAATACTGAAGCGGATTCGAGGTGGACGTGAGAAACCCGGTGACGACTTCGCCGCGGGAGCGGCCGCGATGTTCTCTTTGCAGGTCCTCGCGATAGTTTGTGACCGTGGCAAAACGGCCGGTCCTGCTGACCCCCAGCCAGGTACCGCCGGCTTTGAGGTCGCGCCCGGCGAGAACGTCAGGCCGGTCCGGCCACCAGTGCAGCGGTTCGGCAGGGCGGTTGTGAAATTCGTCGCGATTGGCCGCGAGCACCAGCCTGTAATCCGGATGAGCCTTCAAGGCGAAGGCAACGAGGCACATCAACGGGCACCAAAAGTTCTCGAGGGCCCTTCCCGGTCGTGCTCGTTCAGCCAGTCATCAACCAGTCTCCGCGCGATCGACAACCGCGGAGGCAGCTTGGGAAAACCCGATTCCAGTTCCTTGCGCGTGAACCAGCGCGCGTCTTCCAGTTCGCCGTCATTGAGCTTGATGGCGTCGGTGAGGGCGCGCGCGGTAAAGCCCAGCATCAGCGAGGAGGGAAACGGCCATGGCTGGGAGCTGTGATATTCGATGTCGTGCACCTCGATGTTCGTTTCCTCCAGGACTTCCCGTTGCACCGCATCTTCGAGGCTTTCCCCCGGCTCGACAAATCCAGCGATAGTGGAATAGCGCCCCTCGGGCCAGCCTGATTGCCGTCCCAGCAGGCAGCGATGCCGGTCAGAGACCAGCACTATGATCGCCGGGTCGACGCGCGGAAAGATCCTTGCACCGCAGTTCTCCCCGATACAGAGGCGTGTGTTCCCGCCGGATTCCGCCCGGGAGGGCGCGCCACAGCGACCACAGAACTTCTGCGCCTGGTGCCACAGGACCAGCGCCCTGGCCTGCGCCACCAGGTTTGCCTCGTCGGCCGGCAGGGAACTGCCGAGGTAGCGAAGGTCGTGAAACTGCCCGAGTTCGGGGAAGGGAGCAGCCTCGCTTGCGTTTATCTCGAGGGCGAATACCGGCCGATCGCGGTACATACCGAGGAAGATGCATTCCTGCTCCTGCAAGTATTGGCCCACGTCCTTGCGGCCCGGCAGAACGGCATGCAGGGGTTCACCGGTTGCGAGGCACTTGTCGCCCCACACCGGCACGAACAGCGTCTCGTCACTGTTGATAGCCTCGTGCAGCCACTCCGGGTCTTCGCGCCGATGACCGGAGCGGTCGACGAACGCCCCGGCGAATATGTTGTGACCATTCACGGCATACGGCCAATCGAGTGCAATGCATCAAGCCCCGCTACGTACGACGCTGCGAGACAGGTGAACGGCAATGACGAGGACATTGTTTGCATCATAGGACGCCCGGCAGGGGCGCGATGCCAATGTTACCGGATTGCTACAACCGCCGGGTGCCATTATTGAAGGCGCAGCCCGTTTCTGCGAGAACCGGGAGTGGCTATGCGCGCGCGAAACTAGTGGTTCCCGGCCTGCGGACCCGGTGCCGCGAGATCTCGCAGCTCGGGCATACCCTGTGATCGAGGGCGTAGGCATCCTGCACGTAAGCGCTCTGGCATTCGCAGACAGCGAGGTACAACTCGTCGTTCTGCGAAATGATCTGCAACAGGTTCCACGCCCACTCGAAGTTCAGCTGCGGCGAAGGATGCAACAACAGGTAGGTTTCGTAGGCGCGGCAGACGCGGTGCCCGTACTCGACGTCCGGACGAGGCCAGCACGCGTGGATCTTGTTGGACGGTTCGATCCGTAGCAGCAGGCTTGCGCAGTAGAGGGCAATCAGCGTGGTCGCCTCCAGCTGGTTCAGCGGGTTCTTCACGAAGAGCGACACCTGGCGCGGTGACTTTCCGCGCCGGCGCTTGACCGAGATGCGACCGGAGTCCCGAAAGTAGGTGGCGTAGAGCTTGCGAATACGATCGTCGCTCAAGCCCGTGCAGCACTTGATGGTGCGAGTGCGCGCCTCGTGGCCGATCATCCGGAGTGCCAGTTCGAACTGGCTGCGTTCGGTTGCGTAGCGGTTGTCCGTGAGTCGCATTTGTCGCTCTTTGTGCTAGATTTCGCCCATATGCAGTGTTATAAAAGCTTATACGATTGACCCATGGTAAATCAATCAACAATAGCGTAACTCGGCATAGCCGGGAAAAATGCGCAAGCTCTTGGGGAATCGCAAATGGAATTAATGGGGCCCGGGGCCGCCGATTTCGAAAACGTCCGCTCCCTGAACAGGGCGTTTCTCAGCTTGCTGAAACGCGAGGCAGGCGCGCGCAGTTGTCTGCAAGAACTGCCGCGAGAACTCGCGGCCAGGCTTTCGGCACTGCCCGAAACCGAGGCTGAACGATTGGCGGGGACGCCTTTCCTGCTGCTTTCCTTTCGCGAACGGGACGATGAGTACTGGGAAGGAATCTTTGCCGACGCCCGGCACGGCGACCTGTTCGCCGTGCCGGAGCTGCCGTCGGACGAGCTGGGATGCCTGATATCAGCGGGGCTGGGTTTTGTCTGGCAGCTGGCGCGGCAGAATCCGTACGCGGCCAGGCTCATCTGTGGCGCCAGCCTGCACTGGTGCGAACAGCTCGCCGAGCGCACATTCTTCCAGGTGCTTGCCCGGGCCAGGGCGAGGGCGGACGTGCTGGTGCTTCGCTGTGGATCCAATGCCGAGCTCTGGGCGAAGTTGCTCGAAAGTGGTGTCAGCCGGGAGAAGCAGGTACGCCGAGCCGCGCACATCAGCGCCCTTCAGTCGGTCCTGACGCGCGCCTCCATGCCGGAGAAGAAAAAGTGGGCCGCCGCGGCCTGCGCCCGGCGATCGCCTGCCCTGATGGTTGCCGACGACAGCAAATCCTGAGCGACGACGCGCCGCCGCCACCACGCTTCGGTGAATTCCTGAGGGCGCGTATACAATACGCGGCTTCATGCACGCTTTATCCATCCGCAACCTGACCAAGACCTACCCCAACGGGGTACAGGCGCTGAAAGGCATCGACTTCGATGTCGACGCCGGCGATTTTTATGCACTGCTCGGTCCCAACGGCGCCGGCAAGACGACCGCAATCGGCATCGTCTGCTCTCTTGTGACCAAGACCGGGGGCAAGGTCGAGGTATTCGGCCACGACATCGACAGGGAACTCGAGGCTGCAAAGTCCTGCATCGGCCTCGTGCCGCAGGAGATCAACCTGAACCTGTTCGAGACCGTGCTGAACATCGTATTGAACCAGGCGGGCTACTACGGGATCGAGCGCCGCGTCGCGATGCAGCGCGCGGAAAAGTACCTGAAGGAGCTGAGGCTGTGGGACCGGCGCTTCGAGGTGGCGCGGAACCTCTCTGGCGGCATGAAGCGGCGACTGATGATCGCGCGGGCACTGGCGCACGAGCCGAAGCTCCTGATCCTGGATGAACCGACGGCAGGCGTGGACATTGAAATCCGGCGATCGATGTGGGACTTCCTGAGGCGGATCAACGAGGCGGGGACGACGATCATACTGACGACGCATTACCTGGAAGAGGCGGAAAGTCTTTGCCGCCACGTCGCCATCATCAACCAGGGTAGAATCGTCGAGAACGCAAGGATGAGCACGATCCTTCGAAAACTGAAGCGCGAAGTGTTCGTCCTGAGCCTGCGTGAACCACTGGAGCATGCACCGGAGCTGCCGGGGTTCGAGTCGGTGCTGCTGGCGAATGACGAACTGGAAATCGCCGTCGATGCAGAGCACGATCTCAACCAATTGTTCCGCGTGCTGAGCGACCGCGGCATCGGGGTATTGAGCCTGCGCAACAAGGCGAACCGGCTCGAGGAATTGTTTATAAGCCTGGTGGAAAACCGGCAAGCCGCCAGCCTGCCTTAGCGATGAACCTGAGACTGAACTGGATCGCGTTCAAAACGCTGGTCATCAAGGAATTTATACGCGTCATCCGCATTTGGCTGCAGACCATTGTCCCGCCAGCGATCACCATGACGCTTTACTTCATCATCTTCGGCAGCCTGATCGGCCGGCGCATCGGCAGCATGGATGGTTACGACTACATGCAGTACATAGCGCCGGGACTGATCATGATGTCGGTGATTACCAACTCTTACGGCAACGTGGTCTCGTCGTTCTTCGGCGCCAAGTTTGCGCGTCATATCGAGGAAATGATGGTTTCCCCGATGTCGAATGCCACCATTATCCTGGGCCACGTTGCCGGTGGCGTTATTCGCGGCTTGCTGGTCGGGGCCATGGTGACGGTGGTAGCGCTCGGCTTCACCCGACTCGAGGTGCAACATCCCCTGATAACGTTCTCGATGGTATTGCTGTCCTCAATCATCTTCTCGTTGGCAGGATTCATCAACGCGGTCTTCGCACGAAAGTTCGACGACATTTCCATCATTCCGACTTTCGTGCTGACACCGCTTACCTATCTCGGCGGCGTCTTTTATTCCATATCGCTGTTGCCCGAGGTATGGCAGAAGGTGTCACTCCTGAACCCGATCCTCTACATGGTCAACGCATTCCGCTACGGCATTCTTGGCACCTCGGACATAGAAATCGGGCATGCCTACCTGATTGTGGCGCTGTTCATCATAGGGCTCTTTTCGGTAAGCATGATCCTGATGAACCGCGGCATCGGCATGAGGGAATAGGCGGTAGCGGCATGTGCGGAAGGTTTGCTTTCTATTCACCGGCCGAAGCCGTCGCGGAGTTGTTCGAGATCGAGCCCGCGTTCGAGATCGCGCCGCGATATAACATTGCACCGACGGAGCCGGTGCCCGTGGTCAGGAGCGTGCGCCCGGAGGGCCGCGAATTTGTCATGCTGCGCTGGGGGCTCGTACCGTATTGGGCGAAGGACCCGTCCATCGGCAATCGCATGATCAACGCGCGTGCGGAAACAGTGGCGGACAAACCGGCCTACCGCGATGCCTACAAGAAGCGCCGTTGCCTGGTGCTGGCCGACGGGTTTTACGAATGGCGCAAGGAGGCGGGGGGCAAGACGCCGTGGTTCATCAGCTTGAGATCCGGACAGCCGTTCGCGTTCGCCGGCCTGTGGGAAGCATGGACAGACCGGGCTTCAGGCGAACGCCTGGAGACCGCAACCATCGTCACTACTGCTGCCAACAAATTCCTGAAAGAACTGCATGACCGGATGCCTGCGGTACTGCAGCCCGATAGTGCAAGCGCCTGGCTCGCAGGCAGTTGCGGCGTCCTCGAAGCCGTTACTGCCAATCCGCCGGAATTTCAGGCCTGGCCGGTAAGCCGCGCGGTGAACAACTCCCGTACCGAGGGCACGCATCTGATCGAGCGAGTTGCGAACGAGTAAGGCCAGGCTACTGCCGCGGCATCAGGAAACGCGTTCCGCCCTGCTCGAGCACCACCCCGTCGGTCCGTATCTCCCGCACCGCGAGTCCTTCGCTCAAGGTGTCGCCTTCCTTGTACTTGGACATGTTGATGAAGACGAAGCGCTCAGGGGGTTTTTCGCTGTAGACGTGGATGTCGAGGTGGAGCTCGGGCAACTGGAGACTGCCTTCGGCGCGTACCTCGTTGATAGTGGCTAGCTGCTCCGACATCGTGACGCGCGAGTTCGCGGGAGTGGTCGCGGGGGCGGGATCCTGGCGTTGAGGCTCGGTCGTGGTCGGTACATCCTGCGGCGGGCGATTTTTCTTCGCTTCGGCGACGATCTCCGCGAAGGGCACGGGCGTCGCAGTCGCGGGTGCAGGCTCGCGAACTGGCTGGCGGGTGGCTGCAGCCTGTTGCACCGGTGCCGCTTCGGTTGCTTCGTCCCTGTCCGGGATGAGGAATACACTTGAGAGCACTGCAGCGTTGATCGTGAGGAGCCCCCCGATGATCCACCACCAGCGCTGCGCACGCGGTTCGCTCCTTGCATCCGGAATGTCGGCGAATCCAGGCACGCTCTTGCGTTGCCGTTCGGCTTCCGATTTTTTCAGTGCGTCCAGTATGAATGACATTGGACGAAACTAGCGGCTCTGCGCGACGAGCTGCGGCGTGCCGCCCGGGCCCAGAAGCGAGTTAAGGAGGATCTGAGTCTGTTCACCGGCAATGCCATCAATGCGTAGCCGGTGCGCTCGCTGGAACTGCATCAGCGTTTCCTCGAGGTCGTCATCGAACAGGTCGGAGTCCAGGTTTTCCGTCCGGTACCCGGCGTCGAGCGCTGCGAGGCTTTGCCGCAGCCAGAGGACGTTCGGGTCACGCATCCCCGGCCGCATGATGTCGTTCCTGCCGTTAGGCGGGCGCCACACCAGCAGGTACTGGCCGAACCACATCTCGGAGATTTCGTCGAGGGAGTAGGTGAACCGGTCTCCGGCGATTGCAAGTTCTCCTGCGCCGTCGGTCAGTGAGACCAGCACCGGCTGGTGAGTGTCGCCCTGAGAGTCGGTGAGCGTGAGCATTACCGGCCGGTCCAGTTGCCGGATACCGCTCCACGATCCCCGGTTGAAATAGCAGCTCAACCCCTTGGCTTCCGCCTGTTGGCAGGCCGTCGAACCGCTGGACTCGTCGAAGTCGACGCTCCACAAGCCGAACAGGGTGTCCATGGCGGACTCTATACTGGTGCCCGTTCCGGCGGCGCGAAGCCGATCTTCCAGCCCGAGTTCATTCGCTTCGGTGTCGATGAAACTCCGGCCTTCGGTTTGCGCGCCGGATGGATTTTCCGCCGGACGAGATTGAGGGTCGGCGGCGGCTACCGGGATACGCACGGTCTCTGACGTGTCGGGCCCGGGTCCTTTCTGGTCGATTAGCGTCCAGAGCCCGACGAGTGCCAGCACGATACCGACGGCGGCGACCACCGGTACAGCCCACTTCAGGGCCATTGGCGTCAGTTTCTGGCCGGATACTTCAGCGGCGGCGCGGCGCACCATCCACTTGTTCATCTTGCGGCTTTCGCGGCTGTACGCCCCCAGCAGCGCCCTGTCGCAGATGACGTTCATCAGCCGCGGAATGCCGCCGGAAAGGCGATACACCTCGCGCTTTGCACCCTGATCGAAAATCTCGGTGAGGCCGCCGGCGACTTTGATCCGATGA
>Ga0079224_100009026_pt1 | contig 13560 bp, 12 predicted proteins | sample Stecom2015_FD_80414 | JGI IMG/M metagenome (GOLD analysis project Ga0079224, IMG submission 80414) | Agricultural soil microbial communities from Utah to study Nitrogen management - Steer compost 2015 | ecosystem: Environmental > Terrestrial > Soil > Agricultural land | place: USA: Utah... | reverse complement strand
GCCGTCCTCGGACGGGACGGGGACGGAACCCGACCGGACGGGGACGCAGGGACCGGCCCCGGCGTCCTCCGAGGGGCGTCCCCGGCGGCCGGTTCCACCGGACAAGCTGGTGGCCACCGGCCCGCCGCGGAAGCCGTCCCGCGCGCGCAGGCCGTACTCCTCGCCCGCCCCGAAGGACCCGCCGCCCGCCGGGCGTATCGGCGATGAGCCCGGCGGCACCTCCCGCGACGACGGCGCAGGCATCCCAGCCGCCGGTCCCGGCGCGCCCACGGCTCCGCTCGGCGGCGGACGGTACCCGACGGAACCGCCCTCGGCGCTGCGCCGCTCCACGCCGGTCCGCGGGCGCCGCCGCCGTCGCGGCGTCGTGTCGGCCGTCGCCGTCCTCGCGGTCGCGGTCGGCCTGGGCGTGGGCGTCTGGCAGTGGATTCTCATCCCCGCCACCGGCGGCCTGCGGCTCGCCGCCGGTGAGAGCGGCACGGGCGACGACGTCTTCGCCGTCCCGGCCGGAGCCACGGGATCGACCCAGGTGCTCAACGCGGTGGCCGCCGCGGGCGACACGATCGTGGCCGTGGGCAGCGACACCACGAGCCCGGTGCCGCGCCCGCTGTTCCTGGTGTCCGCGGACGGAGGCGAGAGCTGGCGGCTGGGCGACGTCACCGGCCAGGGCGGCCCCGACGCGGGCCCCAGCACGGTGGGCCGGGTGACCGGCGGTGCCGGCCGGTGGCTGGCCGTGGAGAACGGCGCGATGGGCGGGCCCACCCGCGGCATGTGGGTGAGCACCGACGGCTCCCGCTGGACGCTCGTCCCGGCGGATCGGCTGGCCGGGTTCCGCCCCCAGGACCGGGTGACCGATCTGGCCCGCACGGAGTCCGGTTTCGTGGCCGTGGGCTCGACCGTCGTCGGCGGGGTGTCCGGTCCGATGGCCTGGATCTCGCCGGACGGCATGAACTGGACCCGGCTGGAAAGCCGAGATCTCGGGCCGGTGGACAGCGTGCGCGGGATCGTCTCGGTGGCGGCCCGCGGCGACACGGTGGTGGCTCTGGCCGACCACCCCGACGGCGACTCGGCGGTCGTCCTGCGCTCCACGGACGGCGGACGCACCTGGACCGGCGCGGACACGGTGGTGGCGGACGTCCGCCCGCGCACGGGCTCCCTGGTCGCCGTCTCCGACGGGTTCGTGCTGGTGCCGCTGTGGCAGCGCACCGACGCCGGCGACGTGCCCGTCCACTGCTCGAAGGACGGCGCGCGGTGGTCGCGCTGCGGCTCGATCGGCGGCCTGCCGCGCGACAGCACGGGCGTGAGCGAGGTCGCCTCGTCCTCGGCCGGGCTGACGGCGCTCGTGGAGACCGGTTTCACACGCTACCGCGTGCATACCAGTGAGGACGGGCGGAGCTGGCGCGCACGGACCGACCTGTCCGTACCCGGCGCGATGCGCGCCGCGGCCGTCTCCGACGCGGGCACGCTCGTCATCGGCGGGGACAGGAGCCACTCGGACGTGGACAACCGGCTCATGCTGATGGCCGGGCCGCGCGACGGCAGGCTCGAACCCGTGGATCTGGACGGGATCGACGGTCTGGTCCGTCCCGCTCGGGAGACCGCCCGGATCGCGGCGGGCGACGGGCGCTACGTCGCCGTGGGCACGGCCGCGGGCGACGCGGGGATCTGGACCAGCGCCGACGGGAAGCGGTGGGAGGCCGCGGGTTCGGCGTCCGCTCTCGGCGGGCCGCGCAGGCAGGAACTGCGCGACGTGGCCCGCGGCGGGCGGGGGTGGATCGCCGTGGGCAGCACGATGCGCGACTCCGTCACCGTCGTCCCCCTGATCGTCACCTCCGCCGACGGGCTCGATTGGGACAGGGCCGAAGGCGGGGAGGCGTTCGCCCCGGCCGACCAGCACCATTTCCTCGCGCCGCACGCGGTCGCCGCGGGTGAGGCGGGATACGTGCTCGCGGGTGAGGACCGCGACGCCGGGACCGCCGTGCCCGTGCTGTGGTTCACCTCCGACCTGAAGCGTTACACGCGCGTGAAGAAGCTGCCCGAGGGCGGCGCGGGCGTGCGCATCCACGACGTGGCCGCCGTCCAGGGCGGTTACGTCGCGGTCGGCGGGGTGGGCACGCCGCAGCACAAAGAAGGCGTGGTGTGGACGTCGGACGACGGGCTGAACTGGACCGCGAGCGCTCGGGTGAGCCCGCCGGAAGCGCGGTCAGCGGGGCTGCGGCACGCGGTGGCCTTCGGCCCGCGCGTCATCGCCGCAGGCGCGGCCCGGACCGACAGCGGATGGCGGGCCTTCGCGGCCGTGTCCGAGGACGGCGGGGTGAGCTGGGAGTACGTCTGGCTGCCCACCGAGGACGCGGCCGCCGTACACGACCTGGCGGCCACGGCGGAAGGGCTGGTCGCGGTCGGCTGGCACGGGCGGTCCGCGGACAGCGACAGCGCCGTCTGGACCTCCGAGGACGGGTTCGAGTGGCAGCGGCAGGAACCGACCCAGGCCACGATGAGCGGTCCGGGGGCGCAGTGGCTCGGCGCGGTCGCGATCTCCGGTGGCGACGTGGTCGCCGTGGGCAGGTCCACCACCTACCGGACGGACCACCTGACCCTGTGGCGTACGACCCTGCACCGCTGAGACCGCCGCCGACCGTCGCACGGGACGCCGCCGAGGCGTTCAGCCGAGCACCCGCCACATGCGCAGCGTGGCGAGCAGTCCGTCGGTGAGCGGCAGCCCGTCCAGCGCGTCCGGGGCGAACCAGCGGGCGTCGGAGGCGTCGTCGCCCGGGGTGAGCGTGCCGCCCTCGACCTCGGCCAGGTAGTCGCGGATCTCGTACACCACCCCGCCCGGCCCGGGCCGGTCCACGCCCCCGGCGAGCCGCCCGACCCTGACCCGCAGTCCGGTCTCCTCCAGCAGTTCGCGGCGTAGCGCTTCGGCGTCGGTCTCGCCGGGCTCGACCCGGCCGCCGGGCAGCGACCACAGGCCTTCGCCGGGCGGCCTGCCGCGCCGTATCAGGAGCAGCCGTCCGGCCTCGTCGAAGACGATGCCGCCCACACAATTTACGCGCATATGAACGACATTACGGGGAGGAGGTGGTTGGTCCTCTTGACGGAGATGGGGGATAGGAAGCACCGTGAGTAAGCGTGAGAGCCGAGCCCATCTGCCCGCGGTGCTTCGGCCCGCTCCACGCCCCGAGCGTATGGTCCAGCGCTTGGCGCTGCGGCCTGCACGGGGACGTGCTGCCGCTCCAGCCGCCCCGCAAGCCCTCCCGGGCCTCGCTTCTCGGGCTGCGGCAGGCGGCGAGGGTGCCGATCTGGCTGCAGTGGCCCCTTCCGGCCGGGTGGTTGGTGACCGGCTTCGCCGAGGCGGGCGACGAACGCAGCGGAGCCCGCGCCACGGTGGTGGCACTGTCCGGTCCGTCCGTGACGCACGGCCCCGCCGACCTGCTGATCGTGGCCGAGGAACCGGGTGTCGGCCTGGGCGCCGGCCTCGCCGGGCTGGACGGTCCGGATCCTGGTGAGGGCTTCGACAAGGGGCCGTCGCACGCCAAGGTGATGATCCGCGGCCACCCCACGCCGCTGTGGTTCGTCGACGGTGCGACCGACCGCGCCGCCTACGCGGGAGAGGCGCTGGGCGACTGGTTGTGGCTCATCGCCTGGCCCGCCGAGGTCGGATGTCTGATCGCGCTGGACGAGCTGACCTTGCGTGATCTGTGTGACACCGACCAGGATCTCGACCTACCCTACGGTGCGTTCTCCCCCAGGCTGCCCGGCGCTTACGACTGAAGCCCGGCAGGAGAGGATAGGGTCTGCACCGTGACTGCGCGTATCGAGCGAGTGGTGACCGAGGGCGTCGTCGACATCGACGGCGTCGAGCACAAGGTCGAGAACAACACCTGGATCGTGGGTGACGACGAAGAGGTCATCGTCATCGACGCCGCGCGTGACGCGGAGAAGATCATGGAGAAGGTGGGCGAGCGAGAGGTGCTCGCCGTGGTGTGCACGCACGGCCTGGCCGACCACGTGGGTGCGGCGATCGAGGTGGCGGCCCGCGACGAGGCCGTCATCGCGCTGCATCCGAAGGACCGCCGCCTGTGGCGGGAGACGTGGCGGGAGACCTGGCCCGACATCGACATGGAGGACGAAGGGATCTTCCAGGTCGCCGACGTCGAGCTGGAGGTCATGGCCACACCGGGTGTCACGCACGGCGGCGTCTCGCTCTACTGCGAAGAGCTGGGGGTCGTCTTCAGCGGCAAGACGCTGCTGGCCGACGGGCCCGGCAAGCTCGGCGGCGAGTACCCCGCGCTGGCCGACCAGCTGACCTCGATCGGCGAGCGGCTGTTCACGCTGCCGCACGAGACCCGCGTGCTGCCCGCCCACGGCGACGAGACCACGATCGGCGAGTTGGAGCGGTACTTCGACGACTGGATCTCCGGTTCTCTGGTCCGCGACGCCGACAGGTCCGAGCCCGCCCAGAGCCCTCTTCCCGACGGCACCGCCGCCGCGGGCATCAAACTGGACCTCGACGACGACTGATCGGAGGCCTCGGGCGCAGACCCGGACTCGTCCCCCGAGGGGGTCGGCCGCACCCCATCCCCGGTGACGGGGCGGCGACCCGTCGGCCGTAGGAGCGGCGGCGACCTGCCGCGCCCCCCCGGGAGCGGATCGGGTCGCCCGCCTTTCGGCGGCGGGAACCGTCCAGACCGCGGTTTTCGTCGGGGGGAGGGCGTAGCCTGGCGGAGACAGGACGCGCGATGTCGCGGGGGAGGGACCTCGTCTCGTGGGAGAGCAGCTCGGCTTCGACGGCATGCCACAGCGTCTCTACTCGTGCACCCCTTCGCGACTGAACGGCTGGTTGGAGTGCCGCAGGCGCTACCGTTTCACCTATCTCGACCGGCCCGCGCCGTCCAAGGGGCCGCCGTGGGCGCATAACAGCGTCGGGCTCAGCGTGCACAACGCGCTGGCCGCATGGTGGCGCGAGCCGTATGAGCGGCGCACGCCCGAGACGGCCGGCGCGCTGCTGACGAACGCCTGGATCGACGAGGGTTTCCGCGACCGCGAGCAGTCGCTGTCCTGGCGGGAGCGGGCGCGTGAGATGGTGACCGGCTACACCAGGATCCTCGATCCGGCGGCCGACCCGGTCGGCGTGGAGCGCACCGTCGCCACCCGCACCTCCGTGATCGCCGTCTCCGGCCGTGTCGACCGGCTCGACCGGCGCGGTGACGAGCTGGTGGTGGTCGACTACAAGACGGGCCGCCGCCCGCTGACGGCCGATGACGCGCGCTCCTCGCTCGCGCTCGCCGTCTACGCGGTGGCCGCCTCGCGCATGCTGCGGTTGCCCTGCCGCAGGGTCGAGCTCCACCACCTGCCGACGGCGTCGGTGGCGGCGTGGGAGCACACCGAGGAGTCGCTCGCCCGTCACCTGCGCCGGGCCGAGGAGGTGGCGCTGGAGGCGTCGCGGGCCGACGACCGCTACCGCGAGTGGGCGGCGTCCCGGCGTGACGTATCCGCGGGGCGGCGCACCGGAGGGCGGTCCGACGGCGTGCGCACGCCGCCCGCCGTCCCGCCGGAGATCGACGCGGAGTTCCCGCCGAATCCGGGTCCGCTGTGCCCGTGGTGCGACTACCGCCGTCACTGCCCGGAGGGGCAGGCCGCCGCTCCGGCACGTCAACCCTGGGACGGCCTGGCCGACGGCTGAGCCGGGGCGCCTTCCGCGGCCCGGCTCACAGGGTGAGACGGCTGCGGGTCTCCGCGGCGTTCCAGAATCGGGTCAGCGCCGCGGCGGTGGTCTCCGGCGCCTCGACCGCGGGGGAGTGCGCCGCGCCGGGCACGACGACGCACTCCGCCGACAGCCGTCGCGCCATCTCCGCCTGATCCTGCGGCGGCCAGCCGTCGTCGTGTTCGCCCAGCAGCACGAGGAGCGGCAGCGTCATCTGCGCGAGTTCGGCGGTGCGGTCGGGCGCGGAAAGAATCGCCTGGGCCATCGCGACCATGCCGACGGCCGAGTTGGACAGCAGCCGTTTACGGAGGAACGTCACGATCTGATCGGGTACCCCCGCGGTCACGACCTTCGGTTCGAGGTGGTTGGTCCACAGGTATTCGACGCCGTGGTCGGGGATCTCGCGCACCATCGTCTCGGCGGCCTGCCGTCGAGGCCCCACGATGGCGCCGGGGCCGGAGCTCAGCAACGTGCAAGAGGCGAACTTGGTGCGTCCGTCGATGACCGCTTCGCGGGCGACGAGCCCGCCGAAGGAGTGGCCGACCAGATGAAGCGGCTCTCGGGGGGCGATCGCGTGGGCGAGGACGTCGATGTCGTTGCCGAGGGCCGCGAACGTGTAGGCGGCGGGGTCGTCGGGGCCCGGCGTCTCGTGCTGGCCGCGCATGTCGCTCGCCACGACCCTGCGCCCGGATTGCGCGAGCGTCTGCAGCACCGCGATGAAGTCTTCCTTGCTCCCGGTGAGCCCGGGGATGAGCAGTGCGGGCCAGCGTTCGGGAACGCCGCTGACAGGTAGCGCCTCCAACGCGGCGAAGTCGCCGATCGCGGTGTGGATCCGCTGTTGCCGGACGCCGGGAGGCAGGGTCAGAAAACGCGGCGTGCTCACGTGGGACCACAATACCCAGCGGCCGCCCCTCGGACACCGCCGAAAGATCTGCGCCGGTTGTTGTCGTGGGTTGCGGGGATGTGCGCCTCCGGTGGGGTGAAAGAAGATGGGCTGTCCGAAAATGATACGGACAGCCCATTTTGAGGGTTTCGGAATTCGTCGTGCTCGCCGTGCCTCAGCCCCGGCGGGAGCCGCGTGAACGGCCGGAGCGGCGCCGCTGCTGGGATCGCTCACTGGCGGCCGAGGGCGCGACGTCGTCATCGTCGCCGCCCAGGTCGGGCGCCCGGAAGATCACAGTGAACGGGTCCGGCGGGACGATGCGCTCAGGCTCGGTCCGGGTCTTCGTCTCCATCGGGCCGTCTACCCCCTGATTCGTCGGTCGGCCGGCGACGTCGTCGAAGGCATCGGCTCCGGCGAGGTCGTCGTGGTCATCGAGGTTGGTGCGGTTGTCGGTGGTGGTGGACGTGCCGCGGAGCGTGCCGGCATGGGTCGACCCGCGCCGCTGTCGGCTCGCGCCCGGCTCCTCCACGGGTTCGACAGGCTCGTCGGCGCTGTCGGCCGATACGGCCACGGCGGCGTCCCGCGAGGCTGTGACGTCGCGTCCGCCGCGGGTACGGCGACGCTGACGGGTGCGGCTCCGCTCGCGATGCCGGTCGTCGTCGCGACGGCCGCCCCGGCTGCGCGAACGGCCGGTCTCGCCGATGTCCTCGATCTCCTCGGCGGCGAGCCCGGCACGCGATCGCTTGGAGCGCGGGAGCACCCCGCGGGTGCCCTCGGGGATGCCCAGCGCGGTGTAAAGGTGCGGGGAGGTGGAGTAGGTCTCCGCGGGTTCGGCGAAGTCGAGCCCGAGAGCGCTGTTCATGAGCTTCCAGCGGGGAAGCTCCTCCCACTCCACGAAGGTCACCGCGACGCCCGTACGGCCGGCCCGGCCCGTGCGCCCGATGCGGTGCACGTAGGTCTTCTCGTCCTGCGGGCAGTCGTAGTTGACCACGTGGGTCACGTCATCGATGTCGATGCCGCGGGCCGCGACGTCGGTCGCGACCAGGACGTCCACCTTGCCGTTGCGGAAGGCGCGCAGGGCCTGCTCACGCTGGCCCTGGCCGAGGTCGCCGTGCACGGCGGCGGCGGCGAAGCCGCGCTCCCGGAGCTGGTCGCAGACCATGTCGCAGGCGCGCTTGGTCTCGCAGAACACCATCGTCAGGCCGCGTCCCTCGCACTGCAGCAGCCGTCCCAGGATCTCGATCTTGTCCATCCGGTGGACACGGAAGACGTGCTGCGTGGTCCGCGAGGACGAGGAGTCCTCCAGAACGGGGTTCTCGGCGCGCACGTGGGTGGGGCGGTTGAGGTAGCGCCGGGAGAGCGCGACGACCTCACCCGGCAACGTGGCCGAGAACAGCATCGTCTGCCGGGTGGCCGGCACCAGGTTGATGATCCGCTCGACGTCCGGCAGGAAGCCGAGGTCGAGCATGCGGTCGGCCTCGTCCAGCACCAGCATCTTGACCTGGCCGAGGTCGAGGTGCTTCTGCTTCACCAGGTCGAGCAGCCGGCCGGGAGTGCCGACCACGACGTCGACGCCGGCCTTCAGCGCCTCGATCTGCGGCTCGTAGGCGCGCCCGCCGTACACCGACAGGACCCGCGAGCCCAGCTTGCCGGCGGCGGTGGTCAGATCTTCGGTGACCTGGAGCGCCAGCTCACGGGTGGGCACGACCACCAGCCCGCGCGGCTTCTTGCGGTTCTTACGCGGTTTGCCGATGCGCTGGAGCATCGGCAAACCGAAGGCGTAGGTCTTGCCGGTGCCGGTGCGGGCCTGACCGATCACGTCCTGGCCGCTCACGGCGAGCGGGATCGCCATCTCCTGGATGGGAAACGGCGTCGTGATGCCCTCGGTTGCGAGGGCATCGGCGATCTCTGCAATTACTCCGAGGTCTCGGAACGTCGTCAGCGTGGACCTGCCTAATCTCCGTCGAAGGCGGGCCACACAGGGACCACGGGCCGTAAGTTCCCCCGTCCGCGGTCCGCGCGGAGGGCCACCCTCATCCGATTCATCAGCGACCGCTGAAGTCGGGGGCATCCAGGAACTGACTCCCGGGTATGCGAAGGCGGTCGCGCTTCCACTGAGCAGTGTACTCGATAGCACAACACACAACGGTTTTCTGTTTGTTCCCGATGTTTCGTCCCTCACACTTGCTCGTCGGCGGGTGCCGCCCCGGCACTACTCGTACGCTTCACTCATGAGTGATTCGCCTCCGGGTGTCGCCGACCTCCTCGGCGTTCTGGCTTATGCGGAGCTGACCGCCTTCCTGCGTCTCGCCGAGGACGCCGCACGTCTGGCGCCCTCGCTCACCGACCGGGCGGCGCTGAGCGACCTCGCCGCCACCGAGTACGGCCACTTCCGGTTGCTGCGCGACCGGCTCACCGACCTCGGGATCGACCCCGAGGAGGCGATGGAGCCGTTCGTCGCCCCGCTGGACGACTGGCACCGGCAGACGACGCCCAAGGACTGGCTGGAGGCCCTGGTGAAGGCGTACGTCGGCACGGGCATCGCGCTCGACTTCTACCGGGAGGCCGCCCGGACGGTCGATGCCGGGATCCGGGCTCTGGTGGACGAGGTGCTGGCGGACGAGGGGCGTTCGGAGTTCGCCGTCGAACGGGTCCGCGCCGCGCTGGAGCAGGATCCCAAGGTCGCCGGACGGCTGGCCCTGTGGGCCCGGCGCATGGTGGGGGAGGCGCTCAGCCAGGGGCAGCGGGTCGCCGCAGCCCGGCCCGCGCTGGCGGCCCTGCTGGTGGGCGGCGAGGGCGAGGACCTCGCGGAGATCTCGCGCATGTTCGCCCGCCTCACCGAGGCTCACGGCAAGCGCATGGCCGCGATCGGTCTCACCCCCGGCCCGTGAGCGGCCGTTCCCGTCCGGTGGGCGGGCTCGCCCGGCGGCGTGAGAGCGACGCCCCTCGTGCCCGGCGGGCGCGACACCTCCGACGACGAGGGGGCGTTCCGCTGTCGCCTGGACTCCACCACGGTGGGGACGAGCGGTCGCCCGTTCCCCGAAGGGCGGGTGGGGGCGACGGCTCCGCTCCGCCGTGCGGTGCGGGAAGACGAGGTCGTCCCGTGCCGCGTCGCCCGGTGACGGCCCCGCTCACCGGGCGGTGCGAGGGCACCGGACGCCGTGGCGGACCCGTCCGCCACGGCGTTCCCGAAGGCCGGTCTTGCGCGGAGCGGGATCCGCTGGAACCCGTGTCCCGGGCGGCGGGATCCCGGCATCGCACGCGGTGAGGGAGTCCTCGACCGGTGACCCCGCCTCACGAACGGGATGCCGGCCTCCGGGACCGGGCGGACGTCAGAGGGTTCCTCCGAAACCGACCGGACGCTGATCGTTCTCACCGATCTCGACGAAGCCGAGAGAGGCGACGGGGACGATGACCTTGCGACCCTTGGTGTCGGTGATGGCGAACACCCCGCGCTCGACAGCGAGCGCGTTGCGGAGTTCCTCCTCGACCTGCTCTACGGTGAGGTCCGTCTCCACCACCAGTTCGCGGTGCACGGAACGCACACCGATCTTGATTTCCATATGTGCCGCCTTTCGACGAGGGCTGCTGCCTTCATCGTCGCGTGGTTCTCCGCCTTCCGCGGTGGTCAATCGCGCTAGGCGAAATCGCGGTAGGCGAACACGTCGGCGCCGTGGACGGGCTGGTCAGCCGGTACGCGGGAAGCCGCTGATGCCGCGCCAGGCGAGGCGGGCCATGAGCTGGGTGGCCGCCTCCTTGGGGATGGAACCCTGGCTGCTCAGCCAGTAGCGGGCGCTGACCTCGGCCATGCCGACGAGCCCGACGCCGAGGAGGTGCGCCTCGTCGCTGGAGCAGCCGGTGTCCTCCTGGATGACCTGGCTGATCATGTCGGCGCTCTCCCGCAGGGACCGCTCCATACGCTGGCGTACGGGCGCGACGTTGCGCAGGTCGGACTCGAACACCAGCCGGAACGCCTCGCCCTGGCTGGAGACGAAGTCGAAGAACGCGCCGATGGCCGCCTGGACCCGCTGCTTGTTGTCCGTGGTGGAGTCGAGCGCGGCGCGGCAGCGGGCCACCATGTCGTCCACGTGCAGGTCGAGCAGTGCCAGGTAGAGCTCCAGCTTTCCGGGGAAGTGCTGGTAGAGCACCGGCTTGCTGACGCCCGCGCGCTCGGCGATCTCATCCATGGCGGCCGCGTGGTAACCGCGCTCCACGAACACTTCCTGCGCCGCGCTGAGCAACTGGCGGCGGCGCGCCAGTCGGGGCAGGCGGGTGCCCCGCGGCTTGGCGTCCGGGGTTGCGGTCACGGAGAGTCTCCTAGCGGGATGAGCGCGTGTTCTCGAACATCCTACGCGCGCGTAACCTCGCTCAACGATAGTCGTCCTCGTCGAGGTCCACCTGCCAGCTCTGATCGGCGGCGTCGGCGGGATCGGCCTCGAGCGGGATCTCCTGGATGCGCCAGGAGGCGGCGCCGCTGTGGACCGGGCGGTGCTGCTCGGCGGCGTCGGCCTCGGAGGCCTCGACGCCGATGTCGTCGGAGGGGGCGTGCTCGTCATCGAGCATCTGCTCGTCGACAGCGTCTCCGCTTACGTCCATCTCGGACATCGGCTTTCCCTCCATCGATGAACAGGTCACCTAACACACTATGACGCCGCCCGCGGCCCGCCGTGACCGGCCGCGGCCGAACGGCCGGCGCGGGCGCATCTCGCCGGTGCGGGCAGAAGGTGAGGGGGGCTTCGCCGGATCGCTCCGGCCGGCGGTGACTCCGCCGATCACAGCATACGGGGGCGCGACGTCGAGGGTCCGTGAGAACGCACCACGCCGCGGGAGCTTTCCCGGGAGCGATGGATGGGGACGGCATGAGGCGAGGGCCCCGTGCGTGGAGCACGAAGCCCTCGCGATTTGGATTTTTCTATCTGATGTATTGTGTTGCGCCTTAGGCGCCGCTTACGGGTTTAGAAGAACCACTTCTTGCAGCCGCGGACGTTACGCCACTTGACCGCGCCGATGTGGTGGTAGACCTTGATGGTGGTCTTGTGGATACGGTGCCCGTTCCTGCCGCAGCAGCGGCCGAAATGCCCGCACCAGCCGCCGGAGGTGGCCGCAGCGGTAGCGGTGGTCGCGGCGCTGGCGTTGGCGCTGGTCGCGGTGGCGGAGGTCAGGCCAACGACCCCACCGGTCAGCGCGGTACTGAGCGCTACGGCGGTGGCGAACTTCTTGATGTTGGGCATTGCGTGTCCCCCCTAGAACGCGTCGGTAGCCCATATCAGACATTCACCGAATTAATTCGGCGAATATCCCAGATGGCCGCGCAGTGGGTCATCTTGGTCCTCATGATTTCCCGGCTCGGCCTCGACAAACGGCCGCGACACGCTTTTGCGATGTACTAAACGCTCTATTGCTGTCATTAAAACAAATATCGCTCGATATGTTCTGATATGCCCCTTAATGTCCGGTTTGTGAGTGGGGCGGGGTACCGTAATCGAGGTGAGTCCGGCCGTCTGGTGAGGAAGGACCACAACGATGAGGGACCGTAGCGACGAGGAAGGAGACACGGTGGACGAGCCGATCCCTCACTGGCCGGGAGAGCTGCTCGATCTGGACGATCGGAAGATCCACGTCCGCTCGTCCCCCGATCCGGGAGGCGACGCCGACCGGGCGATCTTCGTGCACGGTCTGGCCGGGTCGGCCACATACCGGAGCGACCTGATGGACCGCCTCAAAGACGTCGTCGCAGGCCACGCCATCGATCTGCCCGGCGCCGGTCTCTCCCCGGCGGCCCCCGACGGCGACTACTCCGTCGCCGCTCACGCGCGCACCGTCGCCGCCGCCATCGAGCGGCTCTCCTCCAAGCCGGTCCACCTGTTCGGCAACTCCCTGGGCGGTGCGGTGTCGGTGAGGGTCGCCGCCACCCGACCCGACCTGGTGCGCTCCCTCACCCTGATCTCGCCCGCGCTGCCCGACCTGCTTCCCAGGTACGGCCCGGCCCGGGTGGCCCTGTCGGCGCTGCCGGGGGTGGGGGAGTGGGCGATGACGCGGCTGACCGCGATCCCGCCCGAGCGGCGGCTGACCGCCACCCTCGCCATGTGCTACGCCGACACCGCCCGGGTGCACCCCGAGCGGTTCCGCGACGCGGTCGAGGAGCTGCGCCGCAGGGACGAGCTGCCGCACGCCGCGAGCGCGCTGGTGTGCACGGCACGGGGCATCGTGGCGGAGTACTTCCGCAGGGGACGGGACAACCTGTGGCGGCTGGCTTCCCGGGTGAAGGCGCCCACGCTGGTGATCCACGGCCGTCACGACCGGTTGGTCGACCCGCGCATGGCGGCGCGCGCCGCCCGGACGTTCCCCCGCGTCCGGCTCGTGCTGCTGCCCATGGCGGGCCATGTGGCGCAGATGGAGTATCCCGACGTGGTGGCGCGGGAGGCGAGACTGCTGATCGCCGAAGCCGTCCGGGAGGCCGTGGTGTCGCCGTCCACGTTGGGGAATGCGCGGGCAGCCGGTTAGGTTGAGCATCAGGAGAACCCCCAACGGGAGCGTCGATCTCCGCCGGAGATCCCCTGCGACGGGAGCGTAGAACTGTGTCCTTGCCACCATTGGTTGAACCGGCAGCGGAGCTGACCGTCGACGAGGTGCGCCGCTACTCGCGTCACCTGATCATTCCCGACGTGGGAATGACCGGGCAGAAGCGGCTGAAGAACGCCAAGGTGCTGTGTGTGGGTGCGGGCGGCCTGGGCTCCCCCGCGCTGATGTACCTCGCCGCCGCCGGAGTGGGCACCCTCGGTGTCATCGACTTCGACGTGGTCGACGAGTCCAACCTGCAGCGTCAGGTCATCCACAGGCAGGCCGACGTGGGCAGGCCGAAGGTGGAGAGCGCCGCCGAGAAGGTCCGGGAGATCAACCCGCACGTCGAGGTGGTCGTGCACAACACGACGCTGACCACCGAGAACGTGATGGACATCTTCTCGGGCTACGACCT
>Ga0079224_100009025_pt1 | contig 13561 bp, 11 predicted proteins | sample Stecom2015_FD_80414 | JGI IMG/M metagenome (GOLD analysis project Ga0079224, IMG submission 80414) | Agricultural soil microbial communities from Utah to study Nitrogen management - Steer compost 2015 | ecosystem: Environmental > Terrestrial > Soil > Agricultural land | place: USA: Utah... | reverse complement strand
CCCGAGATTGCCGGGCGTGTTACCGAAATCCTGTTCGACGAGGGCCAGCCGGTGAAGCGCGGCGCCCCGCTGGTGCGGCTGGACTCCACGATCGCGCGCGCGCAGGTGAACCAGGCCAGGGCGAGCATCGCGCTGAGCCGCGCCAATTACGAGCGCGCGCGGGAACTCTACGGCAAGGGCGCCGGCACGCAGCGGGCGCATGAGGAAGCCCTCGCCAAGCTCGCCACCGACGAGGCCGCGCTGGCGCTGGCCCAGGCCGTGCTGGACAAGAGCACCATCAACGCGCCGTTCGATGGCGTAATGGGCCTGCGGCAGATCAGCGTGGGCGACTACGTTAATCCCGGCCAGGCCATGGTGAATATCGAAAGCCTGGATCAGCTGAAGGTCGATTTCCGCATCCCTGAGGTCCATGCCCGCCTGATCGCGCCGAACCAGGCGATCCGCGTGCGCGTCGATGCGATGGGCGGGGCCGAGTTCGATGGTCGCGTCTATGCCATCGATCCCGCCTTTGACCCCAACGGGCGCGCGGCCATCCTGCGTGCCCGCCTGCCCAATCCCGATCGCCAGCTGCGGCCGGGCATGTTCGCCCGCGTCACTCTGATCGTGGAAGAGCGCGCCAATGCCGTCCTGGTGCCCGAGACGGCGCTCAATCCGGTGGGCGCCGAATTCTTCGTCTATCGCGTGGTCGACGGCAAGGCGGTCCAGACGAAGGTGAAGCTCGGGCTGCGGCGCGGCGGTTCGGTGGAAATCCTCGACGGCCTGCAGTCGGACGACCGCATCGTTGCCGAAGGCGGCCAGAAGCTGCGCGATGGACAATACGTCAGGGCCGCGGCGGTCGGGGGAACGTAACACATGGTCATTTCCGATCTCTGCATCCGCCGTCCGGTCTTCGCGACGGTGCTCAGTCTCGTCGTGGTGCTGGTCGGCCTGGTGGCCTTCACGCGCCTCACGGTCCGCGAATACCCGAATATCGATCCGCCGGTCGTGCTGGTGGAGACGCTGTATCGCGGCGCCAGCGCCGAGGTCATCGAAAGCCAGGTGACCCGCGTGCTGGAGGAATCGATTGCCGGCATCGAAGGCATCGATTTCGTCCGTTCCATCACCCGTCCGGAGCGGAGCCTGGTGGTCGTGCGATTCAAGCTGTCGCGCGACGCGGAATCCACCGCCAACGACGTGCGCGACCGCGTCAGCCGCGTGCGCGGCAAGCTGCCCGACGAGATCGACGAGCCGATCGTGTCGAAGATCGAGGCCGATGCGCAGCCGGGTCTTTACATCGCCTTTTCCTCGGACCGCCATTCGCCGATGGAGCTGACCGACTTCGCCGACCGCTATGTGAAGGACCGGCTGCAGTCGATCAGCGGCGTGGCGGAAGCGCGGATCTTCGGCGAACGCCGCTATGCCATGCGCATCTGGCTCGATGCCGCGCGCCTGGCGGCCTACAATCTGACGCCGCAGGATGTCGAGGGCGCGCTGCGCAGGCAGAATGTCGAGGTTCCGTCCGGCCGCATAGAGAGCCGCGACATGGAATTCACGGTGCTGTCGGAGACCGACCTGCGCACCCCCGAACAGTTCGGCGCCATCATCATCCGCGAGGTGAACGGCTATCCGGTCCGGATGCGCGATGTCGCGCGCGTCGAGGTCGGTCCGCTCGACGAGCGCGTCAGCGTCCGCTTCAACGGCAAGCCCGCCGTCTCCATCGGCGTCGTGAAGCAGGCGGTGGCCAATCCGCTCGATATCTCGGCCGGGGTGCGCGAGGCCCTCCCTGGGATCCTGGAAAGCCTGCCGGAAGGCATGCGTGCCGAGATTGCGTACGATACCTCGATTTTCATCCGCGCCTCCATCGATTCCGTCTACCGCACCATCGGCGAGGCCGTGCTGCTGGTCGTTGCCGTGGTATTCCTGTTCCTGCGCAACCTGCGCGCCACGCTGATCCCGGTCGTCACCATTCCCGCCTCGCTGCTGGGTGCCTTCGCGATCATGTACGCGCTGGGTTTCACGGTGAACACGCTGACCCTGCTGGCGATGGTGCTGGCGATCGGCCTCGTGGTCGACGACGCCATCGTGGTGCTGGAGAACATCTACCGCCACATTGAAGAGGGCATGCCGCCGCTGCAGGCGGCCTTCAAGGGCGCCAAGGAAATCGGGTTCGCGGTCGTCGCGATGACGCTTACCCTGGCGGCGGTCTATGCGCCGATCGGCTTCATGAGCGGCACGACCGGCCGGCTGTTCACCGAATTCGCGTGGGCGCTGGCCGGCGCCGTGCTGGTCTCCGGTTTCGTCGCGCTGACCCTGAGCCCGATGATGTGCGGGCGCATGCTCAAGCATGAGGCGAAGCACGGCCGGCTGTTCAATCTCGTCGAGAATGCGCTCAACGGGCTGACCGCGGGTTATTCCAGGCTGCTGCGGGTGTCGCTGAAGGCGCGGCTGCTGGTCATCCTGGTCGGCGTGGTGTTCGCCGGCGGCAGCTATTTCCTGTTCACCGGCCTGAAGCCGGAACTGTCGCCGGTGGAAGACCGCGGCACCATTATCGGCAGTTTCAACGGCCCCGAAGGCGCCACCATCAACTACATGGAGCGCTATGCGCGCCAGGTTGAAGAGCTGATGGGGACGGTTCCCGAGGCGCAGGCGCGCTTCGTCGTCGCCGGCAATCCCATCGTGTCGCAGGGCGTGTCGTTCACCCGCCTGATCCACTGGGACCAGCGTGATCGCAAGCAGCAGCAGATCGTCGAGGAGCTGACGCCGAAATTCCGCGAATTCGCCGGCGTGCAGGGCTTCGTCAACAATCCGCCGTCGCTCGGCCAGAACCTGCGGTCTCCGCCGGTCTGGATCGTGATCCAGGCAAGTGTCGATTATGACGAGCTGAACCGGATGGTCGGCCTGGTCCTGGCCGAAGCCTCGAAGTCGCCGGCGCTCAGTAATCTCGATACCCGCCTGAAGCTCAACAAGCCCGAAATCAAGGTGTCAGTGAACCGCGACAAGGCGGCGGATGTCGGCATCGAGGTCGACGCCATCGGTCGTACGCTGGAAACCATGCTGGGCGGCCGGCAGGTCACGCGCTTCAAGCAGAACGGCAAGCAGTATGACGTGATCGTCCAGGTCGCCGATGTCGAGCGCACCAATCCGGAGGATCTGTCGAAGATCTACGTGCGCGGCAGCAGCGGCCAGATGATCCAGCTGTCCAACCTGGTGGAAGTGCGCGAGTCGCTGACGGCGCGCGAACTGACGCGCATGAGCCAGCTGCGCGCTGCCGACATCACCGCCAACGTCGCGCCCGGCTATTCCTCGGGCGAGGCGCTGGCGGCGCTGGAGGAGGCTGCGCGGCGCGTGCTGCCGTCCAGCGTGCAGATCGACTACAACGGCCAGTCGCGCGAGTTCATGCAGGCATCCGGCGACATCCTGTTCACCTTCATCCTGGCGCTGCTGTTCATCTATCTGGTGCTGGCGGCCCAGTTCGAGAGCTTCATCGACCCCTTCATCATCATGCTCACCGTTCCTCTGTCGATGACCGGCGCGCTGCTGGCGCTGAAGCTCGGCGGCGGCACCATGAACATCTACAGCCAGGTCGGACTGGTGACGCTGGTCGGACTGATCACCAAGAACGGCATCCTGATCGTGGAATTCGCCAACCAGCTGCAGGAGCAGGGGCGCAGCCGGCTCGAGGCGGTGATCGAGGCGGCCTCCCTGCGTCTGCGGCCGATCCTGATGACCACGGCGGCCATGGTGCTGGGCGCGCTGCCGCTGGCCATGGCGGTCGGTGCAGGCGCGGAAAGCCGCAACCAGATCGGCCTGGTCATCGTCGGCGGCCTGCTGCTTGGCACGCTGCTGACCCTCTTCGTGGTGCCGACCGCCTATACCCTGATCGCGCGGGAGCGCCGCGCGGCCACGGCCGGCGACCAGGCACCGGCGGCGCATCCGGCCGAATAGCGCGGCCTCCGCCCGATCCGTCATCACCGGGAACCCGGAAGGGTGTTCCGGGTTGAGAAGCCGCTCTGCCTCCCAAGCGGTCGCTCAACATGCTTTTCGAACGGATTACGCCGCCAGCGGCGCCCGACCCCGACCGGACGACACCATCCGGTCCGGGGCCGAGAGTGCTGTATGTCACGCCCGAGCTGGCGGACTATGCCAAGGCCGGCGGGCTGGGCGAGGTAGCCGCCGCTTTGCCCCGGGCGCTGCAGAGCTTCTGCGATGTGCGCATCCTGATTCCCGGTTATCGCCCGGTACTGGAAAAGCATCGCTTTATCCCGGTGATCAGCGAGTTGCCGCCGGTGAATGGCATTCCCGGGGCGAAGCTGGGCCGGCTTCAGACGCCCGACGGGCTGACCATCTACGTCGTCCTGAATTCCAGCCTGTATGACCGCGGCGGCTCACCCTACTGCGACAGCCACGGACAGGACTGGCCGGACAACGACATCCGCTTCGGCAGGCTCAGCGCCGCGGCGGCCGATCTTGCGGCCGGCATCGCCGATCCGGACTGGAAACCGGACCATCTGCATCTGAATGACTGGCCGACGGCGCTGGCGGCCGGCTATGTCGCCTGGCGCAGGCTGAACGTGCCGACGCTGCTGACCGTGCACAACCTTGCCTATCACGGCGTGTTCAGTCCCTCCCGCCTAGAGGCGCTGGGGATTCCCTGGGAAGCATTCCGGATGGATGGCGTCGAGTTCTACGGCCAGTGGTCCTTCCTCAAGGCCGGCCTCTACTACGCGTCCCAGATCACCACGGTGAGCTCCACCTATGCCGAGGAGATCACCCGTCCCGAACACGGTCATGGCCTTGACGGGCTGCTGAAGCTCCGCTCGGCGCAGGGCCGGCTCAGCGGCATCCTGAACGGCATCGACGAAAGCTGGGATCCGACCCTGGAGGCGCAGTCCGGACGCTTCGACCTGTCGCGCTGGAAAAGCCGCAATGCGGCGCAGGTGCGCCGGGATTTCGGCCTCGCCGTCTCGCGCGGGCCGCTCTTTGCCATCGTATCCCGGCTGGTGCGGCAGAAAGGTACCGATCTCGCCATCGAGGCCGCAGATGCCATCGTGAGGAACGGCGGCCAGCTGGTGGTGACGGGGCGGGGCGAATCCGATTTCGAGCATGCCATCGCCGATCTCGGCGCGCGGTATCCCGGCGCGGTCGGGGTGAGGATCGGCTTCGACGACCGCGAGGCGCGCCGCGTGTTTGCCGGCAGCGACTTCCTGCTCATGCCCTCGCGCTTCGAACCCTGCGGACTGGCGCAGATGTATGCGCAGAAATGCGGTTCGCTGCCGATTGCCCACAAGACCGGCGGCCTGGCCGAAACGGTCGCCGACGGGCTGACCGGTTTCCTGTTCGAGGATTACAGCCTGCGCGGACTGGTCGAGGCGATCGGGCGTGGCCTTGCCACCTATCGCTCGACGCGCAAGATCGGCCAGATGCGGCGCTCCGCCATGTCGCAGGCCTTCAGCTGGACGGACTCGGCCTTGCAGTATTCCATGCTCTACCGGGCCGGGGTTGCCTGATCACATGAACAGCTTCTCGTCCGGCAGGTCCCGGTACAGGTCGGCGACGAACTCGCCGTAGCCGTTGTAGATCTGCGTCGGGATCCGCTTGCCGACGCCGATCACCTCCTCGGTCGCCTGGCTCCAGCGCGGATGCGCCACCTCCGGGTTTACATTGGCCCAGAACCCGTATTCGTCCGGCCCGATCGCTTCCCAGAAGGTCTTCGGCCGCTGATCGGTGAAGGTGAAGCGCACGATCGACTTGATCGACTTGAAGCCGTATTTCCACGGCACGACCAGCCTGAGTGGCGCGCCCATCTGCTTCGGCATCGGCTTGCCGTAGGCGCCGGTGCCGATGAAGGCAAGGTCATTGGCGGCCTCGGCCATGGTGAGCCCCTCGACGTAGGGCCAGGGATACCAGAACTGGCGCTGGCCACCCGCTTCCTTCGGCCGCACGAAGGTTTCCATCCGCAGGTATTTCGCTCCCGACTGGGGCTGGGCGAAATCCACCAGCGCCCTCACCGGAAACCCGCTCCAGGGGATCACCATCGACCAGGCCTCGACGCAGCGCAGGCGGTAGACCCGCTCCTCCACCGGCATCTTGCGGATCAGTTCCTCTGCATCGATGGTGATTTCCTTCGCGACCATGCCGTCGATCTTCACCTGCCAGGGGCTGACGTTCAGCTTCTGCGCCGCGTCGGCAATCCGCTTGTGGGAGCCGAATTCGTAGAAATTGTTGTAGCTGGTGGCGATCTTCTCTTCGGTCAGCGCGCGGCCGGCCTCGTAAGCCGGATTGCGCCTGGCGGGATACAGGTCCGGCGCGGTATGGGCGCGCAGCGGCTGGGCCAGGCCGGCGGCGCCGAGGCCCGCAGCTCCGATGCCGAGCAGCAGCCGCCGCCGGTTCAGGAACACCGTTTCCGGCGTTGCCTGCGATTCCGGAATCTCCCAGCCCTTGCGCCGCCTGATCAGCATGATGCGCTCCCTAACAGAAAAACACCCGGCCATGACCCTAGCGGGCCACGGGCCGGGCGCCAATCAAGCTTCGGTGAGGCGGATCAGCCGCCGATCACTTCTTCTCCAGCAGGCTGCGCAGCATCCAGGCGGTTTTCTCATGCACCTGCATGCGCTGGGTCAGCAGGTCGGCCGTCGGTTCGTCGCCTGCCTTCTCCACCAGCGGGAAGATCTCGCGTGCGGTCTTTGTCACCGCCTGATTGCCCTTGACCAGGCTCTTGATCATCTCCTGCGCATTGGGAACGCCGTTTTCCTCGCCGATGGAGGAGAGCTTGGCATACTGGGCATAGGAGCCCGGCGCGTAATGGCCCAGCGCGCGGATGCGCTCGGCGATCAGGTCCACGGCCAGCGCCAGTTCGGTATACTGCGTCTCGAACATGGTATGCAGCGTCTGGAACATCGGGCCTTCGACATTCCAGTGGTAGTTATGCGTCTTGAGGTAAAGCGTGTAGGTATCGGCGAGCAGCCGCGACAGGCCGTCGGCGATTTTCTTGCGGTCCTTTTCTGCGATGCCGATGTCGATGGCGACTGACATGGGACTGCTCCTTATTTTCTCTGTTTTCCGGTATATCTAAGTTAGACTTGTCCGAGCCTTTCGCAAGGCGACAGGGATCACACTCTCCGCGGATATATTGCACCCGGGCGAGGAGACTGTCACCGGGCGTACCCGGACTTCGGGCTCGGTGGACAGTCGTCGCTATTCGGCGGCGGCTTCCGTCTTTTTCTCGCCGGCCAGCAGCCGTTCCTTGCGCTTCAGTCCCCAGCGGTAGCCGCCGAGGCTGCCGTCGCTGCGCAAAGCGCGGTGACAGGGGACCAGCACCCCGATGACGTTGTTGCCGCAGGCCGAACCGACTGCCCGCGCGGCGCCGGGCAGGCCGAGTTCGGCGGCGATCTCGCGATAGCTCCGGGTCTGCCCCGCCGGAATGGCCTGGAGCGCCGTCCAGACCCTGATCTGGAAGGGCGTGCCGCGAAGATCGAGGCGCAGGCTCCGCGGAACGGGTTCTCCCCGCAGCACGGCTTCCAGCGCCGCGAAGATCTCGCTTCCTGAGGCGTCGTTCCGCTCGATCCGGGCGGCGGGAAATTCCGCCTGCAACTCGTCCAGCAGGGTGGCGGCGCTGGTGCCGAACAGCAGGGCAGCGACGCCACGCGGACTTTCAGCCGCCAGGGTCAGTCCCATGCTGGTGCGGCGGATCGCCACGGTGAGCGTCAGGCCTTCACCGCCCCGGCGGTAATCGGCCGGCGTCATGCCGAGCCAGCGGTCGGCTTTCTCGTAGACCCGGCTGGGTGCGCCGAATCCCGCGCCGTAGATGGCTTCGGTCACGCCGCTACCGTTGCGCAATTCCTGTTTCAGCGTCGCAACCCGACGCGCCTCGGCATAGCCGCGCGGGCTGACGCCATAGGCGGCGGCGAAACGCTTCTGCAGATGCGTCGCCCCCATATGGGCGACAGCCGCCAGCTCGGCGAGGCTGGGTGCCGGCTCGCCATCGGCGAGCCGTCGGTCGATGAGGGCGCGGGCGCGCTCCAGTCGGGGATCGGCCTCCGGCGCCTTGTCCGGCTGGCAGCGTTTGCAGGGCCGGAAGCCGGCGGCCAGGGCCGCGTCCGCGCCGGCGAAGATGCGGATATTCTCCCGCCTCGGCACGCGGCTGATGCAGGAGGGCCGGCAGAAGATCCGCGTCGTCGTGACGGCATAGAGGAAGTTTCCGTCTGCGGCGAGATCATTGCCGCGGATGGCGGCGTACTGGGCGTCGGTCGGTTTCAGGGCTGTTTCCATGAGCGGAAAGGTAGGCCACCGCGCCCCGGCCGGCTATCTGGTTATTGCGGGGTCATCCCGGTCAGAGATCCCATGACGCGGGCACCGATACCGGATAGTCGAGCAGCATCTGGGCATAAGCCTTGCCCTGCGGATCGTTGCGCAGTGACGCGATCCCGCCGCCGCCCAGCGCCCGCCGCAACAGGAAATTCAGGCCGTTGATGCCGGGCCATTCGAAACGCTCGACCGGTCCCTGGACCAGATGGGCGAAATAGCGCTGCACGTTTTCCGGGGTCAGGGCGGCGCGGATCGCCGGCAGATAATCCGGCCGGCGGGCAATGACGCCGATATTGCTGTCATCGCCCTTGTCGCCCGAGCGGGCCCAGGCGAGGCGGACCAGCGGCACGTCTTTCCGGGCACCGTCGGGGAGCAGGGCGAGGTCGGGTTTGCCCGCCGGGGTGCCTGCCGTCTCGCCCGCAATGACCGGCAGCTGCAGCGGCTCGGCGGTGCCGTCCAGATCGAGGGAGATCCGCAGGGCCTGCTTGGCGATGAAGCAGGAGAACAGCCGCACCACCGGTTGCGGCGTCGGCCGGCCGCCGAAGAAGCCGGTCGTGCCGGCGGAGAAGGAGGTTCCGGCCGGCGCGATCTCACGGGCGAAGATCTCCAGCGCGGCCTTGTCGCTGTGGCTGACCGCAAGTTTCAGCACGATTTCGCGGCTGGCCAGAGCGCCCTCGTGGGCATTCGCGCCGTACATGGCTTCCGTGCCGAGTACCTCGACCGAGGTGGCGCGGTAGTCGCCGAGATTGAGCTGCGTGAAGATGCGCCGCGTACGCTTCAGGATCGCTTCCGCCGTGCGCTCCGCTTTGGCGCGGGCCTCGATGCCGCCGATGGTGAGATGCGCCACGGCGCGGAAGCCATCGAGCCAGGTGGCCGAAACCTTGTAGCGGTCCGACGGCGGCCGGCCTTTCGCGCCGGAGACGCGCACCCGATTCGGCGCTAGCTCCTCGATGCGCACGGCGGTGAAATCGCAGGTGACGTCGGGCAGCTGATAGGCGGACGGATCGCCGATCTCGTAGACCAGCTGCTCGGCCACGGTCCCGAAGCTCACGAGGCCGCCGGTGTCTTCCGGCTTGCCGATCTCGAAGCTGCCGTCTTCCGACACGGTAGCGATCGGATAGCCGATATTGTCCCAGTCGGGCACGTCGCGCCAATCCGTGAACAGGCCGCCCGTCGCCTGCGCGCCGCATTCGATGATATGCCCCGCAAGGCTGCCGGCGGCGAGGCGGTCATAATCCCGCATGTCCCAGCCGAATTCATGGATCAGCGGTCCGAGGCAGAGAGCGGAATCGACGCAACGCCCGGTCACCACGATATCGGCACCGCGCTTCAGCGCTTCCGCGATCGGCGCAGCCCCGAGATAGGCATTGGCCGACATGAAGCGCTGCGGCGTGGCGGCGCCCGGCTCCAGCGGCTGAAGCTGCGGCCGGAAGTTTTCGATCTCCGGCATCAGGTCGTCGCCCAGTACGACACCGACCTTCAGATCCAGCCCGGCTTCGGCGATCAGTCCGCGGATTGCGGCGGCGCAGGCGGCCGGATTCACCCCGCCGGCATTGGAGACGATCTTTACCCTGCGGCGCGCGATCTCGGGCAGCAGACGCTTCATCGTCACGGCGACGAAATCCGTGGCATAGCCCTGCTCCGGGTCCTTCGCACGCATGCGGGCCATGATCGACATGGTGATCTCGGCCAGATAGTCGAAAATCAGGTAATCAACCTGGCCGGAGGCCAGCAGCTGGGGCGCGGCGACCATGGAATCGCCCCAGAAGGCCGAAGCGCCGCCGATGCGAATGGTTCTGCCCGTCATCTCCTGTTTCCTCGATATGGGTTTTCTGCCACCTTAGCGGCCGTCCTCGCGTTCGTCATGCCTATCCCAGCGTCAAGCACGGCTCACCGATCATGTCAGACACGGGCAGCTTTTCCCTGCAGACCGTCCGGCCGCTGCGCGCGGCGGCCAGGATGTGGCGCGGGATTGTCGACTCGCTGCTCCCGGCGCAATGCATGCTGTGCAACAGCGAGGTCGACGAGCCGGGCCGCATCTGCGTCGAATGCTGGCCCTCGCTCTCGTTCATCGCAGCACCGTTCTGCCCGTCCTGCGGCATGCCCTTCGCGGTCTCGGTGCCCGTGGGTCTGGTCTGCGGCGCCTGCATGCGCCGGCCACCGCGCTTCGCCCGCGCCCGCGCGGTTTTCGTCTATGACGGCGGCGGCCGCGAACTGGTGCTGCGCTTCAAGCGCGGCGACCGCACCGATCTCGCGCCAGGCCTGGCCGGACTGATGCGCCAGGCCGGTGCGGAGCTGCTCGCCGACTGCGACCTGATCGCGCCGGTGCCGCTGCATCCCAGGCGACTCTGGCGCCGGCGCTTCAACCAGTCCGGCCTGCTTGCCGGGGCGCTGGGCCGCCTGGGCGGCAAACCGGTGCAGCTCGATCTCCTGTTGCGACGGAAATTCACCCGCAGTCTCGGTCATGCCGGCCGCCTGGAGCGCCGCCGGATTCTCGCCGGCGCCATTGTCGCCAATCCGAAAGCGGCGGCCGCGATCCGCGGGCGCAGGATTCTGCTGATCGATGATGTGCTGACGACCGGCGCGACCGCCTCGGCCTGCTGCCGGACGCTGCTGCAGGCGGGGGCGGCTTCGGTGGATGTCCTGACCCTGGCACGGGTTGTCCGGCCGGAATGAGACACAATATGATCCTCATGACAAAAACCCGTCCCCAGAGGCCCTCATGCCAGACATCGTGATCTACACGACCTTCATGTGTCCCTATTGCGCGCGCGCGAAGGCGCTGCTGGAGAAAAAGGGCCAGACCTATACCGAGATCGATGTGTCCTATGATGCCGCCAAGCGGCAGGAAATGAGCCGGAAGGCCGGCGGGCGCACCACCGTGCCGCAGATCTGGATCAACGGCCAGCATATCGGCGGCTGCGACGACCTGCATGCGCTGGACCGCGCCGGCAAGCTCGATCCGATGCTGCAGGCGGCCTGAGGACGCCATGGCGCGACGCGTGAAGATCGGTCTCGTGCAGCCGAATATCTGGGACGACATGGATGCCAATGTCGCCCAGATCGCGGCGCTGGCGCGCCAGGCGCGCGCCGATGGCGCCGAACTGATCGCCACGCCGGAGAATTCCGGGTTCATGGGAGCCAATGCCGCTGCAAGCGTGGCCGCCGGCCGGCCCGAGGAGCGGCATCCCGCGCTGCAGGCCTTCCGGGATATGGCGAAGGAGATGAGCGCCTGGTTTCTCGTCGGCTCCATCGCCGTGAAGCCGGAAGGCGCGAACCGGAACTTCAACCGCTCGTATCTGCTCGCGCCTGACGGCGAGATCGCCGCGCGCTACGACAAGATCCATCTCTTCGACGTCGACCTGCCGTCAGGCGAAACCTACCGCGAATCCAATTCGATCGCCGCCGGCGACCGGGGCGTGCTGGCGTCGCTGCCCTTTGCCACGCTGGGCATGAGCGTCTGTTACGATCTGCGTTTCCCGGGCCTGTATCGCGGCCTGGCGCAGGCGGGCGCCGATCTCATCTCGATCCCCGCCGCATTCACGCGCACCACCGGCGAAGCGCATTGGCATGTGCTGCTCAGGGCGCGCGCCATCGAAACCGGCGCCTTCGTCATCGCGCCGGCCATGTGGGGCAATCACCCGGGCAACCGGCAGACCTACGGTCATTCGCTGGTCGTCGATCCCTGGGGGCGGGTGCTGGCGGATGCGGGAGAAGGCGTGCGCGCCGTGACGGTGGAGATCGATCTGGCCGAAGTGGCGAAGGCGCGGGCGCAGATCCCCGCCTGGCGCCACGATCCGAGCTATGCGATGCCGGCCCGCGCGGCCGAGTGAAAGCCGTTCTGCGCCTCTGAGAAGACGGGCAGCGACACGCCGGTTGCCTGGCAGAAGCCGTTCCACAGTCCGGGGGTGATGGCGAGCACGGGTTCGGCGCGGACCTCGCCGTCGAAACCGAGATAGTCGTTCGTCATGCCGCCGGCCTCGCGAACCAGCAGAAGTCCGGCCAGGGCATCCCACGGTTTCATGCGGGCTTCATAGAAGCCGTCCATCGCGCCTTCGGCGGTCAGCGCCATCAGCATCAGCCCGCTGCCCAGACGCCGGTACTGGCAATGCGCCCTGAGCAGCCGTTCGATCAGTGCGGCATGCGGCTCGCCCGCTTCGCCATGGCCGAGGCCGAGGCCGATGCAGGCCTGCTCGAGGCGCGTCGCACCGCTGACGGCGATCGGCTGTCCGTTGCAGAAAGCGCCATGGCCGCGGCGCGCGCTGTACAGCTTGTTGCTGACCGGGTCGAAGATCAGGCCCAGTTCGATGCGACCGCTGCAGACTAGGGCGATGGCGACGCACCAGTAGGGCAGACCGCGCACGAAATTGGCCGTCCCGTCGATCGGATCGATCACCCAGACGGCGTCGGTCTCGCCGCCACGCCGGCCACGCTCCTCGCCGAGGATGCCGTCATGGGGAAAGCTGGCCAGCAGGCGCGAGGCGATCAGGTCTTCCGTCTCGGCGTCGGCCTGGCTGACGAAATCCTGCACGCCCTTGAGCTTGATGACGAGATCGTTGCGATTGTCGAAGAAGCCGCGCGCCAGCTTGCCCGCTTCGCGGATCACCTGCTCGGCATGGTTCAGACGCTGCTCGATATCGATCATGGCGGCAAAGAGGATAGACCAAATCCGCATGATGGCAACGTAACGCCGGCTGCTCAGCCGGATGATGTCGCCCAGCGCTCGCGCGACAGTTCGAACCAGCTGACGATGCGCTCCCACAGCGGTGCTTCGCCGGTTGCGGTGAAGCCAAGCTTCGACAGTACCCGCTGCGACGCGCTGTTCTGCGGCGCGGTGACGGCGATCAGGTGATTCAGGTCGGTTCTGGTGAAGGCAAAATCGAGTGCTGCACGGCCGGCCTCCGTTGCCAGGCCGCGGCCCCATACCGTCTTGCTAAAAAGGTAAAGCAGTTCGGTTTGTTCCGCTTCCGGAATCCAGCGCAGGCCGCACTGGCCGAGCAGCCGGCCGCTCCGGCGGTCCTCGACGGCCCAGACGCCGTAGTTCCGCCGCGCCCAGTGGTCGTTGAAATTGTGGATGTTGCTCTTGGCGCGTTCCTGGGCCTCGCGGCGCGACAGGCCCTTGCCCGGGAGCATGTGGCGCATGACCGTGTCGTCGCTGTAGAAGCGCGCCAGGACTTCCCAGTCCTCGGCAGCGAAGCGGCGCAGCCGCAGACGGTCGGTTTCGATCTGCTGCGCCATGCCGGCCTCAGTGCTTGATGGCGCAGATGCGCTGCCGCAT
>Ga0079224_100009023_pt1 | contig 13562 bp, 14 predicted proteins | sample Stecom2015_FD_80414 | JGI IMG/M metagenome (GOLD analysis project Ga0079224, IMG submission 80414) | Agricultural soil microbial communities from Utah to study Nitrogen management - Steer compost 2015 | ecosystem: Environmental > Terrestrial > Soil > Agricultural land | place: USA: Utah... | reverse complement strand
CCTTGGAGGGGCCCGCGGCCTTGGAGGGGCCCGCGGCGTCGTGCCGCTCCAGCAGGGCGCGCCCCTCTTCGCGCGAGAGCGGGGTGCCCTGGGGAACCGAATCCTCGACGTCCAGCGCCGCGCCGATGACCTCCATGGGCTTGGGCTTGGAGCCCGGCGGCCGGATGAGGGTCGGCCGCTGCAGGGGCGGGAGCCCCGAGTGTTTGCGGGCCGAAGCCTGCAGCTCACCGTGATGGCGGTAGCGGGCCTCGATGAGCTTGTGGACCAACAGGGGGCCGCCGGGGACGCGCCGACCGTTGAGTGCCTGGGTGGCCTTGCGGACCGGGTAGCGGACGCGGCGGATCTGCACCCGCCAGCCCCGCTGGTTCCAGGTGAAGATCCCGTAGGCGGGCCGCAGATCGCCGTCGCGAGGGATGCCGGCACTCGCCACGTCGGCGATGAGCATCCGGCCCACCTTGCGCCGGTAGGGGAAGTGCAGGTGCCCGAACGCGACCGCCGTGGCGTCCACGTTGTGCAGGTAGCGGCGGACCGTGGCCTCATCGAGGGTCGGGTCCATCGAGTCCTCGAGGTTGCGCGGGTTGGCGTGACAGATGAAGAGGTCCTGCCCCCGGCGCGGGGTGTAGCGCACGCTGAAGGGGAGGGCGCCGATCCGCGCGACGAGCTCCGGCCCCAGCTCCCGGCGGGTCCACTCGAGGAGGTTGCGCTTCCAGTGCAGCGGCTCCCGGTAGGCGCCGCTCAGGTAGTGGCCGGCGATGTAGGCGTCGGTGTTGCCCATCACCACCGCGTCACAGCGGTCGAAGAGCAACTCCACCGTCTCCCGCGGGTGCGCCCCCCGCAGAGCGAGATCCCCCGCGGCCACCACGTAATCCACCCCCTGCTTGGCGATGTCCGCCAGGACGGCTTCGGCGGCAGGGAGGTTTCCGTGCGTATCTGAGAGAATCGCGACCCGCATGAGACGGTGCCAAGCCTAACCGGCTTTGGGCGCCGGGGCATCGGCCTTGGCCAGGGAGAGTGTGAAGGTGGTCCCCACCTGCAGTTTGCTCTCCGCGCGGACGTCGCCCCCCATGGCCCCCACCAGGTGCTTGACGATGGAGAGGCCCAGGCCGGTTCCCCCCATGTCGCGGCTGCGTCCCTTGTCCACCCGATAGAAGCGCTCGAAGATCCGCTGGAGGTGCTTGGGCTCCATCCCCAGCCCGGTGTCGCGCACGGTGACCTGGACCTTGCCCGCGAGCGCCTTGGCATCGACGAAGACGTGGCCGCTGGGTGGGGTGTACTTCACCGCGTTGTCCATGAGGTTGAGCAGCACCTGCTCGACCGCCCGCTTGTCACCCCGCACGAAGAGCTGCTCGGGGACGTCCACCCGCAGCTCGATCTGCTTGCCCGAGGCGCGCACCCTGACGGTCTCGGCCGCACGCTGCGCTGCCTGGAAGAGATCCACCGCGGTGGATTCCAACTCCAGCTCCTGGCCCTCGATGCGCGAGAGCTCCAGGAGATCCTCGACCAGCTCACTGAGCCGCTCACTCTGACGATGGATGATCTCCACCATCCGCGGCGCCATCTCCGCGTCCTTGAGCGCGCCCCGCTGCAGGGTCTCCGCATAGCCGCGGATGGCGGTGATCGGCGTGCGCAGCTCGTGGCTCACGTTGGCCACGAAGTCCTTGCGGACCTTCTCCAGGCGGCGCAGTTCGGTCACGTCGCGGAAGACCGCCGCGCTGCCCGCCATCTGGCCCACCAGCGGGGTGATGAACGCGGTGAGTTGCCGGGGCCGCAGCCCCCGCGTGGAGAGCTCGAGGGTACTGGCCTGCCTCTCGATGCAGGCCCGGCGGACCGCCGCATCCAGCGCCTCGTCGGAGAAGAGGGCCGCGGGTCGCTCGCCGATGAGCGGGCGGGTGGTGAAGAGCAGCTCCCGGAGGGCGCGGTTGGTGCGCAGGATGGTCCCGTTCGCGTCGGTGATCCACAGCCCCTCGGCCATGCCCTCCAGGGTCGCCCGTAAGGTCTCGGCGTCGTGCTCGAGCGCCTCGGAACGGGTGCGCCATTCGCCGTGGATGCGACGCACGGTGTCGCGGAATCGCGCCATCGAGGGATGCAGCGGGGCGGTGTCTGCCAGGTGCAGGTCGCCCACCGGCAGCTCCAACAGCGCGTTCACCTCGCGATCGATGGTGCGCCACCACTGGCGGTCCAGCGCGACGGCGAGGCTCCACGTCAGCAGGCCCACCACTGCGGCCGCCGGCCATGCCCAGGGACGTCCCGCGAGCTGCAGCAGACCGCCGGTGATCAGCGCCGGGACCAGGGTCAGCGCCAGCAACAGCCAGCGGCGGGCGGCGTTCATGGAGCGGGGGGCGTGGTCAGCTTGTAGCCGACGCCGCGCACGGTCTCGATGATGTCACCCGAGGGCCCGAGCTTCTCGCGCAGGCGCTTGATGTGGGTGTCCACCGTGCGGGTGTGGATCTCCGCCTGGATGCCCCAGACGTCGGAGAGCAGCACCTCGCGGGTCTGCACCCGGTCGGGACGCTCGAGCAGGGTGTGGAGGAGGCGGAACTCGAGCGCGGTGAGCACCACCGGCTGCCCGGCCACCGTCACCTCATGCCGTCCGCTGTCCAGGGCGATCTCGCCGGCCCGGAGCACCCCGGTGGCGCCCGCGGGATCCTCTCCGCCGCGCCGCAGGACCGCCTTCACCCGCAGGAGCAGCTCGCGCACGCTGAAGGGCTTGACGATGTAGTCGTCGGCCCCGAGCTCCAGGCCCTGCACCCGGTCGCTCTCCTGACCCTTGGCGCTCACCACCACCACCGCGCACCGCTTGGTGGCCGCGTCGGACTTGAGCATCCGCAGGACGTCGGTGCCCGCCAGGTCGGGGAGCATCAGGTCGAGCAGCACCAGGTCCGGGGGCAGCGCCCGGGCACGGCTGAGGGCGGAGGCGCCGGTGGGAGCCCGCTCGGTCTCGAACCCCTCCTGCTGGAGGTTGTATTCGATGAGGCCGGCGAGGTCCTCCTCGTCTTCGACGATCAGAATGCGTGGCATGACGGGTCCTGAGACGCCCCTTCTCGCACGCGAGGGCGCCCGGTGGAACACGGTTTCAGGGGATGACCGGCTGGCAGGTCGTGTAGCGATCGTCCAGATGCAGCTCGAGCGTGCGGTTGTTGAACTCCACGCTGGAGATGGTGACCCGGCCCACGTAGGCGCAGGTGGAGCCGAGCAGTCCGCCCGCGGCGTCCACCGCCTGGATGAGCACGCTGGTCGACGGCCCGACCGGCACCTCGACGGAGAGCTGCTGCAGACCGCTGCCGCTCAGCGCGGGGGCGATGCGCCGCTTCTTCACCGCGCGCCCATCCGCATCCCGCAGCTCGAGCAGCTGGGTGCCCGACAGCGTGCTGGGACAGGTGGGCGTCGCGTCCCCGGCCAACGGGGCGCTCAGGTAGGGACCGCAGTTGTTGTTGGCCAGGCCCTGCACCACCCCGACCTCGAAGGCGGCGATGGTTTCGGGAGGGACGGCGGCGTCGGTGGGGAAGGACAGCGCCATCCCCAGGGAGAGCTCATCGGCGGAGCCTCCGCAGCCGGCGAGCGACAGGGTCATCAGCGCGGTGATCAGGGAGCGACGCATCGGGCGGATGGGCTTCATCTATCGGACCTGGACGTTGAGTTGGACGGTGCCGGTCTGGGGCTGCGCGTTCGCGACGGCGATTCCCGCCACGACCCCCGCGACGACCACCCCGCCGATGACATAGGGCCAAGGCGTCTGGAAGAACGGGGTGGCCTCGGCCTGCTTGAGCCCTCCGCGCGGCGTCACCACCAGCACCAGAGGCATCAGCGCGTCCCCGCGCCCGGCGAGCCGGCGCTGCGCGGCGTCCGCCACCTCCACGTAGTACTCGACCTCGTACCGGCTGTCGGTGAGGGGAAGCTCGTAGGAGGGGATCTGCGCGGCCCAGTGCTCGCGATCCTCGGGGTTGCGCTCGAACTCCACCGAGTTGAACGACTGGCGGCCGGCGCGCCGGTAGTAGAGCCGCGGCCGTGAGCCCAGTGCGAGATCCTTCACGTGGACCTCCACCCTCACCGGGGTGCCGCCCTCCGCCTCGGCGGGCGCGTCGAGCGTGATGGTCACCGGCCGCACCCGGCGCTGTTTGATGTCCTCCTTGATGCGCGCGTAGATGGCGCGGATCTTCGGCGCCTCGTGCTGCGGCAGCTCGTAGTCCGGCTGCGCCTGCAGCAGCTTCTCGTAGGCCTCGCGCGCCTGGGCTTCGCGGCCGAGGTAGAGCTGCGCGAGTCCCAGCACCCGGTACATTTCCGCCAGCTCGTCGTCGGAGAGATCCTGCTGGTTGAGTCCACGCTCCAGCGTGGCGACGGCGCCCTCGAAGTCACCTTCTTCGAGCTGACGCAGTGCTTCTGTCGCGGCGCGTGGTCGCTGCACCTGACCGAGCATGAATTGAGGAGACGGCAGAGGAGGCGCTGCCTGGAGGGGCAGGGCGACGAGCAGGGTCCCCAGCGTGAGGGCGACCCGAAGCGATCCGGTTGGAAGCATGACGCCAAGCAGGCTATCAGAGGATGGAGCAGCCTGAGGGTGACGACTGTGGATCACCGGGATCAGGCCCGTTGACTCCGCCGGCCCCTCGCGGGTACGGTCCGCGCCCTTTTCGAGCCCCCGGGGGCTTGTCTCGCCATGCGCATCCACCTCGACCAGATCCGGGAGCCGGGCTTCCCCGTCGACGAAGTCCTGCCGCCGCCCGCTGTGAATGCGGCGCTGGAGGCGGACGGCGCGGAATCGGTGTTCCACGCTGCCGGCGAGGGGCACCTCAAGGGAATGCTGCGCCGCGTGGACGCCGGGGTGCTGGTGGATGCACGCCTCACGGTCCCGGTGGAGGCCGAGTGCGGCCGCTGCCTCCAGACGGTCCGCCTGGAGCTGGACGTCCCCTTCACGCTGACCCTGCGTCCGCGCCCCAAGGTCGCCGCGCCGGCCCAGGGGGTGGATCCGGTGAAGGCCGAGCGGGCCGTGGAGAAGGCCGAGCGCCACCAGGACAGCGAGACCGCCGGGAGCTTCACCCTGGACGACGCGGACGAGGACGTCTTTGAAGGCAAGACGATCGACCTCGATCCGATCTACAGGGAGCAGCTGCTGCTGGCGCTGCCGATGAACGCCCTCTGCGAGGAGTCCTGCCAGGGCCTCTGCAGCCGGTGTGGCCAGAATCTGAATGATGCGAAGTGTGGGTGTGACGTCAGGGAGGTCGATCCCCGACTGGCGGCACTCAAGAACGTGAAGTTGAACTGAATCCTGAGGTGAGTCGTGGGAGTCCCCAAGAAGCGTACGTCCAACATGCGCCGTGATCGCCGCCGCGCTGCCAACAACAACCTGCGCACGGCGGTGAACGTGCTGACCTGCCTGAACTGCAAGGAGCCGGTGCTTCAGCACCGCGCCTGCACGTCCTGCGGTCACTACGCCGGGCGTGAGGCGATCCCGGTCGCCGCTGAGGCCTGAGCCGTCCGGTCATTCCGGTGCGACTTGCGTTGGACGCCATGGGCGGTGACCGGGCCCCGGAGGCTCCGGTCGCCGGCGCCGTGGCGTTCGCGCGCGCGCATCCCGACATCGACATCCTGCTCGTGGGGGACGTGCCGCGTCTCGCCCCCCTGCTGAAACGGGTGCGTCCGCAGAACCTCTCGCTGCACCACGCGCAGGACGTGGTGGGCATGGAGGCCTCCGCCACGGACGTGCGCCGTCGGCCGGACAGCAGCGTCTCGGTCGCCATCCGCCTGGTGCGGGATGGGAACGCGGACGCCGTGGTGTCGGCCGGCCACTCCGGTGCCCTGCTGACCGCGGCCACCCTGGGGCTCGGTCGCATCGAGGGCGTGGACCGTCCGGCGATCGCTGCGCTCCTGCCGGCCCTGCAACACCGGCGCTGCCTCCTGGTGGATGCGGGCGCCAACATCGAGTGCCGTCCGCGCTGGCTCGCCCAGTTCGGCGTGATGGGGGAGACCTACGTCCGCCGGGTCCTGGGCGTGGCGCGCCCCCGCGTCGGCGTTCTCTCCAACGGGGAGGAGCCGGGGAAGGGCACGCCCCTCACCCGGGGCGCCGCCGAGTTGCTCGCGAAGAGCGACCTGGACTTCCTGGGCTACGTCGAGGGCAGCGACCTGTTCTCCGGCCGGGTGGACGTGGTCGTGACCGATGGTTTCTCCGGCAACCTGGTGCTCAAGACCGCGGAGGGAACCGCGCTGGGGGCCGCGGGGCTGGTGCGCCAGCTGTTGCAGCGCAGCGGTGCCGCCGAACGCCTGGGAAGCATGCTGCTCGAGCCCCTGCTGGGCGGCATGCGGCGCGTGCTGGACTCCGCCGAGGTGGGTGGCGCGCCCCTGTTGGGCGTCAACGGCGTGGCCATGGTGTCCCATGGGAGCGCCACCCCGCGGGCGATCGAGAACGCGTTGAAGGCCGCCGCCGAGATGGTCCGGGTGGACCTCCAGGGGCATCTGACCGACGCGTTGCGGCAGGCGCAGGGCTGGCTGACAGGCACGCCGGAGAGCGGAAAGCCCGCGACAGAGCCGGGTGTTTGAGGCTACGTCACCCGGTGCCGGACAGCCCGGGGGCAAAAGCCGCGGGTGGGGAGTGGCACGTCCTGATGACGTGCGGCTCACCGGTCGAAGGGTGAGGTCCTGAAGGCTTCACCTCCGGCGATGGAGCAGCGGGGGCGCGTTTTCAAGGGCCCTCCGCGGACATCTGAAGGACGGAGCTGAAGCGTGTTGAGAACCCGCATCGTGGGAACCGGGGCCTATGCACCCGAGAAGGTCCTGACCAACCTCGAGCTCGAGTCGATGGTGGAGACCTCGGACGCCTGGATCCGTGAGCGGACCGGCATCGTCGAGCGGCGCATCGCCGCCCCCGAGCAGGCCAGCAGTGATCTGGCCACCGCCGCCGCCGAGCGCGCACTCGAGAACGCGGGGATCACCGCCGACCAGCTCGACCTCATCATCGTCGCCACGGTCACCCCCGACACCCCCCTGCCGAGCTGCGCGGCCTATGTGCAGGCGAAGCTGGGAGCGAAGAATGCCTTCGCGTTCGACCTGGTGGCTGCCTGCGCCGGCTCGCTCTATGGCCTGAGCGTCGCGGACCAGTTCATCCAGACCGGCAAGGTGAAGCACGCCCTGGTGATCGGGGTGGAGCTGCTCTCGCGCATCGTCGACTGGTCCGATCGCAACACCTGCGTGCTCTTCGGCGACGCGGCCGGCGCCATGGTGCTGGCCCCGGGCAACGAGGGAGACCGCGGCGTCCTCTCCACCCACCTCTATCTGGACGGTGACGCCGCCGGCATCCTGCACATCCCCGGCGGGGGCTCGCGCATGCCCGCCTCGCCCGAGGTGCTGGAGCAGAAGCTCAACAAGGTCCACATGAACGGCCGCGAGGTCTACCGCTTCGCGGTGCGGGCGCTTCAGGACTCGGTGCGGACGGCGCTGCAGGCCAACGGCCTGACCGCGGCCGACGTGAACCACGTGGTGGCGCACCAGGCGAACCTGCGCATCATCGAGGCGGTGCTCTCCCGTCTGGACATCCCCCTCGAGCGCTGCCACCTGAACCTCGACCGCTACGGCAACACCTCGAGCGCCTCGGTGCCCATGACGCTGGACGAGGCCAACCGCGCCGGTGCCCTCAAGCCCGGCGACGTCATCGCCATGATGGCCATCGGCGCGGGCATGGCCTGGGGCTCGGCCATCGTGCGCTGGTGAGGTGTGCCGGCGGCTGACGTCGGGGGCCCTTCAGGGGCCGTCCCGACGACGGGCCGGAGACTTCGGGAGATCCGCTGACACGACACACACGGACGTCGGCCACGGTGCCGGGATCCGACTGACAGGGCCCCAGAAGCGGGCGCCTCCGCGGGCCGGAAGCAGGCTTCGCGGGTGATGGGCGCCTCGCAGCGGGGTGGAGGGTGAATCGACATGGCCATGGCATGGGTGTTCCCCGGACAGGGGAGTCAGAAGGTGGGGATGGGCCGCGAACTGGCCCAGCAGTTCCCCGAGGCGAAGGCGGTCTTCGACGCGGCGGACGCGGCGCTCGGGGAGTCCCTCTCCGAGCGCATCTTCGAGGGGCCGGAGGACGCGCTGACGCTCACCGCGAATGCGCAGCCGGCGATCCTCACGGTGAGCATCGCCGCGTGGGAGGTCTTCCGTCGCCGCGCGCCGGCACCGTCGTACGTGGCCGGCCATAGCCTGGGCGAGTACTCGGCGCTGGTGGCGGCCGGGGCCCTCACGCTCGGGGACGCCGTCCGCGCGGTGCGTGCCCGTGGCACGTTCATGCAGGAGGCGGTCCCCGCCGGTGAGGGCGCGATGGCCGCGGTGCTGGGACTTGCTCCCGAGCGCATCGTCGAGCTGTGTGCCGAGGTCGCGGAAGGTCAGGTCCTCTCCGCCGCGAACTTCAACGCCCCCGAGCAGACGGTGATCGCCGGGGCGGCCGCCGCGGTGGAGCGCGCCGCAACCCGACTCAAGGAGGCCGGCGCCAAGCGTGTGGTGCCGCTACCGGTGTCCGCGCCCTTCCACTGCGCGCTGATGGCGCCGGTGGTCCCGCGCCTGCGGGAGGTCCTCGAGGGGCTTCAGGTGAAGGCCCCCCACGTCCCGGTGATCACCAATGTCGAGGCGGCGCCGAACCAGGACGCCGCGCGGGTGGTGCCCCTGCTGCTGGATCAGGTCTGCGCGCCGGTGCGCTGGGTCGAGAGCATGCAGCAGCTGCAGACGCTGGGCGTCACGCAGGTGGTGGAGCTGGGACCGGGCAAGGTGCTCTCGGGCCTCGTGAAGCGCTCGGCGCCGGGGCTCACGTCATTCAACGTCGAAGATGTCGCGAGCCTGGAGAAGGCCAGCGAGGGGGTGGCAGCGTGAACGACTTCAAGGACAAGGTGGTGCTGGTGACCGGCGGAAGCCGGGGGATCGGCCGGGCCTGCGTGCTGGCGTTCGCCAAGCGCGGGGCCCAGGTGGTCTTCAGCTACGCGGGAAATGAGCAGGCCGCCAACGAGACGGTCGCTCAGGCGCGGGAGCTGGGGGCGGAGGTCCAGGCGATCCGCTTCGACGTCGCCGATCCCGAGGCCTGCGCGTCCGCGGTGGACGGGATCCTCAAGTCGCACGGCCGGCTGGACGTGCTGGTGAACAACGCCGGGATCTCCATCGACGGCCTGGTGATGCGCTTCAAGGACGCCGACTTCGACCGGGTCATCGACACCAACCTCAAGGGCGCCTGGGCCCTGTGCCGCGCCGTGAGCCGGCCGATGATGAAGCAGAAGGGCGGGGCCATCATCAACCTCACCAGCGTGGTGGGGGAGATGGGGAACGCCGGGCAGAGCGTGTACGCCGCATCCAAGGCGGGCCTCATCGGGGTCACCAAGGCCCTGGCCCGCGAGCTCGCCAGCCGCAACATCCGCGTCAATGCGGTCTCCCCCGGCTTCATCGGGACCGACATGACCGACGCCCTGCCCGAGGACACGAAGGCCCGGATGATGGAGTCCATCCCCCTGGGACGACTGGGTTCAGGAGACGACGTCGCCCAGTCCGTGCTGTTCCTCGCTTCTGACGCAGCCGGCTATGTGACCGGTGAGGTCCTGAAGGTGAACGGCGGAATGTACATGTAGCGGGTTGCGCGCAAGAGCGGTTGGGCTATACCGCCGCCCCATTCCTACCCCGGACGGATCCCCGGGAAAGACGAGGGTCCTGGAGGCTTATCAGACATGTCGACCGACAACATCGAGGCCAAGGTCAAGGCGATCATCGCGGACCAGCTGGGCGTGGGTGAGGACGAGATCAAGCGCGAGTCCGCGTTCATCGAGGATCTCGGCGCGGACAGCCTGGACATCGTCGAGCTGGTGATGGCGATGGAAGAGGAATTCGAGGTCGAGATTCCCGACGAGCAGGCGGAGAACATCAAGTCCGTCGGCGACGCCATCGCCTACATCGAGAACCACAAGAAGTAGTGCAAGAGGGGCCCTGGCTCTTATGGGTCAGGGCATCCCCGATCCGATGGGAGCGCCGTGGGCGGTTGCGCCCGGGCGCCTCCTCTTCGGTGAGGGTTCCACCGAGCAGGTCTCCGGAAGTCCGGAGTCCACCAGGAGCCGCACGTGACCAAGCGACGAGTCGTCATCACCGGAACGGGTCTCATCACCGCGCTGGGAACCGGCACCGAGGCCACCTGGGAGGGGCTGCTGGCCGGCCGGAGCGGGGTGGCCGAGGTCGCCAGCTTCGACGCCAAGGATCTCGCCACGCGCATCGCCGCGGAGGTGAAGGACTTCAAGCCCGAGGATTACATCGACCGCCGTGAGGCGCGTCGCATGGATCGCTTCGCGCAGTTCGCCGTCGCCGCGGCGGAGATGGCGGTCAAGCAGTCCGGGCTTTCCATCGGCGGGGATGCGGAGGGCGCCTACGATCCGGAGCGGGTCGGGGTCATCGTCGGGTCGGGCATCGGCGGCATCTCCTCTCTCGAGGAGCAGCACCTCAAGGGCGTGGAGAAGGGGTTCGACCGCATCAGCCCCTTCTTCATCATCCAGATGATCATCAACATGGCGCCGGGCCTCATCTCCATGCGCTATGGGGCCAAGGGCCCGAACTGGTCGCCGGTCAGCGCCTGCGCCACCAGCGCGCACGCCATCGGTGAGGCCTTCAAGTCGGTGCGCTTCGGTGAGACCGACGCGGCGATCGCCGGCGGCGCCGAGGCCTCGATCACCCCCCTGTCCATGGGCGGCTTCAGCGTCATGAAGGCCATGAGCCAGCGCAACGATGCGCCGGAGAAGGCCAGCCGTCCCTTCGACAAGGACCGCGACGGTTTCGTGATGGGCGAGGGCGCGGGCATCGTGGTGCTGGAGTCGCTCGAGCACGCGCAGGCCCGCGGGGCGAAGATCCTCGCCGAGGTGGTGGGCTATGCCGCCAACTCGGATGCCTACCACGTCACCCAGCCGGCGCCGGGTGGCGAGGGCGCGGCCCGCTGCATGCGCCGGGCGCTGGCGGATGCGGACCTGTCGCCGGAGTCGGTGGGCTACATCAACGCCCACGGCACCAGCACCCCGTTCAACGACGCCAACGAGACCCAGGCCATCAAGACCGTGTTCGGGGCCCACGCCTCGAAGCTCGCGGTGAGCTCCACCAAGTCCATGACCGGGCACATGCTCGGCGCGGCCGGTGGCGCCGAGGCGGTCATCAGCACCCTGGCCCTCTCCCGCGGCGTGCTCCCGCCGACGATGAACTACCAGACCCCGGATCCCGACTGCGATCTGGACTACGTCCCGAACGCCCCCCGTCAACAGCAGGTCGAGGTGGCGATGAGCAACAGCTTCGGGTTCGGGGGCACCAACGCCGTCCTGGTCTTCCGCCGCTATGCGGACGGGGCCTGACGCGAACCCCTGAACGCCGGGAGCCTCCAGCAACGGGCTTCCGGCAGATCCTGGAGGGTCCTTGGCCACGCCTGCCGTCACCGTCCTGTTGGCCTCCGATCATGCCGGGGTGCGGCTGAAGGCAGCCCTGGTGGCCCACCTCGCCGCGCGCGGGGTGGCGCACGAGGACCTCGGGCCCACCACCACCGACCGGGTGGACTACCCCGACTTCGCACTGCGGGTCTCCGAGCGCGTGGCCGCGGTGCCGGATTGCGTGGGGGTGCTGGTCTGCGGCACCGGCATCGGGATGAGCATGGCGGCCAACAAGGTCGCCGGCATCCGCGCCGCCCTCTGCAGCACCGAGTTCGAAGCGCGCAGCACCCGCGCCCACAACGACGCCAACGTCCTCTGCCTGGGCGAGCGGGTGGTCGGGGAGGGCGTGGCGGCTTCGATCCTGGATGCCTTCCTGGAGACCGCCTTCGAGGGCGGACGCCACACCGCGCGGGTGGAGAAGCTGCACGCCGCCGATCGGGCGCGCCACGCTGAGCGGAGCCGCTGAGCCCGTGCACCCCCGCGGGCTCCCGTTGACACCCGGCCGGGTGCGGAGCAGGGGGCTTCTCCGGTTCCCCGGAGCCTCCCGGAGACCTCGGGCTCCGGTCCGGCGACACGTACGCATCCGAACGCCTCATCCGGCCCCGGCCACGCCCCAACGCTTTGAGGTGGACGCCCGGCGGCCCGGCGCCCACCATCCCGCCACTTTCACGCCTTCTTCGGAGGACACATGGACCACAGGACGCTCGAGCAGGTTGATCCCGAGATTGCGCGGGTATGTGCGCGCGAGGAGGCGCGGCAGGAGGAGGGCCTGGAGCTCATCGCTTCGGAGAACTTCGTCTCTCCGGCGGTGATGGAGGCGGCCGGCAGCGTGCTCACGAACAAGTACGCCGAGGGCTACCCGGGCAAGCGCTACTACGGCGGCTGCGAGGAGGTCGACGTCGCCGAGAACCTCGCCATCTCGCGCCTCAGGGAGCTCTTCGGCGCGGACTTCGCCAACGTGCAGGCCCACTCGGGAAGCCAGGCGAACATGGCGGCCTACCAGGCGCTGATGGCTCCCGGTGAGACGCTGCTCGCCCTGGACCTCAACAGCGGTGGGCACCTGACCCACGGCTCGTCCTTCAACTTCTCCGGCAAGCAGTACCACGCGGTGCACTACGGCCTGCTGCGCGACTCGGAGCGCATCGACTTCGGCCAGGTGCGGGCGCTGGCCCGGGAGCACCGCCCCAAGGTCATCGTCGCCGGCGCGAGCGCCTACCCCCGCGAGCTGGATTTCGCCACCTTCCGCGAGATCGCCGACGAGGTGGGGGCTGCGCTGTTCGTGGACATGGCCCACATCGCCGGCCTGGTGGCCGGTGGCGTGCACCCCTCACCCATCCCGTATGCGGACCTGGTGACCTCCACCACCCACAAGACCCTGCGCGGACCGCGCGGCGGCGTGGTGATGGGGCGCGAGGCGTACGAGAAGAAGATCAACAGCCAGGTCTTCCCCGGACTGCAGGGCGGCCCCCTGATGCATGTCATCGCGGCGAAGGCGGTGGCGTTCCGCGAGGCCCTGCAGCCCGCGTTCAAGGACTACGCGAAGCAGACGGTGGCCAACGCCAAGGCGCTGGCGGAGGCGCTCCAGAAGGAAGGCCTGCGGCTGGTGAGCGACGGCACCGACAACCACCTCGTCCTGGTGGACCTGCGCGCCAAGTCGCTGACCGGGAAGGCCGCCGAAGGGGCCCTCAACCAGGCCGGCATCACGGTGAACAAGAACATGATCCCCTTCGATCCCGAGAAGCCCTTCGTGACCTCGGGCATCCGCGTGGGGACCCCGGCGCTCACCACCCGAGGCATGAAGGAGGCCGAGATGGCCAAGGTGGGCGCCCTGATCGGCCGGGTGCTCTCGTCACCGGAGGACGCCGAGGCCCTCGCAAAGATCCACGCCGAAGTCCGTGAGCTGGCATCCTCCTTCCCCCTCTACGCCACCTCCACCGGCTGACCCGACCCTCCCGATCCCGTGCGCTGTCCCTTCTGCCACTCCCCCTCCAACCGCGTCGTCGACTCCCGCGAGTCCAACGAGGGGCTCGTGATCCGGCGGCGTCGCTCCTGTGACGACTGCGAGCGCCGCTTCACGACCTACGAGCGGGTGGAGGAGCTGCTCCCGGCCATCGTGAAACGGGACGCCCGGCGGGAGCCGTTCGATCGCACCAAGCTGAT
>Ga0079224_100009022_pt1 | contig 13562 bp, 17 predicted proteins | sample Stecom2015_FD_80414 | JGI IMG/M metagenome (GOLD analysis project Ga0079224, IMG submission 80414) | Agricultural soil microbial communities from Utah to study Nitrogen management - Steer compost 2015 | ecosystem: Environmental > Terrestrial > Soil > Agricultural land | place: USA: Utah... | reverse complement strand
GGGCTCCATCATAGCCCTCACCGCCGTGGGACTGACCCTCGTATACAGCATCTTGCGCATAACAAACTTCGCCCACGGCGACTATGTAGCAATCGGGGCATACACTGCTTTGTTCCTGAACATGTCCTACGGCATATCCCCGCGCCAGGCCCTGCCCGTGGCCATCATCATGGGAGCGGTCACGGCGGTGGTCCTCGAGCTGGTCCTCTGGCGCCGCATGCGGCGCCGCCGGGCCGGCCCGGTGGCCCTCATCGTGGCGTCCATCGGCTTGGCCCTCTTCTTGCGCAACGGCCTGGTGTTCCTCTTCAGCCCCGCCCACCGGGCCTACAAGGTGCCCATCCATCGGGCGGAGGCCATCCTCGGCCTGCCGGTGCGCCTAACCGGCGACCAGAAATTCATCATCATCGTCGCCCTGCTTCTGGTGGTCCTTCTCCACCTGATGCTGCGGTACACCGTCATCGGCAAGGCCATGCGGGCCATGTCCGACAACATGGACCTGGCCTGGACCTGCGGTGTGGACGTGGATCGCATCGTTCTCTGGGCATGGGTCGCCGCCGGCGGTCTCGCCGCCGCCGGCGGCGTCCTTTACGCCATGACCCGGCCGGTATACCCGGAGCTGGGCTGGCATCTCCTCCTGCCCATGTTCGCCGCCATCATCCTGGGCGGCATCCGCAACCCTTACGGGGCCATCCTGGGAGGCCTGCTCATCGGCATCGCCCAGGAGGCGTCCGTAATGGTGGTGCGGAATGAATACAAGATGGCCGTCGGCTTCGTGGTTCTCATCCTGACGTTGTTCCTGCGCCCCCAAGGGTTGCTGGGGGAGGAGACTTACCGGTGATTGCATACATAGCGGACTTTCTCACCTTGGCGGCAATCTTCACCGTATTCGTCCTGGGCCTGAACCTGCAGTTCGGCATCACCGGGCTCATCAACTTCGGCCACGTGGGCTTCATGGCCATCGGCTCCTACACCATGGTCATCCTGATGCTCAGGGCCGGCTGGCACTGGCTGCCCGCCGGCCTGGGGGGCATCGCCGTGGCGGCCCTGTTCAGCCTGTTCATCGGCTTGGCTGCCCTGCGCCTCCGGGAAGACTACCTGGCCATCGTCACCATCGGCGTGGCCGAAATCGTGCGCATGGTGGCCAACAACGAGGTGTGGCTCACCCGGGGCCCCCAGGGCATGTTCGGCTTCGCCACCCCCTTGGACGGCTTGGGCCTGTCGGTGCACGAGTACCGGGTGGCCTTCCTCATCTTGTGCGTCTCGGTCATGCTGGCCGTGCTGGCCGTCATCACCTTCGCCACCAACTCCCCGTGGGGACGGGTCCTGAAAGGCATTCGCGAGGACGAAGACGTAGCCATGTCCCTGGGCAAGAACACCCGGGTCTTCAAGATCCAATCCCTGGCCTTGGGCTCGGCCTTCGCCGGCCTGGCCGGGGCTCTCATGGCCTTCCACCTGCGCTTCATCAACCCCCACCAGTTCCAGCCCCTCACCACCTTCGAGGGGTGGATGATCATGGTGCTGGGGGGCACCGGCAACCATTGGGCCATGGCCTTGGGCTCCATCCTATACTTCGGCCTGTTCCGCATCACCCGGCCCTTCGAACAGGTGGGCCTGGGCGGCCTGTCGGGCCAGCAGATCGCCGCCATGCGCATCATGCTGGTGGGCTTGGCCTTGATCCTGCTCATGATGTACCGGCCCCAAGGCTTGACGGGCCGCAAGGAGGAGTTGAGCCTTGACCGCTGAAGCCGTGGCCCCCGACCAAGGCGCCCCCGGCCCTGCCCCGGACCAGGCTCCCCCTGGGCCCCGCCCGGCCGGGGAAACCATATTGGCGGCCCGGGAACTGTCCAAGTCCTTCGACGGCTTCCAGGCTGTGCGCCGGGTATCTTTTCACGTGAATTCCCGGGAAATCGTGGGCCTCATCGGCCCCAACGGCGCCGGCAAGACCACTTTGTTCAACATCGTCAGCCGCTACATGCCCGCCGACACCGGCACCATCCAATTCAAAGGTGAAGCGGTGGAAAAGCTGCCCGCCCACCAACTGGCCCGCCGGGGCCTGGTGCGCACCTTCCAAATCAGCCGGGTCTTCTCCCGCATGACGGTGCTGGAGAACTTGTGCTTCGCCGCTGCCGACCAGTACGGCGAGGCCTTGTGGCAGGCTTTTTTCAGCCCCCGGCGCATGCGCGCTAAAGAAAGGGAGCTTCGCCAGCGGGCCCGGGAAATGCTCCAGTACTTCCGCCTGGGGCATATGGCCGACCAGTATGCCGGCAGCCTGTCGGGGGGCCAGCGGAAGCTGCTGGAGATGGCCCGGGCCTTGATGACCGAGCCCGACATGCTGCTTCTGGACGAGCCCATGGCCGGCGTCAACCCGGCTTTGAAGGAGCAGCTCTTGGAGCACATCCTGGACTTGCGCTCCCGCGGCCTTACCTTTTTAATAGTGGAACACGACATGGACATGATCATGCGCATTTCCGACCGCATCATCGCCATGGCCCACGGCGAGGTGGTCGCCCAAGGCGAGCCCGCCGCCGTGGCCCGGGACCCGCGGGTGGTAGATGCGTACTTGGGGGCTTCTTCATGACGGGCGAGGCGCTGCTCCAGGCCCGGGATCTGGTGGTGGGCTACACCGACTTGAACATCCTGCATGGGGTCCACCTGACGGTCCACCGGGGGGAGATCGTCACCATCATCGGCCCCAACGGCGCCGGCAAGTCCACCTTGGCCAAGACGGTGGTGGGCCTGCTCCGGCCCCGCCGGGGCAGCATCCTGTTCGACGGCAACGAACTGGCCGGCATGTCGCCCTCCCAAATCGTGCGCTACGGCATCAGCTACGTGCCCCAGGTGCGCAACGTGTTTCCCAACTTGACGGTGCGGGAAAACCTGGAAGTAGGGGGCTATCTCCTGGGCCGGCGGGCGGCCCAGGCCATCCAACGCATCTACGAGATGTTCCCCGACCTGGCCGCCAAGGATCGGGACAAGGCCGGGACCTTGTCCGGCGGCCAGCGGCAGATGCTGGCCATGGGCCGGGCCTTGATCCTGGACCCCAAGCTCCTGGTCTTGGACGAGCCCTCGGCCGGCCTGTCCCCCAAGATGGTGGAGCACATTTTTACGAAAATTCAGGAAATCAACGCCGCGGGCTGCACCATCCTCATGGTGGAGCAGAACGCCCGCCGGGCTTTGGCCATGTCCCGCCGGGGCTACGTTCTGGACATGGGGCGCAACGCCATGGAGGACACCGGCGAGAACCTCCTGTCGGATCCCCGGGTCATCGACCTGTATCTGGGCCAGGCGGGATCAAAGCCTGCAGCAGTCCAGCAGCAATAACCCGCGCCATATCCATCACCAGGCTAAGACGGGTGTTCTGCAGCACGAAATACTCCATGAAGCCGCCCACGTTGACATTGCCGGTAATGTAAAGGTCGCCTACGGGCGGCAGTTCTTTTTTTACCCCTGCCCCGGGGCGCAGGGCGCCGGTGCCCAGGGCCACCATGCCCACGTTGTCGGCCCGGCCCAGGCAGGCGTCAACGGCCACGGTCACCGGCCGGGGCCGGCGGTGCCGCAGCATGGCCAGCACCGTGCCCATGTTGGTGGCATGAACCGGGTTGGCCAAGGTGCCCACCACCCATGCCTCGGGCAGGCCCCCCTCCAGCAGGAGGGAGCCCACCAGGGGGCCTAAGGCGTCCCCCGTGGAGCGATCGGTGCCGATGCAGACGAAGAGGGTTTCAGGGTTGGGGCCGCCGGCTTCCATCAGGGGCAGCAGCCGCCGGCGAAACTCGTGGGCCAAAGCGTCCGCCGCACCGGGCGCCCCGTAGTGGACCCGCCATTCATCCCTGGTCAAGGCCTGGGCCGGCCGGGAGGCCGCCGGGGGAGGTCCCGCTGCTCCGCCCCGCCATTCCTGCATCATCCCGGTCACCGCCCCCATCCCGCCGTTCCGGGCCTACAACGGCGCCGGAACCCCCGATGCTGCTAGCAGTCTATGGGCCTCCCGGGGGGCGTATGCATAAGGCCGGGGGGTGCCGGAGGTCCGCACATCATCCCGCCGGGGCAGCTGGTATGTAGCCTGGCTCTATTTGGGCACCTTGGTGGGCGCCGGTTTCGCCACGGGCCGAGAGGTGTTGCGTTTTTTTGCCGCCTACGGCCCTTGGGGGCTGGGCGGCACCTTGGTGGCGGGGATCCTGTTCGCCCTGGCCGGGGCCGCTGTGGCCCAAATCGCCGGCCGGGTCGGGGCCCGCAACTACCGGGAGTACTACGGCGCCATCCTGCCGCCGGCCTGGGCCGGTCTCATGGACGGCCTGACCTCGGTGTTCTTCTTCCTGGTCTTGGTGGTGTCCCTGGCGGGGATGGCCCAACTGGCGGCCGATTCAGCCCCGGCAACGGCGGGGGCCGCCCCCTATGCCGCCGCCGGCCTGCTGGTGGCCCTGGTGCTGGCGGGGCCCACCACCGCCTTGGCCGTGGGTCGGGCCCTGGGGCCGGTCCAGCTGGGGCTGGTGCTGCTCCTCAGCCTGCTCACCTGGAGGGCCATGGGGCCCAACCCCGCCGGCGGCCCGTGGCCGGGAGGCGCGGCGGTGACCATCATGCCTCCCTGGTGGGTGGCGGCCCTGCTGTACTTCGCCTACAATCACGCCTTGTCCCTATCCATCCTCACGGGTGCCGCCCGCCTGTCTCCCCGGCGGCATGCCGTCCGGGGCGCCGCCTTGGGAGGCATCATGCTGGGCCTCATGCTGGCCGCCGCCACGGTGGCCATTCTCCTCCTGCTGCCGGGGGCCGCCCTGTCCCCTTTCCCCTTGAGCTATGCCGCCCAGCGCCTGGGCGCCGGGTGGTCCTTGCTGTACAGCCTGCTGCTGGCGGGGGCCATGCTGACGACGGCGGTGGCCGTCCTCTGGGCCCTGCACCAACGGTACCCCAGCGGCCGGGGCCTGGTCCTGATGGCCGTGGCCGCCGCCATCACCGCCGCCCGGGGCACCTTCGCCCTGTTCATCGACGTGGTCTACCCCATCATGGGCTCCGCCGGCATGCTCATGGTGGCGGCCCTGGTGCGGGCCCACCTGCTGGGCCCCGCAGGATTCCCGCCGGCCCGGGGCGAATAACGGCCCACCTGGAGGTAGGGCCATGGGGCGACCAGTGCAGACCGTCAAGCAATGGGTTCTTTGACCGGCAATCCTTCCCCGGCATCCCGCCTGGCGCGGCGCCGGGCCCACCGCACCCGCAACCGTCGTGCCACCCTGCTGACCCTGGCCCTCCTGCTGCTCGTGCTGGGTGCGGCTTTTATCTTCCTGGAAGATCCGGCCCTGCTGGGCAGTGACCCCGGCCCGGTCCTGCCCGTCGCTCCCCCGCAGCCTTTGTGGCAGTTCCCCCTGTCGGCCGCAGCGCCCCCTTGGGCTTTGACCGATGATCCCGATGTGGAATGGCATGGCGCCATGGATGACCGGTACACTTTGGTGGCTGCCCGCCGGGGCGAGCGGGTGTGGGCCGCCTGGTTCGACACTGCCGGCCATGAGGCGGCTGCCTGGGAGGCCGATGATGTAACGGCCTTCCAACCCGTAGGATCGGCTCTGGTGGTGGCCCGCCCCGGTGACAAAGGTCTGGGGCTCTACCTGGTGACACCCCAAAACCGGCCCCAAGGCACGCTGCTAATGGATCTTCCGGCCCCCGCCGGCTTCATCACCGCCTTGCCCTTGGACCATGGCCTGGCCGTCGTCGCCGGTGGTCCCGGCGCCGATGCCGGCGAAGAGGCCGCCTTCTGGCATGAATGGACTTATATGTGGCCCGCCCTGCCCCGGGAGGCCATTGGGGCCGGCGGCAGCGGCGGCGCCGGGCAGGATGCGGCCCCCTTCAGCCGCCTGGTTTTGGACAGCCCCGTCCTGGCTCAAGCCCCCGGGCTGGCGCCGCTCCCCCGGGACGGACCCTCCCCCGTCCGGCCTGCCCCCGCCTTGGCCCAGGTGAGCCTGCCCCTGCCCGAGATGCCCGCCTGGGAGTTGACGGTGCTGCAATTGCCCGTCGCCGCCGGTGATGCCGATGCCCCTTCCCCGGGGGTAAAAGTCCTGTGGCATTACGAGGGCGACGCATCCCCCTGGCGCCCTTGGTGGGTGGCCCGGGGCGCCCGGGTGTGGGCCACCCGGGGCCGCCAGGTGGGCATGCTGGGCAGCCAAGGGGTGCTGTGGTCGGCGGATCTGGCAGCCCCCGTGGAATTCCTCGCCCCCCTGGACTTTTGGGGCCGGCGGGCCCTGGTCGCCTTGGCCGATGGAGACTGGGCCATATACCATAACAGCGGGGTGGAAATGGCTGCCTCTGCCGAAGATTTCGGCGAGAGCCTTTGGCCGTGGCCCGGAGCAGGGTTTTTCGGCCAGGGCCAAAACCGGCTGACCGCCTATGACGCCGGCGGCCGCCCCCAGTGGAGCATAACCGCCGGGCGGCTGCGGGCTCTGGCCGCCCACCCGGCCGGATTGCTGCTCATCGACGAGGATTTCATCCGGCGGTACCGGTGGCCCTAGGAGCGGGGGGTGCAAGGTTGCAGCGCCATAAGCGGTGGCTATGGCTGCTTTTCGGCTGCGGCTTCATCGTCGCCGGGCTCATCGCCCGCCGCCTCTTGACGGGCCTATTGGCGATGCAGTCGCCGTGGCTGGCGGTGCCCGTCTTCTTCGCCGCCGTCCAGTGGCTGGGCGATGCCTTGCTGTCGGTGCTGCTGGGCCGGCCGGGGCTGCTCTCCCCCGCAGAGGCCGGTCGCAAGACCGTCGTATTCCTGCTCCTGGGAGCAGCGGCGGTGCCCCTCCTGGGCTGGGGCGCCATGCTGGCGGGCCAAGCCCTGTCACCCCTCTGGCCCGCCGTCGCGGCTTATGTGACCTATACTTTTTGGGAGCCCGTAGGCTGAGGGTGGAAGCCCCCAAGGGCCTCCGCCTGCTGCGCGGGTGAAGGTGGATAGATAATGCTGCAAGGCTTGTTGCCCGCTGGGATCCTCGACTACATCCTGCTGACTTTGATCATCCTTGGCCTTGTCCGGGGCTTTTCCGCCGGCTTCGTCCGCACCGCCGTCTCCTTGGCGGGCTTCATCGCCGCCTGGTTGGTGGCGGGCCGCCTGGCCCCCGTGGGCGCCCTCTGGCTGGACCAGCGCTACGGGGTGACGGACCGGCTGACCGCCTGGGCCGAGCTTTGGACCCCGGCGGTGCCGGCGCTGGGCGACCTCCAGTTCCCCGGGAACGGTGAATTCCTGCCGGACTTGCCCGGCTTGAACGGCTCCGTCCCCTGGCAGCAAGTTCTGCCTTGGCTCAGCGGCGTCGCTCTTCCCGCTGCCGCCGTCACCTGGGGCGGCACCGTCCTGTTGATGGCGGTGTTCCTGGCGCTGCTCATCGTCCTGCTGGTGCTGGTGAACGTGGTGGCCGACCGGTTGGGGCGGATGGCCCGCTTCACCTTCATCACCGCTTTGGGCGACCGCCTGCTGGGCGCCGCCCTGGGCGCCCTCCGGTCGGCGGTCCTCCTGGCCCTGGTGACGGGCTTCCTTCTCATGCTCCCCCCCATCGGGCCGGGGGCCTTGGTCCGTGCATCCCTGGCCGATTCGGTGTATGGTCAGAAATTGACAGTCCTATTCTACTGGTTGAGCCCGTGGCTCCTCAGGGGCCTCCAGGCCCTGATCGGCTAATATTAATAAAGAAGGAAAAAGAAGGATGCTCCCATGACAGGGTTGCCCCTCCAAGAAGTTTGGCAAAATTGGGTGGCGCCCGAAAACCTATCCAATCTGCTGGCCAAAGGGGGCCGCATCGTACTCATTTTGGTGGCGGCCCATTTCGCCATCCGCCTGCTGACGGCCGCCGTAACCCGGTTCCTGGCCATCGAGGCCGAGCACGAAATCGTGGCCCAGTCCCGGGCCCGCACCTTGACTGGCCTGATGCGCAGCGTCATCCGCTACGCCGTAGATTTGGTGGCCGGCCTGGCAGTGCTGGACACCATCGGCGTGCCCATCGGCCCCATGCTGGCCGGGGCGGGGGTGGCTTCCCTGGCCATCGGCTTCGGCGCCCAGCACCTGGTGCGGGACTTGATCGCCGGCTTCTTCATTCTTTATGAGGACCAGTTCGATGTGGGCGACTACATCCAGGCGGCGGGCGTGGAAGGCTTCGTAGAGGAAATGGGCCTCCGGATCACGAAAATTCGTGACCTCGGCGGCCAGGTGCATATCGTGCCCAACGGCAGCTTGGAACTCATTACGAACTTTTCCCAAGGACCCCTGCGGGTTTCCTTTACGGTCACCATTCCGTATGAAGAAGACCTGGAAAAGGCCGTGGCCGCCATCGACGAAGCCTTGGCCAAAGTCTCGGCCGACGTTGATGATATTGTAGAGCCACCCCGGGTGCTGGGCGTCCAGGACTTGACCGCCGGGGGCGCCGATCTGCTCATCTGGGGGCGGGTCAAGCCCGGCACCCAGTGGGCCACCACCCGGATGCTGCGGCAGGCGGTGAAGGAGGCGCTGGATGCCGTGGGCATCGCCGCCCCATACCCCCGCCAGATCTGGCTGGAGCCGCCGGAAATCGTCAGGAAGGAGGGCACGGACCGTGATGCCGGGAGAACATAAGTTCAGGCTGGGCGATGTGGTCAGGTTGCGAAAAGCCCACCCCTGCGGTGATGACCGCTGGGAGGTGTTGCGGACGGGCGCCGACTTCCGCATGCGATGCCTGGGCTGCAACCGGGTAGTGATGGTCCCGCGGAGCCGCTTTGAGCGGTCCGTCAAGGCCGTTTTGGGCTCGGTCCAGGACGGCTACCTGGCGGAAAGCCAGCAGGACGTGGACCGCGGCCGGGCGGCCGGCCGCAAAAAGTGAATCTTTCGGTGCAGGCGGGGTTCATGTATAATTAGCGCCGTTACTGTGCCTTCCTGCTCCGCGGCGCAGCCGCGGGGCCTGCCACAACCGGGTGGCTAGTCCGGGGGAAGGAGGTGAGCCCATGCGGCCTTACGAACTGGTCTTTATCCTGCGTCCCGACCTGGAAGAGGACGCCGTCCAAGCCACCATCGATCGCATGGCCCAGATCATCGAACAGGGCGGCGGCCAGGTGGAAAACATCGACCGGTGGGGCAAACGGCGGCTGGCCTATGAAATCCAAGGCTACCGTGAGGGCAACTATACCGTCCTTCAATTCCAATCCGACCAATCTGTAACGCAAGAATTGGAACGGGTCCTGCAGCTGTCGGAGGATGTAGTGCGCTACCTGACGGTCCGGCGGGATGAGGCCGTTTAGTCTCCGTCTGCCCACCGGGGAGAGGATGTGGACCGTTATGAACGTGGTAGTGCTGGTCGGCAGGCTGGCCCAGGATCCCGAATTGCGCCATACGCCTGCCGGCAGGCCCGTGAGCAACTTCACCCTGGCGGTGACCAGGCCCTTCGCCAACCAGCAGGGTGAGCGGGAGACCGATTTCATCGACATCGTCGTGTGGGGACGCCAGGCCGAGACGGTAGCCCAGTATCTGGGCAAGGGCCGGCTGGCGGCGGTCAAGGGCCGCCTGCAGATCCGTAGCTACGAGACCGCCGACGGCCAGCGGCGCCGGGTGGCCGAAGTGGTGGCCGACGACGTCCGCTTTTTGGACCGCCCCCGGGATCAAGCCCCTGCTTCCGGTCCGGCCGGCGGCATGGAGGACGACCCCTTCAGCGGAGATGCCTTCGACCCCTTCGCCGGGGACGACGGCATGAACAACGACCTGGACGACGATGTGCCCTTCTGAACGAACATTGATTGAAATTGACTGAAGAGGAGGCGAAGCGGTGGCACGACGTGAGCGCCGGCGGCGCCGCAAGGTTTGCACCTTCTGCGTCGACAAGATCCGTGTGGTGGACTACAAGGATGCCGGCCGGCTCCGCCGGTTCCTGACGGAACGGGGCAAGATCCTGCCTCGCCGGATTTCCGGCAACTGCGCCAACCACCAGCGTCAGCTGACCCGGGCCATCAAGCGGGCCCGGCAATTGGCCCTGCTCCCTTATGTCATTGATTGACCGGCATTAAGGGGTCCTTCGGAGAGGCGGGGAAACCGTGACCGGAGACCAGCAGCCCATAGACGTGGCCCGCAATGCCCGTACGGTGGAATGGCTCAAGGCCGAACTGGCCGGCGGCCTGGCCGGCGTCTTCCGGGCCATGTGGAGCGGGCGCACCGATGCCGTGACGGAGTCCTTGGCCGTCATCGTCATGACGGCTTATTTGCTGGCCCGGCGGCTGGGGGTCAGCTTCAGCCAGCTGGACAGCAAGTTGATGGGATACTTGCGCACCAACATCGAAGAGGAACACGAGATCGAGCGGTGGTATGGCGACTTGTCGGCCCTTTCTGAACATTGGCAAAATCGCCGCGGGAGCCTGTCTTGACCGAGCATAATGCCGGCGGTCCCTTGGAAGGAAGCCGCACCCGGGCTCTGGCGGAAGGGGCGCTGCTGGCGGCCCTGGCCGTAGTGCTGGTGGTGGCCGCCACCTTGATCCCGCCCTTGTTCATATTGTCCTTTGTGGCACCGGCCCCCTTGGTGGTGGCCGTCGTCCGCCACGGCCTGCGCATGGGGCTGCTGGCCGGGGCGGTGGCGGGTGTCCTGCTGGCCGTCTTTCTGGGCCTCCAGGCCCTGCCGGCCGGGCTCACCCTGGTGGCCACCGGCGTGGGCCTGGGCAACGGCCTGCGCCGGCGCTGGAGCATCGAGGCGGTGCTGGGGCTGGGCACCCTGGTCTCCCTGGGAGCCATCCTGGTCTCCTTGTGGATCAGCCTGCAGGTGGCCGGCATCGACCTGATCGACATGATCCTCACCAGCACCCAGGCCAGCTACCAGCGCTCCCTGGAGCTTTGGCAGCAGATTTACGAGGGCATGGGCACCAACGTTGACATAGCGCCCATTGAAGCCGAGCTGGAACGGGTCATGGAACTGCTGCCCCTTTTGGTGCCGGGCATTTTGGTGGGCACCGCCGCCGTGACGTCCTTCGCCAATTACGCTGCGGCCGCCGCCCCCTTGCGCCGCCTGGGCAACCCGGTGCCGGAACTGCCCCCCTTCGCCCGCTGGCAACTGCCGCCGGCGGCCGTCTACGCCTTGGTGGGCGTGTTCGTCATCCTCCGCGGGGTGGAGCAATTGGGGGGCCAGATCCCGTCCACCGTGCTGCCGGCCTTGATGAGCACCGCCTGGCTCCTGCAGGTGGCGGTGATGGTTAACGGCCTGGCCACCGCCTATTTCTTCCTGCGCCGCTGGCGCCTGGGCAAGGGCTTTGCGGTGGTTTTGCTGGTGTTCGGCTTTCTCAACCCGTGGTTTCAGGCCCTGTTTTTCTGGTTGGGCTTTCTGGAGCCGCTGCTCCAGGTGAGAGTCCGGGTGGAGCAGCGGGAAAATCGGTCGGGAGGTGACACCAATGAAGGTGATCCTGCTGATGGATCATGAAAAATTGGGCAAGCAGGGTGAAGTGGTCACCGTCAAGCCGGGCTATGCCCGCAACTACTTGGTTCCTCAAGGCTTGGCCGTTCCGGCTACCAAGAGCAATCTGAAAAACCTGGAGCAGCAGCTGGCTGCCGCGGCCAAGCGGGTCCAGCGGGAGTTGAACGAGGCCCAGGAGACGGCCGGCAAGTTGTCGGACCAGACGGTCACCGTAACGGCCCGGGCCGGTGCGGGCGGCCGCCTCTTCGGCTCCATCACCGCCCAGCAGGTGGCCGAGGCCATCAACCAAGCCTACGGCACCAATCTGGACCGGCGCAGGGTGCACCTGCCGGAACCCCTGCGCCAGGTGGGCACCCACCAGGTGGAATTGCGCCTGCACCCGGAGGTGCGGACCCAGGTCAATGTCGAAGTAGTAGCTGTAGAAGGCTGACCGGCCGTGCTTGCGGCTCCCGGCAGGGCCCCCGGAGCGGGAGGCCGGGGGCCTGTTTTGTCCAACAGGAGGGCTGATCTTTGAATACCAGTCCGGACCGTGTGCCGCCCCAAAGCCTGGAGGCCGAGCAGTCGGTCCTGGGGGCCATGCTCATATCCCGGGAAGCTGTTCCCTTGGTGACCGAGATCCTCAGGCCCGAAGACTTCTACCGGGATGCCCACCGCATCATCTACGAGGCCATGCTGGAGTTGGCGGACCAGGCCGAGGCCATCGACACCGTCACCGTCAGCGAGCGGCTCCGGGCCCGGCGGGACCTGGAGCGGGTGGGCGGCGTCAGCTACCTGACCAGCCTGGCCCACAGCGTGCCCACGGCGGCCAATGTGGAGCATTATGCCCGCCTGGTGGAAGAAAAGTCCCTTCTGCGCCGCCTCATCCGGGCGGCAGGTGAGATCAGCGAGGACGGCTACCGGCAGGAAGAAGACGTAGACGTCATCCTGGACCGGTCGGAGCAGCGCATCTTCAATCTGGCCCACGGCCGGCGCATCCAAGGCTACCGCTCCCTGAGCGACATCATGCTCCTTACCTTCGAGCACCTGGAGGAACTGTTCGCCAACAAGGGGCAGGTCATCGGCATCTCCACCGGGTTCGAGCGCTTGGACGAAATGACCTCGGGCCTCCATCCGTCGGAGTTGATCATCATCGCCGCCCGGCCCTCGATTGGCAAGACCACCTTGGCCTTGAACATCACCTGCCACGCCGCCGCCAAGCAGGTGCCCGTAGGATTCTTCTCCCTGGAGATGTCGGCGGAGCAGCTGGCCATGCGCCTGCTGGCCTCCGAGTCGTGGGTGGACATGCACCGGCTGCGCACCGGCTATTTCAACGACCGGGACTTCACCCGCCTGACCGAGGCCGCCGGCCGCCTGTCGGGCATGCCCATCCTCATCGACGACACCCCCAACATCTCCATCATGGAGCTGCGGGCCAAGGCCCGGCGCATGAAGGCCGAATACGACGTAGGCATGATCGTCGTGGACTACCTCCAGTTGATGCATGCCAAGGGCCGGGCCGAAAACCGCCAGCAGGAGATTTCGGAGATCTCCCGCTCCCTGAAGGCCCTGGCCCGGGAGCTGCGGGTGCCCGTGGTGGCCTTGTCCCAATTGAGCCGGGCCGTGGAGCAGCGGGAGCGCAAGCGCCCCCAGTTGTCGGACCTGCGGGAGTCGGGCGCCATCGAGCAGGATGCCGATGTGGTCATGTTCCTTTACCAAGACCCGGAGAATAAAGATGAATCCATGGTGGTGGACCTCATCCTGGCCAAGCAGCGGAACGGCCCCACCGGCACCATCAAGCTGGCCTTCCGCAAGGATGTGGGCCGTTTCACCGAAACAACCCCGGAGGAAGAAGAGCCGGGTTTCACCGATGAGGCATTAGCCTTTTGACCCAGGAAATTCCCTTTGCTATCATGGGCACGGCCCGACGGGAAGCGCCCCGCGCCATCCCCGGCGGGCCGGTGCCGAGGCCTGTCTCCGGGCAGGCATTTTTCAAGTATACAAGGGCAGGCTGTCCCTCCCGGGACGGCATTATTGCCCGGGAAATGAGGCGCGCATCATGCCTGGCGTGGTAATTGTCGGTACCCAATGGGGCGATGAAGGCAAGGGCAAGGTCACCGATGTCTTGGCCGAAACAGCCGATATGGTTGTCCGTTATCAGGGGGGGCCCAACGCCGGGCACACGGTAGTGGCCAAAGGCACGACCTACCGACTGCACCTCAT
>Ga0079224_100009021_pt1 | contig 13563 bp, 13 predicted proteins | sample Stecom2015_FD_80414 | JGI IMG/M metagenome (GOLD analysis project Ga0079224, IMG submission 80414) | Agricultural soil microbial communities from Utah to study Nitrogen management - Steer compost 2015 | ecosystem: Environmental > Terrestrial > Soil > Agricultural land | place: USA: Utah... | reverse complement strand
CAAAGTATTATCCGGATTGAAATTAGAAGAAATAATATTGTGTTTTTGCGAAAATTCGTCCAAATCGCTTCGTTCGATAATTCGCATCCAGATTTTTCCTTCGAGGTTTTTCTGTGCTTCTTCAGGCGTGCCTTGATACAAGATTTTTCCACCGTTCATAATCGCAATATTGTTACACAATTCTCTTACATCATCAACAATATGCGTAGAAAAAATAACAGTATGCTCTGTCCCGATTTCACGCAAAATATTCAAAAAACGATGGCGTTCTGCCGGGTCCAATCCTGCGGTTGGTTCGTCCACGATAATCAATTTGGGTTTGTTAAGCAACAATTGGGCAATCCCAAAACGCTGTTTCATTCCTCCTGAATAACCGCTCACACTTTTGTTTTTCACGCTAGACAAATTGGTGATTTCCAACACATAATCAACCATTTTTTTACGCTCGCTTTTATTGGTAATTCCTTTTAGCTGAGCAAAATAATCCAACAATGTTTCGGCAGACATATTTGGATATACACCAAATTCTTGCGGTAAATAGCCCAATACTTTTCGCAAAGCCATTTTGTCTTTCGAGATGTTAATATCTTCAAACACAATACTACCTTTGTCTGCTTTTTGCAAGGTAGCAATTGTTCGCATCAAAGATGATTTTCCGGCACCATTCGGGCCAAGTAATCCAAACATTCCATTGCCGATATTCAATTCGATATTGTCTAAGGCTTTTACGCCATTCTTATATGTTTTTGTTAATCCGGAAATTTGTAAGCTCATGATTTTTCTGTTTTTATTTTAATGAATAAGTAGTCGTCTGTCTAATATTGTTACAGTTTTTAAGAAAAAAGAAAAGCCACAAATATGTTTGCGGCTTGGTTTGATTCGTTATTAAAACAATTATTTATGCTTGATAAGGTCTGTTTTTCGCAGTTGCCCATAGATAAATCCCGAGGATGATAAACGGAATGCTTAGCCATTGTCCGGTTGAAAAAACGCCCAACACGCTTTCAAATCCACCTTGGCTTGCTTTGACGTATTCCACAGCAAATCGAATGCTCCACAACAACACCAAAAATATTCCGAATATTTTACCTAAATAATGACGAGCGTCGGTCTTCCAATATAAAAAGAAAAGCACCCAAAATAGACAAAAATAACCAACTGCTTCATATAATTGTGCCGGATGTCTGAAAGGAATTGCTTCCAAAATATGGCTGTATTGTGGGTCGTTGGTAATTGCTTTATACGCTTCATTTTCGTCGGCTATTCTGGTTAATTGAGTAACACTTTGATTAGCCCAAAATTCGTCTTCGCGAACAAATTTCACCCCAAACGGATTGCTTGCGGAGGTAATATGTCCGTAGATTTCGGAATTAAAAAAGTTCCCGAATCGCACAAACATTCCGCCAATGGTAATCGCCAAAACAATTCGGTCAAAAACCCAAAGAAAAGGTCTGTGCGGGATAACGCGTTTGTTATAATAAATCATCGCAAGGATAATTCCTATCGCTGCTCCATGACTCGCCAATCCGGTAAAACCAACGATTTCAAATTCGGGCGAAAACCGAACCGGCAAAATGATTTCCAATAAATGGTCTTTGTAATAATGCCAGCTATAAAAAAATACGTCACCCAATCGGGCACCTATCAATGTGGCAAAAATCGTATAGATAAACAATTTGTCGAGATTGTCTTGCGATTCGCCTTCGCGGTCAAATATTTTCTTGGTAATATACCAACCGAGACCAAATGCAACAACGAACATCAAGCTGTAATATCTCAAAGTAAAAAATCCTAAATCAATCCCGTGTGAAGGATTCCAAGTGAGGGACAATGCTGTCATAAAAAATATATTTTGCGGTAAAAGTACAAATTAATTTGCAGAATCACGGTACAGGGTCATAACCACTTTTGCCCCAAGGATGACATCTTAATATCCGTCGAATGCCGAGGTATAATCCTTTGAAAACGCCGTGTTTTTTCAAGGCTTCCAGCATATAATGCGAGCATGTTGGCGTGAATCGGCAAGCCGATGGCGTTAGTGGAGAAATAACGATTTGATAAAACCGAACCAGCACCACTAATGGAAAAATGAGGATTTTCCGAATTGTTTTCATCTGGTAAAGATACAAAATATTTTGACCACAAATTTCATCATTTTTCCTGACGAATTTGTGGTCAAAACTAACGATTTAAACTAATTGAAATGAAATTTGTTTACTTGGTTTCTTTCATGTTTGATTTTTTAGCCATTCGTTTGTGGCGTTTATTCATCATTTTTTCTCTTTTGGCATCGTATTTTTTGATTTGGTCTGGCGTCAATACACTTTTGATTTCTTTATCAAATTGTGCCATTTCGGTTTTCATCTTTGCAAAAGCTTCTTTTTTCACAGCTTTATCTGCTTTTCTATCCACTTTGTGTGCTTTGAAAACTTCTTGTTTGCGGTCAAAAATATCTTTAACTTTTGATTGTTGATCGGCAGTCAAATCCAATTCCTTCGTCATTCTTTCTACTCTTACTTCCGAAGACATCATTTTTCTGTCTATTTTCTTTTCTTGTGCAACCACTGTTGTTCCTAACGCGATAGCCATCATTAAAACTAACTTTTTCATTTTTTATTCTATTTTTAATTATACATTGCGGTATAAAACAATAGTCGTGTCAAAAACAAATATTTTGATTTTCTACTTGATTATCACCGGTTTAATATTCGCAAATTCATACATCGCAAACTGCGACAATTCACGCCCATAACCCGAGTTTTTAATTCCGCCAAACGGCACCGCAGGGTCACTAATGGTCATTTCGTTAATGTACACCGAGCCTTCGTGGAAATGCGTTGCCAAATTTTGTGCTTTTTGTACATCTGCAGTAAACAACGAAACGCCTAAACCAAACGACGATTGATTGCTCAGTTTTATGGCTTCGTCGTCGGTAGCAAAAGGCACAAGCACTGCCGCAGGTCCAAAAGTTTCTTCTGTAAAAACCGGCATATCTGTCGTAACATTTGTGAGCACTGTTGGTTCAAAAAAAGCACTATTCCTATTTCCGCCAATGGAAATTTTAGCTCCCATTGCCACGCTTTTCTTAATTTGTTCTTCGAGCTCTATCGCTAAATCTTCTCTTGCCATTGCTCCTATTTCTATGGCTTCGTCCCATTTATCTCCGGTTTTGAGTTGTTGTACTCGGGCAATATATTTTTCTAAAAATGGTTCATAAACCGATTGTTGAACCAAAATTCTTTTGGCTGCGATACAACTTTGTCCGGCATTTTGCATACGTGCTTGCACCGCTTTTTCTACGGTTTTGTCCAAATCGGCATCTTCAAAAACAATTAATGCGTTGCTTCCGCCTAATTCGAGTACGCATTTTTTGAGATGTTTACCCGCAATTTCTGCTACCGAACGCCCGGCGGCTTCACTTCCGGTAAGCGAAACGGCTTTTACTACCGGATGTGCAATAACCTCACCGACTTCTTTGCCTGGCAAAAACAAATTGCGATACACCGGATAATCTTCGCAGGCAACATTTACAGCTTCTTCGAGCAACGCCGCACTCAAAGGCACATTGGAGGCATGTTTGAGTACAAATGTATTGCCGAGAATCAGGTTGGGAATCACAAAACGAAACACTTGCCAAAACGGATAATTCCACGGCATCACGCCCAACAAAACGCCCAAAGGTTCATAAGTAATATAACTTTCACTCCATTGAGTTTTGATAGATTGCGGACGAAGAAAATCGGCGGCATGCGCTATATAATAATCACACAAATAGGCACATTTTTTCACTTCGGCTTTGCTTTGCGAAATAGGTTTGTGCATATCTTCGGTAATTGCTCGAGCATATTTTTCGAGGTTTTCCAACAGATTTTGCTTGATTTTTTGCACGCCGTTTATTCTTTCCGGCAAAGGCAACCGATGCCATAATGCAAAAGATTGATTCATTTCATCTGCTTTTGAAAAAGCTTGTTGAAGATTTATTGGGTTCATGTTTTTTGTTTTTAAAATTACGAAATATCATAAGAATGAATCGTCTAATCCGAAAAAAACTTTATTTTTGACCAAATAAAATATAAATATGGCTTCAGGTTTTTTTGCAATTTTAGATGATATCGCCATGCTAATGGACGACGTGGCTTTGGCAAGCAAAGTAGCAACCAAGAAAACGGCTGGAATTTTGGGTGATGATTTGGCGGTTAATGCCGAAAAAGCAACTGGTTTTGCAGCCTCGAGAGAATTACCTGTTCTTTGGGCGATTACCAAAGGTTCTTTTTTGAACAAATTGATTATTCTGCCGATTATTTTTTTGCTGAATTATTATCTACCCGACCTGATTAAATATGTATTGATTGCCGGAGGTGTATATTTGGCTTATGAAGGGGTAGAAAAAATCGTTTGGTATCTTTTTCATCGGAAACATGAACAAAAGCACAAAAAAGAAACCCATTCATCACAGCCTGTAATTAGCGAAAAAGAGAAGATAAAATCGGCGATTATCACAGATTTTATCCTCTCGGTTGAGATTGTCATTATCGCACTGAGCACCGTAGATGGCGAAAGTTTATCAATACAAATTGTTGTGGTAACTATCGTGGCGATCATAGCAACAATCGGCGTTTATGGTTTGGTTGCTTTAATTGTTAGAATGGACGATTTTGGTCAAAAATTGGTAGAGAAATCAGACAATAAAGGATTGATTAGCAAAATTGGCAAGGTATTGATTAACCTTTTGCCAACTGTCATCAAAGTGCTTGGTGTGGTGGGAACAATCGCATTGTTGCTGGTTTCTGGAGAAATATTTTCTCACCGAGTAGATTATTTTCATCATTTACTGACGAGTCTTCCGGCAATTGCCAGACAAGTTATTTTTGCTTTGGTAATGGGAACCATTGCGTTTTTGGTAGTTACGCTCATCAAAAAAATCGCAGGACTGAGTACAAAAAAGTAACCAGATGTTTGTTAAAAAATCATTATGATAGCTGTTTTCTAATACAGAAACACTAAATTTGAATCTTCATTTATAGCTCATTCAATTATGAAAAAAATAGTAGCAGCCATTGCAGTGCTTATATTTTCGGCAGGAACCTTTACGTCTTGTATTACAGACGAAAAAGACACTTCTGGTCCGGAAATAGAAATTATCACCCCGGAAGAAGGAGAAGTTTTTGCTCCAGGCGATAAGTTGGAACTTCATTTAAAATTCAAAGATCCTGACGGAATTGCTGTGTATAGTTACGAAATATACAACGAAGATTTGAGTGCACCGAATAGCTTTGAAGACGACAGAGAAATTCCTTTGGGTGGTTTTTTTACCGAATTTCCAATCATTCACAGAATTACTATTCCGGAAGAAATCAATGATGCTCCGCCTTCTCCCGGCATTTATATCATCGATATAAAAGCACGAGACTTTAACGATTACATCTCTGTACTTCGACAAACCATCGAGATTGTTGCCGAAGAAGAATAAACGTATCTTAAAATAGTCTATCAAAAAGACTGTCATCATTGGCGGTCTTTTCTTATATTTGTTCAAAAGCCTAAAAAAATATTAGAAATGAAGAAATTAGTTTGTGGCGTTTTGCTCGCCTCATTGGTTATTTCTTGTAATGAAAAAACCAATACAAAAAGTATGGAATATCCTGAAACACGTAAAGACAGCACAACATTTACCTATTTCGGAGAAAAAATAGCTGATCCTTATCACTGGCTGGAAGACGACCGCTCTGAAGAAACCGCTGAATGGGTCAAAGCTCAAAATAAAGTTACTTTTGATTATTTGGCTCAGATTCCTTATCGCGACCAATTGAAAAAACAACTTGAAAGCAAGTGGAATTACGAAAAAATCGGTGCACCGTTTGTGGAAGGCGAATACACTTACTATTTCAAAAACGACGGTTTGCAAAACCAATCTGTATTATATCAAAAAGACAAAGATGGCAATGAACAAGTTTTCTTGGATCCGAATACTTTTTCAGAAAAAGGAACAACTTCGCTCGCTGATATTTCATTCTCCGAAGACGGGAGCCTTGTTGCTTATGCTATTTCGGAAGGCGGAAGCGATTGGAGAAAAGTTATCGTACTCAACACCAAAGACAAATCGGTGGTGGGAGATACATTGGTAGATGTTAAATTCAGCGGATTGTCGTGGTACAAAAATGAAGGTTTTTACTATTCGAGCTATGACAAACCTGATGGTTCTGAGCTTTCTGCCAAAACAGATCAACACAAATTATATTACCACAAATTAAACACTCCACAAAAAGAGGACAAAGTCATATTTGGTGGAGACATCAAACGTCGATACGTTGGCGGATATGTAACCGACAATCAAGAATATTTGATAATTACTGCTGCCAATGCAACTTACGGAAACGAATTGTACATCAAAAATCTCAACGACGATTCAGCAATCAAAAATATCGTCAACAACATGGACAATGCTCATGCTGTTTTGGATGCCAAAGACGGCAAATTGTTTATCATTACCGATTTGGACGCTCCTAATCAACGATTGGTTGTTACCGACGCCAATAATCCGGAAACAAACAACTGGAAAGATGTAATTGCAGAAACAGAAAACACCGTGAATTTCTCCAAAGCAGGCAAATATTTGTTTGCCAATTACATGAAAGACGCACTTTCTGTGGTGATGCAATATGATTATAACGGAAACAAAGTTAGAGAAATTGAGTTGCCGGGATTGGGTACAGCCTCAGGGTTTGGTGACAAATCTGACGCGACAGAATTATATTACAGTTTTACGAATTATGTAACGCCATCAACAATTTTCAAATTAAACCTTGATTCAGGCGTTTCGGAAGTTTACCAAAAACCAGAAATCAATTTTAATCCGGAGGATTACGAATCGAAACAAGTTTTCTACGCTTCCAAAGACGGCACCAAAATTCCGATGATGATTACCTATAAAAAAGGCACTGAGCTCAACGGTAAAAACCCGACAATATTGTATGGTTACGGAGGTTTCAACATCAGCCTTACGCCAAGTTTTAGCGTTGCCAATGCTGTGTGGATGGAAAACGGAGGAATTTATGCTGTTGCCAACCTCAGAGGTGGTGGCGAATATGGTAAAGACTGGCATATTGCCGGAACACAAATGAAAAAACAAAACGTCTTTGACGATTTCATTGCTGCAGCAGAATTTTTGATTAAAGAAAATTACACCTCCTCAGATTATTTAGCCATTCGAGGTGGTTCAAACGGAGGTTTGCTCGTGGGGGCAACAATGACACAACGCCCTGAATTGTTTCGCGTAGCATTGCCAGCAGTAGGTGTTTTGGATATGTTGAGATACCACACTTTTACGGCCGGAGCTGGTTGGGCTTATGATTACGGAACTTCTGAAGATTCTAAAGAAATGTTTGAATACTTGAAAGGCTATTCACCTGTACATAATGTGAAAGAAAACACCGCATATCCGGCAACATTAATTACTACAGCCGACCACGACGACCGCGTTGTTCCGGCTCATAGTTTTAAATTTGCCGCCGAATTGCAAAGCAAATATACCGGCGACCGTCCGATGTTGATTCGCATTGATGTAGATGCAGGACATGGTGCAGGAAAATCAATTGAACAAACGATTAATGAAAATGCCGATATTCAAGCATTCACATTATTCAATATGGGAATTGAAAAGCTTTAAAATAACAAAACCGTCTGGAAATGAAATGTTTTCAGGCGGTTTTTTTAATCATATCACAATGAATACAAAATTACGTTTTTTAAAAATCAATTTATTAGCTACAATCAGTTTGTTAGCAATTGGCTGTATGAATACCAACAGTTCGATCTTGGACAAAGTGGTTGTCGGCAACGGAAAAGTAATTGTTGAACAAAGAACTGTTCACGGAAATTTCGATAAAATCCAAGTTACCAGCGGAATTGAAGTAGAAATAGAACAAGCTGATGACTATGAAATCGTTGTAGAAGCAGACGAAAATATTATGCCTTATTTGCTCACAGAAATGGATGAAGATGTGCTTGATATTCATTTTGATAATGTAAGCATTACCAATTATAAAGAAGCCAAAGTCCGGGTAAAAACACCTCGTATAAGCGAATTGAAATCGACATCGACAGCAGAAATTAAAGTCAAAAACAAAATTCAAACACAAAATCTGACTTTGTATGCAAGCAGTGCAGGAGAGATTGAAATCGGCGAATTGACTGTTCGAGAAAATTTAAAACTCAGCAGCTCTTCTACCGCCGAAATAAACATTAAAAACATCAAAGCCAAAAACATAGAAACCTCCGCAACAAGCAGTGCTGATATTGAAATCGACAAAATCAAAACCATAAAATTCTTAGCAGAAAGCTCGTCATCTGCAGACATGACAATTAACGATATCGAAGCGGATAAAATTAGAATAGCAGCCAATAGCGGTTCTGAAGTAAAACTAAAAGGAGAAACCGCTGAATTTTCTGCCGAAGCATCATCAACAGCAACTGTAAATGCGAAGGAATTGCAAGCTAATCGAGCCACAGTTTCGGCTTCGAGCAGTGCTGAAATATTGGTCTATCCAATTGATTCACTCAAAGCTCAGGCATCGTCGTCTGGCGATGTTTATTATTACAACGAACCTGCAACGCTTGTCGAAGACACATCGTCAGCAGGAAGTGTAGAAAAGAAGTGATTTTTGTATAAAATTAAAACCCCAAAAATTAATTTGGGGCTTTCAAAAACATTCTTTTTTCTACTCAAAATCCAACTTATAAACACTGCTGTTTCGGATATCATCGTGTGAGCTGAAGGTCACATCAAGGTCTTTGACCAATCCGGTGTCGAGCCCATAAACCCAGCCATGAATTGACAATTCTTGACCTCTGCTCCAAGCTTCTTGCACGATAGAAGTTACAGACAAATTCAGAACCTGCTGCTTAATATTCCATTCAACAAATCGGTCAAAACGCACTTGTTCGTCTTCGATAGCTTCAATGTCATTTTTACGGAATTTGTAACTGTCTTTGATATGCCGAATCCAGTTGTCGATAATTCCTACCGAACTATTTCCCATAGCCGCTTTCACTCCTCCGCAGCCATAATGTCCGCAAACGATAATGTGTTTAACTTTCAGCACATTAACCGAATAGTCCAATACACTCAACATGTTCATATCGGTATGAATGACCATATTAGCAATGTTTCTATGGACAAATACTTCGCCGGGTTGTGCACCAATAATCTGATTAGCAGGCACCCGACTGTCTGAACAGCCAATCCACAAAAGTGGTGGTGATTGTGTATCTTTTAATTTCTTAAAATAATCTGGATCTATTGCTAATTTTGAGGCAACCCATTTCTTGTTGTTTTCTATGATTTTTTTTATAAAATTCTGACATGATTATACGTTTTTATCTGTTTTATTTTTTCTCTTTTTCTTCTTTCCGTTAGTTTCTTCGTGCTTAATTTGTGTAATAATTTCGCTCGATGTTTTGTGTCGCTCTCTGTGCTTCATCAATAGATTATGCTCAATAGATACTTTTTTGATATCCGTTTCTGTATTGTTTAATTTATATTCTTTCTTGAAACCAATCAGTGTAAGATCTACATTCCTAAGCGGGGCACGAATATCCCGAAACTCCATAATACTATCAAGTATATCATGTGCAATATAAACGGTGTCTGAAGCATTGATAATCACTTTCGAGTTTTCAGGAATTTTATCTAAAGTGAATAAAATGGCTGCTTTGTTCAAAAACGAAACTTCTTGTGCTAAATGGATATGAATGATGTCGCCAGCTTCGTATTCTTCTTTTCGAAAATAATAGGCTCTTTTCATATTTCCTCGTAATACCGCAAATATGCTAATAAGCATTCCGAGAGCAACACCGGTTAGTAAATCGGTAAAAACAACAACCAAAACGGTTACAATGAAAGGAAAAAACTGGTATTTTCCACGATGAAAAAAATGTTTGAACACCGCTGGTTTGGCTAATTTGTATCCGATAACCAACAATACTGCTGCCAATACTGCTAATGGAATTTTGTTGAGTAAAAACGGTATCGAAAGTACACTTACCAAAAGTAAAATTCCATGAATAATTGCCGACATCTTCGTTTTAGCCCCCGCATTGGCATTGGTAGATGAGCGAACGACTACTGAAGTCATTGGCAAACCACCCAATAACGAACTCGCTACGTTTCCTATTCCTTGTGCTTTCAACTCCAAATTGGTATCCGTAAGCCTTTTTTGTGGGTCGATTCTGTCTGAAGCCTCAATACACAAAAGTGTTTCAATAGATGCCACAATAGCAATTGTCACAGCAACCGTCCAAACTTCTTTATTGGTAAAACTTGAAAAATTTACTCCTTGTGAAAAGTTCAAAAAATCGGGTAAGATAAAGATTCCTTTAAATTCTTCCCAACTGGTTACTACAGGCAACTCTACCAAATATTTACCGGAAGTTACCGCCAATTGACTATCTGTTGCTTTAAAAATTTCGTTCAAAATTGTTCCAACAATAACCGCCACTAATGCACTCGGAAGTAGTTTGATGTTTTTGAGGAAATTAACCTTATCCCAAATCATAATGATAACCAACGAAACTATAGCAATGATAACAACACCTGCTTGGATTTCTGTAAAAGCCTTGGCAAGGTCTGCAAAAATAGCCAACCCATTTCCGACTTCTACGTCTGAACCGAGTGCTTTCGGGATTTGTTTCAAAAAGATGATAATTCCTATCCCGGCCAACATCCCTTCAATTACATTATTCGGAAAATAATTTGAAATGGCTCCTGCCTTGAGAAATCCCAACGTTAGTTGTATCAACCCAGCCAAAAAAGCAGCAGTAAGAAATGCTTCAAAGGAACCTAACGACAAAATCGCAGCGAGTACAATAGCAGTGAGTCCAGCTGCTGGGCCAGAAACACTAACATGCGAATTGGACAAAATTCCAACTAAAATTCCACCAATTATTCCTGTTATTATTCCGGAAAACAACGGTGCTCCGGATGCCATTGCAATTCCTAAACATAGTGGAAGTGCAACTAAAAAGACGACCAATCCTGATGAAAAATCATACTTCAGGTTGGCAAAAAGATTTATTTTTTTTGACATATTTTGTTTAAAATTTAGTATATAAATAGAAGTAATGACATGAAAAATCATTACGAAATCACGACTTGACATTCTTTGTCAAATCGCCATATAACCCTAAGTCGGGCTACCTTAATTATACTAAATTTTGTTCAGGAGGAGGGAGAGGAATTTCATAAAAATAATTGTCATTCAACAACGAATCTCTGTTGATAAATTGTTGGCTTTGAACAACGTCAAAATCCATCGAGTCAAAAGAAAAATTATGAGACATTAATTTCTTCTCTTCTTCGATTAAATTGTTTAATTTTTTTGTTTCCTCTTCGGTAAGTGTTACAAAGGTAGAATCACAGTCATTCAACGCACAAAATGTTGGTGTAATAAAAGCATTACACATAATGATAATGAACATTACGCTGAGTAGATTGTGAAGTAACTGACTTTTTACCATTTTATTTTTGTCTCGCACAAATATACAAATATCGTCTAATTTTCAGGAAAGTGTTTAACAAGGTTTAACGGTTAATAACATTCTGTTAATCTGTTTTTATTTATACTCATTTTAAATTAAGCCCCTAAAAAGCTAATCTATATTCAAACTTTTTCAAACTCCTAAATATCGAAGTATATTTGCTGTTGGTAGTAATTTTAAGAGAAATGCAATCAACACAATTTGATTTAATACCTATTTTGATGCAGCTTGGACTAGCTGCCGGATTCGTTATACTAACCGTATTTGTATCTGGAAAATTAGGCCCAAAACGCTCATCAAAAAAGAAAGATGTAAATTTTGAGTGTGGCGTAGAATCCATCGGAAATGCTCGCGTACCCTTCAACGTAAAATACTTTTTGGTAGCCATTTTGTTTGTGCTATTTGATGTAGAAGTTATCTTTATGTACCCTTGGGCCATCAATTTCAAAGCACTTGGCTGGGAAGGTTTCGCTAAAATGGGCATTTTTATCGCCATCTTAGTAGTTGGATTATTTTATGAGTTCAAGAAAAAAGGACTCGAATGGGATTAAACAACTGAATTATGAGTAACAAAGATATCAAAATGACCGCTCCACCAGAAGGCTATGCCGGAGAAGGTTTTTTCGCAACCAAACTAAGTGAAGTAGTAGGCTTGGCACGTGCCAATTCTATGTGGCCATTACCGTTCGCAACATCTTGTTGTGGCATCGAATATATGGCAACCATGGCAGCTACTTACGACATTGCCCGATTTGGCTCTGAACGAATGAGTTTCTCGCCACGTCAAGCCGATATGCTGTTGGTAATGGGAACTATCGCCAAAAAAATGGCTCCAATTCTTCGTCAAGTTTACGAACAAATGGCAGAACCAAGATGGGTTATCGCAGTGGGAGCTTGTGCCAGCACAGGTGGCGTATTTGACACTTATTCTGTACTGCAAGGCATCGACAAAGTCATTCCGGTAGATGTTTATGTACCGGGTTGTCCGCCAAGACCAGAGCAGATCTTAGACGGTATCCTTCAATTACAAGAAATCGTGAAAAACGAATCTGTATATAGACGTAGCTCTGACGAATACAAAAAGTTATTAAACTCATACAACATCAAATAATGAGCTTGACTAACGAAACCATACAACAAAAACTCGTAGAGAAATTCGGTACTGATATTATCGAATTTCATCAATCATACGATATACTGACCTTTGAAATTAATTCGGAAAAAAACCAGGAAATCTTGCAGTTTTTGAAAGAAGACCAAGAACTAAATTTTCATTTTTTGACCGATGTTTGTGGCGTACATTATCCTGATTATGAAGAAAACAGACAATTTGCTGTTGTTTATCATCTCCATAATTGGATAGCTAACAAACGAATAAGAATTAAGGCTTTCTTGAACGGAAATCGCCCCGAAACAAACAGCATTGTCAATTTGTTTCCTGCTGCTAACTGGCAAGAAAGAGAAACCTACGATTTTTACGGAATCGTATTCAGAGGTCATCCACAGTTAAAACGTATTTTAAATATGGACGAAATGGAATCTTTTCCGTTGCGAAAAGAATTTCCACTCGAAGACCAAGGTAGAACCGATAAAGACGACCGTTTCTTCGGAAGAACCGGTCCTAACTGTTAATCCATTCGAGATATGTCAGAATTATTGCTAACACCCGAAGACCGATTTCAAAAAGAAATCGAACGTCGTAAAAATGAAGATGGAGTAGAATTGTCTGTCCTAAACCTCGGACCGACACACCCCGCCACACACGGTATTTTCCAAAATATCCTGTTAATGGATGGCGAAAAAGTGATTGATGGAGAAGGTACTGTCGGATACATACACCGTGCATTTGAGAAAATCGCTGAAAACAGACCTTTTTACCAAGTCAATGTACTCACAGACAGACTCAATTACTGCTCATCTCCTATCAATAATATGGGGTGGTGGATGACAGTTGAAAAAGCTTTGGGCATCGAAATTCCAAAACGTGTACAATACATGCGCGTCATCATCATGGAATTGGCCCGTATT
>Ga0079224_100009019_pt1 | contig 13563 bp, 13 predicted proteins | sample Stecom2015_FD_80414 | JGI IMG/M metagenome (GOLD analysis project Ga0079224, IMG submission 80414) | Agricultural soil microbial communities from Utah to study Nitrogen management - Steer compost 2015 | ecosystem: Environmental > Terrestrial > Soil > Agricultural land | place: USA: Utah... | reverse complement strand
TGCTGCTGACCACCGGCAACAAGAGCGAGTACGCGGTCGGCTACGCCACCATCTATGGCGACATGTGCGGCGGCTACGCGCCGCTGAAGGACCTCTACAAGACCGAGGTGTACGGCCTGGCCAAGTGGCGCAACACGGTGGGTGGCGCGCCGGTGATCCCGCCGGCGGTGATCGCGCGCCCACCCTCGGCCGAGCTGCGCGAAGACCAGACCGACCAGGATTCGCTGCCGGCCTACGATGTGCTCGACGGCATCCTCTACCGCTACGTGGACCAGGAACAATCGCGCGACGAGATCGTCGCTGCCGGTTACGCGGCCGAGGTGGTGGACCGGGTGCTGCGCCTGGTGCGCACCAGCGAGTGGAAACGGCACCAGGCCGCCCCGGGCCCGAAGGTTTCGCGGCGTGCGTTCGGCCGCGAGCGGCGCTACCCGATCAGCAACCGCTTCGAGGGCTAGTGCCCCCGGCTCAGCGGTTCATCACCGCATTGCGCTGGCCGGTGGGTGATTTCTCGCCGGCAAACGGGTTCAGGCGCCGGATCGCCCACGGATACTTGGGCCAGTCGCCGGTCAGGTACGGATGCTGCGGATCATTGAGCTTGAGCACGCGCACCGCGTCGTCGGACAGGGTCTGCTCGCCCAGTTCCTCGTAGGACGCGGCAAGCGCGGCCACGGCGTCGTTCTGGTAGTCGCTCTGCGGATAGGTTTCCAGGATGTAGGTGGCGCGGCTCACCGCCGACAGCCAGGCACCGCGACGCATGTAGTAGAGCGCGGTGTCCATTTCATGGCGCGAGAACACATTGCGCAGGCGGACCATGCGCGTGCGCGAATCGGCGGCGTAGCGGCTGTTGGGGTAGCGCTGCAGCACGATGTTGAAATCCTCGTAGGCCTGGTGCGGCGAGGACAGGTCGCGCCGGCTCGGGTCCAGCGACCACATCCGGCGCATGAAGATGGCATCGCGGTTGGAGTTGCACAGCCCGCGCAGGTAGTAGAAGTAGGCGATGTTGCGATGGGTCGGGTAGGTGCGGATGAAGCGGTCGATGGTGGAGACCGCCTCGTCGTGCCGGCCGGCCTTGTACTGGGCGTAGGCCGTTTCCATCAGCGCCTGTTCGGTGTACGGGCCGTAGGGGTACTGGGCCACGAGGCGGCGCAGGCCGATCTCGGCCCCGTTCCAGTCGCCGCGCTCCATCTTGTGGTGCGCCTTCTCGTACAGCTCGGCCACCGGCACGCCCTCGTCGGCGTCCTTCTTCTTGGCGTTGCGACCGCAGCCGGTGGCCAGGAATGCAACCGCCAGCAGCAGCAGGGCCAGGCGCAGCGGGGCAGGGACGGTGAAGCGGGTGCGGTGGGCCATCGGCAGACGTGCGGCGCGGAAATGGAAGGGCCGATGATAGCCTAGTGGCCTGTCCGGCGACTGACCCGCAGTGCCGGCGTGTTCCCCGCAGCGACGTTCCCATGCCCCAGCCGTCCCCCGAACCCCGCCTGGCCACCGTTCCCGACGAGGCCGCCGGCCGCCGTCTCGACGTGGTCCTGGCCGACCTGTTTCCCGAGCATTCGCGCTCGCGCCTGGCGGCGTGGGTGAAATCCGGCGATGTCCTGCTGGAGGGCGCCCGGGCGCGCCCGCGCGACCCGGTCCGCGGCGGCGAGACCGTGACCCTGGCGGCGGTGGACGAGGTCCGCATCGAGGCCGAGCCCGAGGACATCCCGCTCGAGGTCCTGTACGAGGACCCGGACCTGCTGGTGCTGGACAAGCCGGTCGGCCTGGTCGTGCACCCCGGCGCGGGCAACCCCGCCGGGACCCTGGTCAATGCGCTGCTGCACCGTGACCCGGCCCTGGCCGGGTTGCCCCGCGCGGGCATCGTCCACCGCCTGGACAAGGACACCAGCGGGGTCATGGTGGTGGCCCGCACCCTGCCCGCGCATACCGCGCTGGTGGCGCAACTGGCCGCGCGCCAGGTCCATCGCCAGTACCTGGCGGTGGTGGTCGGCGCGCTGGTGGCCGGCGGCACCGCCGATGCGCCGATCGACCGCCACCCGCGCGACCGCCTGCGCCAGGCCGTGCGCGAGGACGGGCGCCAGGCCGTCACCCACTTCCGCCTGCGTGAGCGCTTCCGCGCCCATACCGCACTGGAATGCCGCCTGGAAACCGGCCGCACCCATCAGATCCGGGTGCACATGCAGCACCTGCGGCACCCCATCGTCGGGGACCCGCTGTATGGCGGCCCGTTGAAGCTGCCGCGCGGCGCCAGCGAGGCGCTCACCGCCGAGCTGCGTGGCTTCCGCCGCCAGGCGCTGCATGCCGAGGTGCTTGAATTTGCCCATCCACTCAGCGGCGAGCCGGTCCGGGTGTCGGCGCCGTTGCCGGCGGACATGCGCGTGCTGCTGCAGGCGCTGCGCGAGGACAGCGCCGCCTGGGAGGAGAGCCAGCGGCGGTGAACGGCAACTGCCACACCGCCGCCATGTCGTGCATCCGCGCAGGCCACACGCCGTGAGTGCCGCCCTGCTGCCCGCGGCCTGGCCCGCATCGCCCCGGGTGCAGGCGTTCACCACCTTGCGCCACGGCGCCGGCGTGTCGACCGCACCGTTCGACCGGTTCAACCTGGGCGTGCGCAATGGTGACGATCCGGCCGCGGCCGCGGCCAACCGGGCCGCACTGGTCGGCCTGGCGGGCTTGCCGGCGCCGCCGCACTGGCTGTGCCAGGTGCATGGCACCGCGGTGCTGCGCTTGGACGCGGCGGCCACCGTCGCCAGTGCGCCGGAACGCGAGCCGGAGGCCGACGCCGCGGTGACCGGCGTGCCCGGCGTGGTCCTGGCAGTGCTCAGCGCCGATTGCCTGCCGGTGGTGCTGGCCGCCGCCGATGGCAGCGAGGCGGGCGTGGCCCATGCCGGCTGGCGCGGCCTGGCTGCCGGCGTGCTGGAGGCGACGGTCGCGGCCATGCGCACTGCGCCGGACCGCTTGCTGGCCTGGCTTGGCCCGGCTGCCGGGCCGCAGGCCTACGAGATCGGCGCCGAGGTGCGCGATGCCTTCGTCGCCCAGGATCCGTCCGCCGCCGCTGCATTCGCCCGCACCCGCCCGGGCCACTGGCACGTGGACCTGTACGCGCTGGCCCGGCGCCGGCTGCATGCGGCCGGGCTTGCGGCCGATGCCATCCACGGCGGCGGGCTGTGCACCATCAGCGATGCGGGGCGCTACTACTCGCATCGGCGCGACCACGTTACCGGGCGCATGGCCACGGTGGCGTGGCTGTCGCCGCCGCGCTGAAACCGGTACCGGCGCCGCTTCCGTGGCATCCGCGCACGCGCGTCCGGGCCGGTATGGGCAGCGGTGTTGGTACAGTTGCGCCCGGGTTGCCGAAGGAGCGGGAACGTGACTGCTGCCGTTGCAAGCAAATCGCCGGGTACCGAGCAGGCCGAAGCACGCGTGGTCGCCGAGCTCGTGGCGACCGGCAAGGTCAAGCCGGCCGACGTGGAGCGCGCCGAAGGCCTGCGTGACGGATCCGGGCTGGGCGTGCTGGGGCTGCTGTCGCGGCTGGGGCTGTTGTCCGAACGCGACCATGCCGAGGCCTGCGCGCAGGCCCTGCAGCTGCCGTTGCTGGCGGCCATCGAGTTCCCCGACGCCTTGCCGCTGGAACGGGCACCGCAGCTGGCCGACCTGCCGCTGCGCTTCCTCCAGCAGTTCCACGCCTGCCCGCTGGACGTGCGCGAGGGCGTGCTGGACGTCCTGCTGGCCGATCCGCATGACCCCTATCCGCTGCAGGCCATCGGCCTGGCCTGCGGCTTGCAGACCCGCGCGGCGGTGGCGTTGCGCTCGGACATCGACACCCTGATCGAGCGCTGGTTCGGCCAGGGGCGCAGCTCCATGGACAGCCTGGTCGAAGCCGCGGCCGACCCGGGCGGGGCGCACGAGGACGACGTCGAACACCTGCGCGACCTGGCCTCCGAAGCACCGGTCATCCGCCTGGTCAACGCGCTGATCCACGAAGCGGTGGAACTGCACGCCTCGGACATCCACCTGGAGCCGTTCGAGAAGTGGCTGAAGGTGCGCTACCGGGTGGACGGCGTGCTGGTGGAAGGCGAAAGCCCGCCGGCGCAGCTGTCGGCGGCGGTGGTCAGCCGGATCAAGATCATGGCGCGCATGAACATCGCCGAGCGCCGCCTGCCGCAGGACGGGCGGATCATGGTGCGGGTGCAGGGCCAGGAGCTGGACCTGCGCGTGAGTACGGTGCCCACCGCGCACGGCGAAAGCGTGGCGCTGCGCTTGCTGGACCGGCGCGCGGCCACCCTGGGCTTCCGCGAGCTGGGCTTCAGCGAAGACCTGCTGCCGGCGCTGGAGAAGATCCTCGCCCAGCCGCATGGCATCGTCCTGGTGACCGGGCCGACCGGCTCGGGCAAGACCACCACGCTGTACGCGGCGCTGGCCCGGCTCAACACCGACGAGGTCAAGATCATCACCGTCGAGGATCCGGTCGAGTACCAGATCGAGGGCATCAACCAGATCCACGCCCGCCCGCAGATCGGGCTGGATTTTGCCAATGCGCTGCGCAGCATCGTGCGCCAGGATCCGGACATCATCATGATCGGCGAGATGCGTGACGTGGAAACCGCGCGCATCGCGATCCAGTCGGCGCTCACCGGCCACCTGGTGCTGTCCACCCTGCATACCAACAACGCCGCCGGCGGCATCGCGCGCCTGCTGGACATGGGCGTGGAGGATTACCTGCTGACCTCCACGGTCAACGCGATCATGGCCCAGCGCCTGGTGCGCCGGATCGAGCCCACCCACGCCCGGCGCAGGCGCGCCACCGCCGAGGAGATCGAGGCGTTCGACCTGCGCCGCCTGCAGCCGACCGGCGACATCGTGCTTACCCAGCCGTGCCCGTCCGCGCTCACCCCCACCGGCTACCTGGGGCGCACCACCATCGCCGAGCTGCTGGTCATGGACGACGGCCTGCGCGGCGCGATCATGCGCCGCGCAGGTGCCGGCGAGATCAACGCGCTGGCGCAGGCCAGCGGCATGCGCACCATGTTCGACGATGGCCTGCGCAAGGCATTGCAGGGCGTGACCACGATCGAGGAAGTCATGCGGGTCACCGAAGGATGATCCGGCAGTCCACGGACCACGCGCGACGGGGGCGGGGCTGATGCCGGTCTTCGATTACAGGGCGATCGATGCCGGCGGCCAGATGCGCCACGGCCGGATGCAGGCGGGCAGCCGGGCCGAACTGGTCACCCGGCTGCAGGAGCAGGGCCAGCTGCCGGTGGACGCGCGCCTGGCGGTGGAGGGCGCGGAACGCAGCAGCCGTTGGCGCCTGCGGCTGCCGGTGCGCGCTTCCGAACGCGGCCTGGCCGGCGATACGCTGGTGCAGTTCACCGTGCAGTTGTCGACCCTGCTTGGCGCAGGCCAGCCGCTGGACCGCGCGCTGTCGGTGCTGATGGAGTTGCCCGGCGATGCCCAGGCACGCGGCGTCATCGCGCAACTGGGCGAGGCGGTCCGCGGCGGCCTGCCGCTGTCGGCCGCCATGGCCGCGCAGGGCGGCACCTTCTCCCGCCTGTACGTGAACATGGTGCGTGCCGGCGAGGCCGGCGGCAGCCTGCCGCAGACACTGGCGCAACTGGCCGCGCACCTGGAACGCAGCAGCGAGCTGCGGGCCCAGGTGGTCAACGCCATGGTGTATCCGCTGATCCTGGTCACGGTGGTGGGGCTGGCATTGCTGTTCCTGCTGGCGGTGGTGCTGCCGCAGTTCTCGGCCATGTACGACAGCCTGGACGTGGAGCTGCCGTGGTTCAGCCGCGCCGTGCTCGCCACCGGGCTGGCGGTGCAGGCACATGGCTGGATCCTGCTGTGCCTGCTCGTCGTGGCGGGCCTGGCCCTGTGGCGGCTGTGGCGGCAACCGGCCATGCGCCACGCGCTGGATGGCTGGCTGCTGCGCCAGCCCCTGTCCGGGCCGCTGGTCGCGCGGGTGGATACCGCGCGCCTGGCCCGCACCCTGGGCACCCTGCTGGGCAACGGCGTGCCCTTGCTGGAGGCGCTGGACATCGCGCGCAACGTGCTCGGCAACCGGGTGCTGGCGCGCGACCTGGACCTGGTGTGCGAGGCGGTGCGCGGCGGCCGCAGCCTGGCCGTGGCGGTGGCCGATGGCGGGCACCTGCCGGTGCTGGCGGTGCACATGATCCGGATCGGCGAGGAATCGGGCGAACTGGCCGCCATGCTCCTGCGCGTGGCCGACACTTTCGAGCGCGAAGCGGCGCGCGCGGTGCAGCGCATGCTGGCCGCGATGGTGCCGATGGTGACCCTGGCCCTGGCCCTGGTGGTGGGGCTGGTGATCGTGGCGGTGCTGGTGCCGTTGTACGACATGGCCGGGGCGATCGGATGACTGTCCGGGGCATTTCCCGGCCGTGGAACAACTGAGGGTGACGATGGACAAGCGGATAGTGGGTGGTGCTGGCAGGCGCAATGGCGCACGCCGCAACCAGGCGGGCATGAGCCTGCTGGAGATCATCATCGTGATCGTGCTGATCGGCGGGGTGCTGACCCTGGTCGGCAGCCGCGTGCTGGGCGGCGCGGACCGGGGCAAGGCCAACCTGGCCAGGTCCCAGGTCCAGACCCTGGCGGCCAAGATCGAGAACTACCAGCTGGATACCGGCCGCCTGCCGGCCCGGCTCGAAGACCTGGCAACCGCACCGCCGGGCGTCGGCGGATGGCTGGGGCCGTATGCCAAGGAAAGCGAGTTCGCCGACCCATGGGGGCATCCGGTGATCTACCGCATCCCCGGCGAGGATGGCCGCGGCTTCGACCTGGTCAGCCATGGCAAGGATGGCCAGCCCGGCGGCGCCAGTTACGACGCGGACATCATCTACGAGTGATGTGCCAGCGGCTTGCGCGCAGCATGTGGCCGATCACCAGCGTGCGCAGCGGCGGCTTCTCGTTGCTGGAGATGCTGCTGGTGGTGCTGTTGATCGCATCGGTCAGCGCGCTTGCGGTCGCCTCGCTCGGTGGTGGCATGGATGGCTGGCGCCTGCGCGCGGCGGTGCGTGACGTAGGCAGCGAGTTGCGCCACGCGCGGGCCCGGGCACTGGCCAGCGGCCAGCAGCAGCGCTTCGCGATCACCCCGGCCGCGCGTGCCTGGCATGGCATCAACGGGCGCAAGGGCACCGTGCACGAGCGCATCGGCGTCACCTTCACCGGCGCGCGCGCGTTGCAGCCGGGCGAAGGCGAGGGCGCCATCGTGTTCTTTGCCGACGGCGCCTCCAGCGGCGGCCGCATCGACCTGGCCATCCGTGATTCGGTGTGGCGCATCGACGTGGCCTGGCTGACCGGCGAGGTGCGCAGCTTCCGGGTGCCGGCCGAGCAGGTGCCGGCCGAGGTTGCGCCATGATCCGCGCACGCGGCTACAGCCTGCTGGAAGTGCTGATCGCCGCGGCGCTGCTGGCGATGGCGATGACCCTGCTGCTGGGCACGCTGGCCCGTTCCAGCGAGCAGGTGCGCCTGGCCGGCGACCGCAGCCGCGCCGGCATCCTGGCGCAATCGCTGCTGTCGGCACCCGCGCTGGAAGGGCGGCTGCAGCCGGGGCGGCGTGCCGGCACCAGCCCCGACGGCCTGTACCACTGGCAAATGGACATCGAGCCCTACCACGACCGGCACGGAAACGGCGCCGATGCACGTTCCATGCTGCTCAGCATCAACCTGACCGTGTCGTGGGGCGAGGCGCGCGGCCAGCAACTGCGCTGGCGCACATTGCGCCTGGCCGCCGTGGAGCCGCCGGCATGACGGCGCCACGCCGGGTTGCCGGCATGACCCTGCTGGAACTGCTGCTGGCAATGATCCTGCTGGGCATCGGCGCAACCATCGTCTACGCGGCGATGCGGACCTCGCTCGGGGTCGCCGCGCGTGGCGACCTGGTCAGCCAGCAGCAGGACTGGATGCGCACCACCGCCACGCTGCTGCACCGGCAATTGGTCGCGGCCCAGCCCCTGCCGCTGGTCCAGCCGGGGCCGGGCGACGCACCGGTGGTGTTCGTCGGCGAGCCGGACCACATGCGCTTCGCCTCGGCCACGCCGGCCTACCTGGGCGCGGGCAGCATCCGCGTGCATGAACTGCGGGTGGTGATGCAACCCACCGGACAGGAATTGCACCTGTGGATGCGGCCGCGGCCGGGCGCGCGCGGCGTGGCACCGGTCGGCCCGGAGCGGCTGGCCGCGATGCTCGGGCCGGTCCGGTTCCGCTACCGCGGCATGGACCCGGAGACCGGGCGCGCCGGTCCCTGGCTGGAACGCTGGACCTCGCCGGAGCAGTTGCCGGTGCAGGTGGCGGTCGAGGTGGCCACCGTCGATGGCCGGCAGTGGCCGCCGCTGCTGGTGGCGCCGGTCCGGGGCGGGCACGGCGTGCAGGGCGGGCGATGATGCGCATCCGTGGCGCGGCCCTGGTACTGGTGTTGTGGCTGATCGTGCTGCTGGCCGGGCTGGTCGGCGGGTTCGCGTTCGCCGCGCGCGTGGAAGCATTGCAGGGCCGCACCGCCGAACGCGGCGTTCAAGCGCGCGAGCATGCACGGGCCGGCGTGGAGTACGCGGTCTGGCGGCTGCAGGCACGGCCCGATGCGGGGCGCTGGATCGCCGACGGGCGCCGCTATCGCTGGCAGTTCGATGACAGCCGGATCGAACTGCGGATCACCGACGAGCGCGGCAAGGTGGACCTCAACCTCGCCGACCGCGCATTGATCGAAGCCCTGCTGCGGGTGCTGGAGGTGGCGCCGGAACGCGCGGCCCTGCTGGCGCATGCCATCGAGTTGCGTCGCCAGGCTGCCGGCGCCAACGGCGCAGCGGCATCGGCGCCGGGTGCGTACGTGTCCACGGTGGAGTTGCGCGACCTGCCCGGCATGGACCTGCCGCTGTACCGGCGGCTGCGGCCACTGGTGACGGTCCATGGCGTGGCCGGCCGGCCACTGGCGCAGGTTGCCGCCGAGCCGGTGCTGCTGGCGATGGGCCTGGATCCGGCGGTGGTGGCGGGCCTGCGCCAGGCCCAGGCAGCGGTACCCGGGCACGCTGCCGGAGGCTCATATAGAATCGAGAGTCATGTCGTGCCTGCGCAGGGGGCGGAAGCACAGCTGGATGTCGTCGTACGGCTGCTGCCGTCGCCGATTCCGGGCAGCACGTATTCGATTGCGGGTTGGGAAGAGGGAACTGCCAGCCGATGACGGGCACAAGCAGCCATACCATGGCATCGGCACCGGCCAGCCTGCTGTCGGCATGGGGTGCCGCACTGCGTGATTGCATCCCGCCCGGGTGGCGGCAACGCATGGGCGCGGCGCGTGCGCGACTGCTGCTGAGCGTGGATGGCGCCGAGCTGCATGTGGTGGCCGACGTCGATGGCCAGCGACGCACGCTGGGGCGATGGCCGTGGCCGATGGAACCCTCCGCGCTGGTGGCGCGGCTCCAGGGGCGCGCGGCGCGGCTGCCGCGGGTCTGGGTGCTGGCGCCGGAGCAGGTCCTGCGGCGGCCGCTGCAGTTGCCGGCGGCCGCAGGCGCGCGCCTGCGCGCGGTGATGGAATTCGAGATCGAGCGGCAGACCCCCTTCACCGCCGCACAGGCCCTGCATGACGTGCGGCGCCTCGGTGCAAGCGGCAGCCAGCTGGAGGTGGAGCTGGTCGCGGTGCCACGCGCACTGTGGGACTCGGGTGCGCTGGCGCCCTGGCATGGTCATCTGCATGGCATCGACGTGGCCGACGGCAACGGCACCCTGGGCGTCAACCTGCTGCCTGCGGCACTGCGCCGGCGCCCGCGCGATCCGCTGCGGCCGTGGCCATGGCTGCTGCTGGTGCTGGGCATGGCCTGCCTGGCCCTGGCTGGCGCGCAATGGCTGGAGAACCGGCGCGAGGCGCTGGCCGAGCTGCGCGCGCGGGTCGACGCCAGCGCACCGCTTGCGCGCCAGGCAGCGCAGCAGCTGGAGCACGCGCGGTCGCGGATCGCCGGGCTGGCCTTCCTCGAACACAAGCGCCGGCAGCGGGCCGCCACCATCGATGTATGGCGCGAACTGACCCGGCGCCTTCCGGACGCAACCCATCTGGACAGCTGGTCCATCCAGGGCGAGCAGTTGCAGGTGACCGGCAGCAGCAGCGACGCCGCCGCGCTGGTCGGCTTGTTGCAGGATGCACCGTGGTGGCAGGACCCCGCCCTGACCAGCGTGGTCCGTGACGAGCGCCAGCCGGGGATGGACCGGTTCACCCTCACCGCGACCCTGGGGCCGGTCGGCGCCACTGCGCCAGCCGGCGCCGGTGCGGAGCATGCCGATGTCCGGTAACGCGACCCGGTGGCTGGCGGCCGCTGCGCTGGTGACGGTGCTGGCGCTGGTCCATGTACTGCTCCTGCACCCGGCCTTCGTCGAGCCGCTGCGCGGCATCGAAGGCGAGATCTCGCAATTGCGCGAGCGCGAAGCACGGATCCAGGCGCAGTTGCAGCACGCGCCGGGCGTGGCGCGCCAGTTGAAGGACCTGCAGGCCGGCCTGGCCGCACGTCCCGGACTGATGGCCGAGGCATCGCCGGAACTGGCCACCGCCGCGCTGGTGCACGGGCTCGAGCGCGCGGTGCGGTCGGCCAGCCCCGGCGGGCGCAGTTGCGCGCTGCGCGAGCGCTCACCGCTGCCGGCGACCAGCGTGGACGGCTTCGTCGAGGTCGCGGTGCAGGCACGGCTGCGCTGTGGCGTGGATGAACTGGCCGCGATCCTGCACGTGCTGGAGGGCAGCTCGCCGCGGCTGTTCATCGATGGCCTGTCGGTCCAGGCGTCGCGCCAGCGCGGCGGCTCGGCCGAGAGCGGACTCGGCCTGGATACTTCGTTCCGGCTGGTCGGCTACCTGGCGCCGGCGGCGCCGACGGGAGACGCCGATGAGCGCTGATCCGGTGGTGGTACGCCTGCGCTGGGCTGCAGCCCTCGCGCTGCTGGGCCTGGTGGCCTGGCTGGTGGTGCTGGCCGGGGTCGGCAGCCGGGCGCCCGGATTGCCCGCGGCCGGGCAGGCCGCAGTTCCGGCGTTGCCGGCACTGGATGCCGGCGAAGGCTGGCGCCTGGAGCCTCCGGAAGCCTACGCCGGGATCGCCGCCCGTCCGGTGTTCACGACGGACCGGCAGCCCTCGGCCTTCGTGATGACGATGCCGGCAGGGGGCGGTACCGCCGCAGGCCTGCGCCTGACCGGGGTGGTGATCGGCGATGCGTTCGCGATGGCCACCCTCACCCGAAGCGATGGCAACACCCTCCACCTGCGCGAGGGCGGCGATGCCGTCTCCGGATGGAGGCTGCTGGAGCTGGCATCCGGCATGGCCACGCTGGAGGGGCCGGCCGGGATCCAGACCCTGGTGCTGCAGCCGGTGGACGTACCCGCCGCGGCGGCCCATGCAAGCGCGGGGGATCGCCCGCCAGGTGCCGACGACGGGCCGCGGGCTGGCGCCACCGCCAGCACCGGGCCGGCGCGTTCCAGCGGCGATCCGGGCATGCAATGGAACGCCGGTACCGCCCCGGCCGCCGGGGGTCCCGGTGACAGCGGCGCCGCCGGACCTGGCAGCGTGGCCGCGGCAGGTGCGGTTGGATCCGCTGGCGGGCGCCTGCCGCAGGTGCCGGCCCAGGGCCCGGGGGGCGTGCCCACCATGCCCGGATTGCCGGGCGGGGCGACCATGCCGGATCCATCCATGGCTCCATCGTTCGGCTGGGACGTTCCGGTCAGCATGCCGGGGGTGGTGCAGGAAGAGCTGGCGCGCTCCACCCGCGACCGGATCCAGAGTGAAAGGAACCGCCTGCGGCAACTGCGCGACAGGCGCGATGACGATTAGGGAGCGTGTGGCTTGGATCGGATGAAACAGCGATTGCAGATGTCCCTGCTGGCCCTGTGGCTGGTCGCCGCGGGCGCCCTGGCCACCACCCCCGTGCTGCTGCGCGATGGCGTGCCACGCGATCCGGCCGCGGCGCGGCCGGTTGCCGGCGCGCCGCAGCTGCAGCGGATCGACTTCGAACGCGGCGCCGCCGGGCAGGGGCGCATGGTGTTGCGCTTTGATGCCGCGGACGTGGCCCCCGACCTGCGCAACCAGATCGGCAGCGTGGTGGTGGATGTCCCCGGCGCTCGGGTTCCTTCCTGGCTGACCAAGGTGCGCGAGGTCGAACACCTGGGGACCCCCGTGCACAGGATCCAGGCCCGCGCGATCGCCGGCGGGATCCGCATCGTCCTGCACACCAGCGGTGAAACCGACACCCACGCCTACCAGTCCGGCAGCGACTACGTGCTCGACCTGGTGCCGGCGTCGCCGGTGGCGGCCGACCCCGGCCAGGACGCGCCGGCCGAGGCGGTCATGCGCCATGGCAGTGGCGAGGTCATCAACCGCGCTGCGGCCGCGCGCAGCCGCCGTGCACCTTCGCTCGATGCCGCCGCCAACGGCACGGCATCGTTCAACTTCGAGGGCGAATCGCTGCACGCGGTGGTGAGGGTCATCCTGGGCGAAATGCTGGGGCAGAACTACGTCATCGCACCGGACGTGTCCGGCCGGGTGACCCTGTCCACGCCCCAGCCGCTGGCGCCCGCGCAGGCCATGGGCCTGCTGGAGATGGTGCTGGGCTGGAACAACGCGCGCATGGTCTACAGCGACGGCCGCTACAACATCGTGGCCGCCAACCAGGCCCTGGCCGGCAGCGTGGCGCCCAGCACCGCCCCGCCCGGGTCCGCGCGCGGGTTCGAGGTGCGCATGGTGCCTTTGCGCTACATCTCGGCCAGCGAGATGAAGAAGGCGCTGCAACCGTACGCACGCCCCGATGCCATCGTCGACGCCGACAACGCCCGCAACATCATCACCGTGGCCGGCACCCGCGCCGAGCTGGAGAACTACCAGCAGACCATCGCGATCTTCGACGTGGACTGGATGGCCAGCATGTCGGTGGGCGTGTTCCCGCTGAGCGGAAGCCGCAGCAGCCGGGTGGTGGCCGACCTGGAGCGGGTGTTCGGCGACCAGGGCGGCTCGCCGCTGGCGGGCATGTTCCGCTTCATGCCGCTGGATGGTGCCAATGCGGTCATGGCCATCACCCCGCAGCCGCAGTACCTGCGCCAGATCGGCGACTGGATCGAGCGCATCGACGGTGCCGGCGAAGGCGTGCGGCTGTACTCGCAGGAACTGCGCTACATCACCGCCCGTGACCTGGCGCGGCGCCTGGCCGAGGTGTTCGGCAGCGGCGCGGACCCCTCCGGGATGGAGGATGCGGGTGCGCCCTTGATGCCGGGGCTGGAGCCGACCACCATCCACGAGCCGGGCGTGGACGGTGCCGGCGGCAGTTTCGCCAGCATCGGCGGCGGCGCGTCCCTGGATCCATCGGGGGCCGGCGGCGTCAGCATGACCCTGCGGGTGGACGGCGATGCAGTGGGCATTTCCGCGGTGGAGGAAAACAATACCTTGCTGGTGCGCGCCAACGCGGCCGCCTGGCGTTCGATCCGCGATGTCATCCACCGCCTGGACGTGATGCCGCTGCAGGTCCACATCGAAGCCCAGGTGGCCGAGGTCACGCTCAGCGGCGAGCTCGACTACGGCGTCAGCTGGTACCTGCGCAACG
>Ga0079224_100009018_pt1 | contig 13565 bp, 5 predicted proteins | sample Stecom2015_FD_80414 | JGI IMG/M metagenome (GOLD analysis project Ga0079224, IMG submission 80414) | Agricultural soil microbial communities from Utah to study Nitrogen management - Steer compost 2015 | ecosystem: Environmental > Terrestrial > Soil > Agricultural land | place: USA: Utah... | reverse complement strand
TTTTCTAGTCTAAGAGAGGGTGTTCGGGGAAGCACCCTACTCACAAGGACTACGGCCGCATCGCGGGGCGCAAGGAGCACCATGAGCATCATCCCTCCCTCCGAATTTGCCGCACGTTTCCTCTCCTGGTTCCGCACCTCGGTGTTCCGCCTGGAGACCCTCGACGCCTACACGGCCGACAACGAACGCGAGCCCTACCGCCGCTTCCTGGCGGGCCTCCCCCAGGACCTGGCGTGGCGGCGCCCCTGGCAGCGACTGGTCCGCGACATCCGCTCCAGCGGGCGCAGCATCGGCCGGGTCCACATCGTCCCCGACGAGCTGACCGACTACCTGAGGTTCGAGCTCACCTGCGCCTACCCCTCCAGCGTGGACGCCGGAGAGGACGTGCGCATCCTCGACCGGGCGACCGCCGACGCGCTGGGCCTGCCGGAGGCCGAGGACTACTGGCTGTTCGACGACGAGCGCTCGGCCCTGCTCCACTACGGCGACGGCGGGGAGTTCCTCGGCGTCGAGTTCGTCGGCCCGGAGCGCGTCGCCCGGCACGCCGCCTGGCGGCGCGCCGCCCAGGATGCCGCGATCCCGCTGGACGACTACCTCGAATCCGCTGGCCTGTCAGCCGAACGCTGACCGATTCCTGGAGGAACCATGAACGACCACCCGTTCACCGATGCTGACTTCCGCAAGTCCGATCGCAGTGGCGACTACGGCTGCGTTGAGGCTGCCATCACCCATCACACCCCCAACATCATCGGCCTCCGCGACTCCGTACACCCTTACCAAACTGTTCTTTGCTTCTCTCCGAGGGAGTGGACCGCCTTCACTGCAGGACTGGACGAATTCTGACCGTCCTTCGACGCTGCGGTGAGCGTGCCATTGGTGGCAACCAGATGCCCGCTCAGTCCTCCTCGGGGACGAGCGCGCCGTTGGTGAGGCCGTCGCGGGCCAGCCGCGCCGCCCGCGCCGCCAGCTCCGACAGCCGTTTCGCCTGCCGTTCGAACTCCTCCAGGGAACGGAACGCCGCCCCGTAGCGGCGCTGCTCGGCCACGTCCATCTGCGGCACCCGCGCCGAGCGGGCGTCGGTGCGGAACACGCCGCTGGCGCTGGTGGAGCGGCGCGTGTTGGCCGCGCTGCGCAGGAACCCGTTGAGGAAGTCGGTGTCCAGCAGGTCGCTGGTGGAGCGCAGCTCGTCGCCGGACACCTCCACCAGGCCGTTGTCGATGAGGTCGCCGACGCGCACCTGGGGGCCGGCCTCGTCCGGGGCGCCCTCGCCCAGGGCGGGCAGGGCGAGCGCCAGCGCGTCGAGGACCTCGCGCAGCTCGGCGCGCACGGCTGCGTACTCGGCGGAGTGGTCGGGGGCGGGCTGGGTGACGTGGTGGGCCGGGGTCAGGTCGACCCGGTCGTCGAGCAGGTCGACCAGCGGCACCTCGGCCCGCTGGTGCTCGGCCGCCTCCAGCGGGCCGTCGGGGTCGGCCTCGGACAGGTCGACCATGCGCACTACGGAGGCCGCGTCGGCGGCGTCGACGGGACGGCGCAGCACCCACAGGTGCACCGGCTGGGAGTGCGCGGCGGCCATCCCGGCGGGCAGCGCGACGACGTCGGTGAGCAGGCCGCGCCGCACCATCTCGGCGCGGATGCGGCGGCCCGTGCGGCGGTAGGCGGCCGAGGTGGACATGACGACCACGGCGCGGCCGCCGGGCTCGGTGTGCGCGTAGGCGTGCTGCAGCCAGGCCAGCTCCGCCTCGGCGCGCGGCGGCAGCCCCAGCTCCCAGCGCGGGTCCAGCAGCAGCTCCTCGCGGCCCCAGTCGGCGTTGGCCGTCGGCGGGTCGCAGACCACCAGGTCGGCCCGGTGGTCCGGCCAGGCGTCGGCGCGCAGCGAGTCGCCCAGGCGCACCTCGGCGGTGGTGGAGTGCTCCATCTCGGCGCGCAGCCGGACCAGCCGCGCCGCGTCCGCGTCGGTCTCCTGGCCGGTGCGCCGCGCGTCGGGTGAGCCCACCGCCAGCAGCAGCGAGCCGATGCCGCAGGCCGGGTCGAACACGCTGGCCGCGTCGGTCCCGGCGACGTGCGCGACGGCGCGCACCAGGCGGTCGGTGGAGGAGGTGTCGGTGTCGCCGCGCTGCGGGGAGTTGCGCAGCCGCGCCACCAGCGCGCCCAGCACCTGCACGGGCGAGGTCTCGGTGGCGAGCGCGCGGGCGGCCCGCAGCGCCGCCGAGTCGTCCTCGACGCCGTCGCGCAGCGCCTCGACGACCTCGCAGATGCCGCGGACCATGCTCTCGGGGTACTCGCCGCGCAGCGCGTGCCAGAGCCGCACCTCGGGCGACTCCTCGGCGCCCTTGTGCTGCCGTTCCAGCCAGGCGCGCACCTGCGACAGCGCGAACAGCGGGCTGGACTTGGTGCCCGCGACCGGTTCGGGGAAGTCGTCGTGGCGCCGCCGCCAGTTCGACACGGCGGCCCGCGTCACCCCGGCGAGCCGGGCGATGTCGGCCGCGGTGACGTGCTGCTCGTCGACAGTGCGCGCGGTGCTGTCCATGCTCCCTACAGTACACAGGCGTGTGCTGTGCTAACACCGGGGACCGGTACGAAGCCGACGGCGGTGGGGAGGAGTGGTCGGAGTTTGGTCTCCAGAGCGGTCGGGCTTGTTCGCCGCAGGAAAGCAGTGTATGTTTGCAGAGTAAACAGTGATGCGCGGTGGTTGCTGGGGGAATCCCGTTTACTCCTGACAGCGCCGCATCACGTCTGGGATTATGGCCGCACGCGCCGACAGGTGCGCCCACGGAGACGGCGGAGCGTGAGAAAGAGCGATGGAACGGCAGATCGTGGCGGACCGGTTCCGGCTGTGTGGACTCCTCGGCCGGGGCAACATGGGCGAGGTTCACCGGGCCGAGGACACCAGAGCTGACGAAGGGTCTCCTGACCGTCAGGTCGCCGTCAAACTGATCCTGCAGCGCCGTTCCGGCGCACCGGTCGCCCCCGACGAGGCCCGGGTCAAGCGGTTCGCCCGCGAGGTGGAGATCATGCGCCGCCTCGACCACCCGGGCATCCCCCGCCTGGTCGACGGGGGCGTGGACACCTCCGACGGCGTCCGGCCCTACCTCGCCATGGAACTGCTGGACGGCCACCCGCTGCGCGACCTCGCCGAGGAGGAGCCGCGCCTGCCGGTCTCCTGGGTCGCCGCGTTCGGCGCGCAGATCGCCGACGCCCTGGACGCCGCGCACACCGCCGGCATCGTCCACCGCGACCTCAAGCCCGCCAACGTGATGCTGGTGCGCGGCGGCCGGGTCAAGGTCCTCGACTTCGGCATGGGCCGCGTCGTCGACGACCCCGACCTCAGCAGGCTCACCAGCACCGCCGCGACCGTGGGCACCGCCCGCTACATGGCTCCCGAGCAGTTCCTCGACAGCCGGGTCACCGCCGCCGCCGACCTGTACGCGCTGGGCTGCGTCCTCTACGAACTGCTCACCGGAGGCCCGCCGTTCACCGGGAACACCTTCCTGGAACTGGGGCAGGCCCACCAGAAGGCCGAGGCGGCCCCGGTGGGCGTGGTGCGCAAGAACGTGCCCGGATCGCTGGCCCGCCTCGTCGACCGGCTGCTGCGCAAGGACCCCGCCGAGCGACCGGCCGGGGCCGCCGAGGTCCGCGACGCCCTGCTGCCGCTGGCCGCCGGCGACGACACGGTGCCCGGCTGGGAGGAGTACAACCCGCTGCGCTGCCTGCCCGGGACCGCCTCCGCCGTCCGGCCCCCCTCCCGGGCGGACGCCCCGAGCACCGCGCCCGCCAACGTCATGGACGTCTTCGACCTGCACCAGCAGCTGATCGACGACTACCGCGCCTTCACCGAAGGCGGCACCGTCATCCGCGACGAGCGCATCGCCGCGTTCCTCGCCGAGGACCTGGACGCCAAGTCCCAGTGGCCCGACCCGTGGCTGTCGCTCAACCCGTTCTTCGCCTCCGGCGGCACCGTGCCCAACCTGGTCGCCGAAGGACTGCTGCACCCCGAGTGCGCCCGCATCTTCCGCACCAGGAAGTCCCCCCACGACACCACGGGCAGCACCGGGCGCCCTCTCGAACTCCACCGCCACCAACTGGAGGCGATCCACGCGGCCCGCAGCGGCCGGTCCTACGTGCTGACCACCGGCACCGGCTCCGGCAAGTCGCTGTCCTACATCATCCCGATCGTCGACCGGGTGCTGCGCGACCGCGAGGCCCAGGGCGCCAGGGCCGCCAAGAGGGTCCGCGCCATCATCGTCTACCCGATGAACGCCCTGGCCAACAGCCAGCTCAACGAACTGGAGAAGTACCTGGTCCACGGCTACGGCAGGGGCCGCGAACCGGTCACCTTCGCCCGCTACACCGGCCAGGAGGACGAGCGCCGCCGCAAGGAGCTGCGCGACAACCCGCCCGACATCCTGCTCACCAACTACGTGATGCTGGAGTTGATGCTCACCCGTCCCGGCGACCGCAGCTCCCTCATCTCCATGGCGCGCGGCCTGGACTTCCTCGTCTTCGACGAACTGCACACCTACCGGGGCCGCCAGGGCGCCGACGTGGCCCTGCTCATCCGCCGCGTCCGCCAGGCCTGCGAGGCGCCGGACGTGCAGTGCGTCGGCACCTCCGCCACCATGTCCTCCGAGGGGGGCGTCGAGGACCAGAAGGAGGTCGTGGCCAAGGTCGCCGGCGAGATCTTCGGCACCGGGATCGACCCGGCCGACGTCATCACCGAGACTCTGGTCCGCGCCACCGGCGAGGCGCCGGACACCGTCCCCGTCGAGTGCCTGACCCGCGCGGACGCGCCGCGTGCCTACGCCGACCTGGTGCGCGACCCGCTGGCCCGGTGGATCGAGAGCCGCTTCGGACTGGCCGAGGAGCCCACCGGCCGCCTGGTGCGCCAACGCCCCGGCCGCATCGAGGACGCCGCCGCCGAACTCGCCGCGGCCACCGGCGTGCCCCACGACCGGTGCGCGCACGCCATCCGCAGCACCCTGGAGGCCGGGGCCGAGGCCCGCCACCCGGTCAGCGAGCGCCCCCTGTTCGCGTTCCGCCTGCACCAGTTCCTGTCCAAGGGCGACACCGTCTACGTCACCCTGGAACACCCCGAGCACCGCTACCTCACCCGCGACTACCAGATGGAGCAGCCCGGCTCCGGCGGCAAGGTGCTGCTGCCGCTCGCGTTCTGCCGCGAGTGCGGACAGGAGTACCTGACGGTCTGGCGCGCCGACACCCCCGACGGCACGGTCTACCGGCCCCGCCGCGACACCACCGCCGCCGCCGACGGCGGTGTCGAGGGCTACCTGTACGTCGCCCCCGACAACCCCTGGCCCGCCACGGCCGCCGACGCCGTCGAGCAGCGTCGGCTCCCCGAGTCCTGGCTGGAGCTCGACGAGCACGGCCAGGAACGCCTCCGCAAGACCTACCGGGACCGGGTGCCGCGCCGCGTCACCGTCGACCCGTACGGCGTCGAGGACCGGGGCGAGCTGCAGGCCGCGTTCATCCCCGCGCCGTTCCTGTTCTGCCTGCACTGCGGCGTCAGCTACGAGCAGGTGCGCGGCAAGGACTTCGCGAAGCTCGCCTCCCTCGACCAGGAAGGCCGCTCCTCGGCGACCTCCCTGGTGTCGGCGTCCATCGTCCGCTCCCTCAACGCGGTGCCGCCCGAGGCGCTGCCCGCCGAGGCCCGCAAACTCCTCACTTTCGTCGACAACCGCCAGGACGCCTCTCTGCAGGCCGGACACTTCAACGACTTCGTGCAGGTCACCCAGTTGCGCGGGGCGCTGTACCGGGCGCTGGCCGAGGCGGGGGAGGACGGACTGACCCACGAGGACCTGTCCAGGCGGGTCACCGAGGCCCTCGCCCTGGACCCGGCCGACTACGCCCGCAAGGCCGACCGGACCGAGCTGAGCCCCAAGATGCTCTCCAACGCCGCCGCCACGCTCCGCGACGTCGTCGCCTTCCGCCTCTACCTGGACCTGGAACGCGGCTGGCGGGTCACCATGCCCAACCTGGAGCAGACCGGGCTGCTGCGCGTCGACTACGCCGACCTGGACTGGCTGGCCGCCAAGGAGGACGCCTGGCAGGACGCCCCGCACTGGCTGCGCGCCGCCGAACCGCACGTCCGCGAGGAGATCCTGCGGGTCCTCATGGACGAGATGCGCCGCTCCCTCGCCATCGACGTGCAGTGCTTCCGCGACGACTTCGACGTCCTGCGCCGCGCCAGCGAGGAGCGGCTCTCCGACGCGTGGACGCTCACCGAGTCCGACCGGCCCCGCGTCGGCACCGCCTACCCGCAGCCCTCCCGGCCCGGCATGGACCGCAGCGGACTCTTCCTGTCGGGCCGCGGCAAGTTCGGCAAGTACCTGCGCCGCGTCCACTTCCCGGACATGGGCGTCGACGACGCCCAGCACGCCATCGAGTTCCTGCTGCGGGCGCTGGCCGGGGTGGGGCTGGTCAGCGAGGTGGAGGCCGCGCCGCGGCGGGCGGGGTACCGCCGCTCCAGCACCCCGGCCGCCACCGGCTACCGGATTGACGCCGCCTGCCTGATCTGGCGGGCCGGGGACGGCCGCAACGGCGTGCACGACCCGCTCACCCGCACCTACGCCGCCGGGCAGGGGCCGCGCGTCAACACCTTCTTCCGCGACCTGTACCGCGACGCCGCCGCGTCCCTGGCCGGGCTCGCCGCGCGCGAGCACACCGCCCAGGTGTCCCCGGAGGACCGGGAGGCACGGGAGGAGCAGTTCAGCAGGGGCGACCTGAAGCTGCTGTACTGCTCGCCCACCATGGAACTGGGCGTGGACATCGCCGAACTCAACGCGGTGATGATGCGCAACGTGCCCCCCACCCCCGCCAACTACGCCCAGCGCAGCGGCCGCGCCGGGCGCAGCGGCCAGCCCGCCCTGGTCACCACCTACTGCGCCACCGGCAACAGCCACGACCAGTACTACTTCCGCCACTCCGACCGCATGGTCTCCGGTGTGGTCGTGCCGCCCCGGCTGGACCTGGCCAACGAGGACCTCGTCGCCGCGCACCTGCAGGCGATCTGGCTGGCCGAGACCGGGCTGCGGCTGGGCCGCGCCGTCCCCGAGGTCATCGACGTCAGCTTCGACGAGGACCAGCGCCGCCCCGACCCGGCACTGCCGCTGCACGACACGGTCGCCGCCGCGATCGGCGACGAGGCGGCCCAGCGGCGCACCGTCGCCGCCGCCCGGCAGGTGTTCGACGACATCCTCCCCAAGCTGGCGGCGACGACCTGGTGGGACGACGAGTGGCTGGAACGGAGGGTCAAGGCCGCCCCCGCCGAGTTCGACCGCGCCTTCGACCGCTGGCGGTCCCTGTACCGGGCCGCGCTGGTGGACCGCGCCGAACAGCACCGCCGCATCCTCGACCACAGCCTGTCCGAACGCGACCGCAACCAGGCGGCGCGCCGCCGCCGCGAGGCCGAGACCCAGCTCACCCTGCTCAAGAACGAGAGCGTCGACAGCAAGTCGCTGCTCAGCGACTTCAACCCGTACCGCTACCTGGCCAGCGAGGGCTTCCTGCCGGGCTACTCGTTCCCGCGCCTGCCGCTGGCCGCCTACATCCCCGCCTCCGGCCGCCGCGCCGAGGAGGGCGACTTCCTGCAGCGCCCCCGCTTCGTGGCGATCCGCGAGTTCGGGCCCGGCGCGCTCATCTACCACGAGGGCGCCCGCTACCAGGTCACCCGCATCCAGCTGCCGCCGGAGAGCACCGGTGACCTGGTCACCTCCCAGGCCAAGCGCTGCGAACAGTGCGGCTACCACCACGACCCGAGCGACCGCGCCGACCGCTGCGAGCTGTGCGGGCACCCGCTGGGCGCGGCCGCCCACGGCCTGCTGCACCTGCACACCGTCTACACGCGGCGCCGCGAGAAGATCTCCTCCGACGAGGAGGAGCGCCGCCGCGCCGGGTTCCGCCTGGTCACCTCCTACCGGTTCCAGGACCACGGCGACCGGCTGGGCCGCCAGGACGCCCACGTCGCCGACGACGCCGGGAGGATCGCGACCCTGCACTACGGCGACTCCGCGACGGTGCGCATCACCAACCTGGGCCGCCTGCGCGCCCGGGAGAACGAACCCGACGGCTTCTGGCTGGACCCGGCCACCGGCCGGTGGCTCAACGAGCAGGACGCCAAGAAGGCCGTCGGCGACGCCGAGGAGCTGCCGCTGGTGGAGGACGGCGAGGAGCCGCGCGGCCGCAAGAAGCGCGTCATCCCCTACGTGGAGGACCGCCGCAACATCCTGGTGCTGCACCTGGCCGAGGCGCTGTCGGAGGCCGGGGCCGTGTCCCTGATGTACGCCCTGGAACGCGGCGTCGAGGCGGCCTTCCAACTGGAGGACGACGAGCTCACCAGCGAACTGCTGCCCCCGGAGGGCGGCACCCGGGACCGGATGCTGTTCACCGAGGCCGCCGAGGGCGGCGCCGGGGTGCTGCGGCAGCTGCTGGCCCTGCCCGGCAACCTGGCGAAGGCCGCGCGCACCGCACTGGAGATCTGCCACTTCGGCCCGGACGGCGCCGACCTGGGCACCGAGGGCGGCAACAACTGCTCTCGCGGCTGCTACAACTGCCTGCTCACCTACGGCAACCAGCGCCACCACGGGCTGATCGACCGGCACGCCGTACGCGACCTGCTGCTGCGCCTGGCCGCGGCCGAGACCCTGCCCACCGGCGTGGGCGTGACCCGCACCGAGCAGATGCGGGTCCTGGCCGAGCGCTCCGAGACCAACCTGGAACAGCGGTTCCTGGCCTGGTTGAAGGAGCGCGGCCACCGCATGCCCCACGAGGCCCAGGTGTACGTGCCCGAGGCGAACGCCCGACCCGACTTCGTGTACCGGCTGCCGGGCGCACCGGTCGCGGTGTTCGTGGACGGCCCCGTGCACGCCGACGCCCGCGTCGCCGAACGCGACGCCCAGGCCGAGCAGCGCCTGTACGACGCCGGATGGGACGTGGTGCGCTTCCCGCACGACGCCGACTGGGCGGCCATCGTCGCGACCATGCCGTCCTACTTCGGCCCGGGAAGCAGCCGCACCCCCGACCGCCCGACCGGCCCCCGCTGAGGGCGGCGGCGGGGGACGGCGCCGTGACCGGCGCGCCCCCGCCGCCGCCCCGCCCGGCGCCGTCCTCCCGCAGCCCCGCCCTCCTTTTCCGACCACCGACCCCGTCACGAGGACACCCGATGACCACCACGTACGCCCCCGGCACCCTGGTCGCCGCCCGCGGCCGGGAATGGGTGGTGCTCCCCGAGAGCGAACCCGACATGCTGGTGCTGCGCCCCCTCGGCGGCGGTGACGACGACGTCGCCGCGCTGTTCCCCGCCTTCGAGAAGGTGGAGCCCGCCAGCTTCGCCCCGCCCACCCCCGCCGACCTGGGCGACGCCCGCGCCGCCGGACTGCTGCGTTCGGCGCTGCGCATCGGCTTCCGCTCCGGTGCCGGCCCGTTCCGCTCCCTCGCCGGGATCGCCGTGCAACCCCGCGCCTACCAGCTCGTCCCGCTGCTCATGGCGCTGCGCCAGTCGACCGTGCGCCTGCTCATCAGCGACGACGTCGGCATCGGCAAGACCGTCGAGGCCGCCCTGATCGCCGCCGAACTGCTGGAGCAGGGCGACGCGAGCGGCCTGGCCGTCCTGTGCTCCCCGGCGCTGGCCGAGCAGTGGCAGGACGAGCTGCGCACCAAGTTCGGCATCGACGCCGAACTGGTGCTCGCCTCCACCGTCTCCCGCCTGGAACGCGACCTCGACCTCGGCCAGTCCCTGTTCGACCGGCACAAGCACGTCATCGTCTCCACCGACTTCATCAAGTCCACCCGCCACCGCGACGACTTCGTCCGCCACTGCCCCGACCTGGTCATCGTGGACGAGGCGCACACCTGCGTGGCCGCCGACGACACCGGCTCCCGGCAGAACCAGCTGCGCTACGAACTCCTCCAACGCGTCGCCGCCGACCCCGAACGCCACCTGATCCTGGTGACCGCCACCCCGCACAGCGGCAAGGAGTCGGCGTTCCGCAACCTGCTGGGCCTGCTCAACCCCGCACTCGCCGACGCCGACCTGGACACCGACGCGGGCCGCAGACTGCTGGCCCGCCACTTCGTGCAGCGCAAACGCGCCGACGTGCGCACCTACCTGGGCACGGAGGACGGCCTGGCCGACGACACGCTCACCGAACGCACCGCCTTCCCCGCCGACCGCCTGTTCAAGGACGAGACCTACACCCTGTCCCCGCAGTACCGGGCGCTGCTGGAGGACGCCCTCGCCTACGCGGGCGAACGCGTGGAGCGGGCGGGCGAACAGGGCCGCCGTGAGGCCCGCATCGCCTGGTGGTCGGCGATCGCGCTGCTGCGCTCCCTGGTGTCCTCGCCGCGCGCCGCCGCCAAGACACTCACCACCCGCTCGGCCGCCGCGGCCGCGAAGACGGACCGGGAAGCCGACGAACTGGGCGCCCCCGTCATCCGCGACTCCGCCGACGCCGACACCCTGGAGGGCCTGGACGCCGCACCCGGCGCCGACACCGAAGGCGAAACCGAGCAGACCGCCGCCAAGGGCGACCCGCGCCTGCGCGAACTCGCCGAACGCGCCGCCGCCCTGGAAGGGCCGGAACGGGACACCAAACTCAAGGTCCTCGTCACACAGCTCAAGGACCTGCTCGCCGAGGGCTACAACCCCATCGTCTTCTGCCGCTACATCGACACCGCCGAGTACGTCGCCGAACACCTCGACGGCAGGCTCAACGGCCGCGCCAGAGGCGACCGCCCCGGCTGGAAGACCGTGGTCCGCTCCGTCACCGGCACCCTGTCCCCGCAGCAGCGCGTGCAGCGCATCGAGGAACTCGCGGAGGAGGCCGCCAAGGAGGCCGGGACCGGCACCGGCGCACGCCGCGTCCTCGTGGCCACCGACTGCCTGTCGGAGGGCGTCAACCTCCAGCACTACTTCGACGCCGTCGTCCACTACGACCTGGCGTGGAACCCCACCCGCCACGACCAGCGCGAGGGCCGCGTGGACCGCTACGGCCAAAAACGCGACCGGGTGAAGGTCGTCACCATCTACGGCAGCGACAACGGCATCGACGGCAAGGTGCTGGAGGTCCTCATCACCAAGCACCGCCAGATCCGCAAGGACCTCGGCATCAGCGTCTCCGTGCCCGACGAGACGTCGGCCGGGGTCACCGACGCCATCGTGGAGTGGCTGCTGCTGCGGTCCCGCCGCGGCGAACAGGAGGCCCTGTTCGGCGCCGAGGAGCTGGACGCGAAGGCCGCCCGGGCGCAAGCCGAGTGGCAGTCCGCGGCCGAACGCGAGAAGGCCTCCCGCACCCGGTTCGCGCAGCGCGCCATCCACCCCGAGGAGGTGGCCCGCGAGGTCGCCGCGATCCGCGACGCCCTCGGCGGCTCGGGCGAGGTCCGCGCCTTCGTGGAGGAGTCGCTGCGCGCCCTCGGCGGCCTGCTGCGTCCCGCCGACGACGGGTTCACCGCCGACGTGTCGGCCACCCCGGCGGGGCTGCGCGACGCCCTCGCCCAGCCGCTCGGCGCCGAAGCCGTCGAGTCGGGCCGCCCGGTGCCGTTCCGCGGCACCGCCGCCGTGGCCCGGGGCGAGGCCGCCCTGGTCCGCACCGACCCGGCGGTGAGCGCCCTGGCCTCCTACGTCCTCGACACCGCCCTGGACGCCGCCGCCACCGGCCCCCGCCCGGCCCGCCGCTGCGGAGTGGTCCGCACCGACGCGGTCACCCGCGTCACCACGCTGCTGCTGGTCCGCTACCGCTTCCACCTGACCCTGCCCTCGCGCAGCGGCACCCGGCAGCTCGTCGCCGAGGACGCCCGCCTGCTCGCGTTCACCGGCACCCCCGCCAACCCCGAATGGCTCGACCACGGGCAGGCCACGGCCCTGCTGGACGCCGAGGCCACCGAGAACACCGACCCGCTCTTCGCCGAACGCACCATGACCCGAACCCTGACCGGACTGGCCGCCACCACCGGCCACCTCGACGCCCACGGTGAGCGACTGGCCGCCGAACTCGCCGAGTCGCACCGCCGCGTGCGCAGCGCCGCCGGCGAGATCATCCGCGGCCTCAAGGTCACCGTGCAGAAACCCGCCGACGTGCTCGGCGTCTACGTCTACCTCCCCGCCGTCTCCGCCGGAGCCGCCTGATGTCCGCGATCGCCCGAAACCAGGTCTTCACCGCCGTGCACACCGTCGGCGGCCTGCTGCCCGCCGACATGCTGGCCCGCATCAGCGAGGGCAGGGACGTGCCCGGCTGCGCGCCCGCCGACTACGGCGTGGTCGGCTCCCGCTCGGTGCGCGACGAGGCCGAACGCCACTGGGACTACCTCAAGAGCCTCTGGAAGGACCTGCGCACCCACCTGCCGGTCGCCCCGCCCGCCGAGCCGCCGTCCGACCCCACGGGCCGGGCGGTCAGGGAGTGGGTGGAACCGCTCTTCGCCGAACTCGGCTTCGGCCGCCTCGCCGCGGTGGCCGCGCCCGGCATCCCCGCCGACGACGGCACGAAGACCTTCCCGGTCAGCCACCACTGGCGGCACGTGCCCGTCCACGTCACCGCGTGGCACACCGACCTGGACCGGCGCCCCGCCGGTGCGGGCGCCGTGCCCCCGCAGTCGCTGGTGCAGGAGTGCCTCAACCGCACCTCCGCGCACCTGTGGGCCGTGCTCACCAACGGACGGCAGCTGCGGCTGCTGCGCGACTCCAGCGCCCTGGCCACCGCCGCCTACGTCGAGTTCGACCTGGAAGCGATCTTCGACGGCGAACTGTTCAGCAAGTTCGTGCTGCTGTACCGGCTGCTGCACGCCACCCGCTTCGAGACCGCCGACGACGAGGCCCCCTCGGCGTGCTGGCTGGAGAAGTGGCGCACCCACGCCATCGACTCCGGCACCCGCGCCCTGGAGCAGCTGCGCAGGGGAGTGCAGGAGGCCGTCACCGTGCTCGGCACCGGCTTCCTGCGCCACCCCGCCAACACCGCGCTGCGCGAGAACCTGGACGCCCGCGAGTTCCACACCGCGCTGCTGCGCCTGGTGTACCGGATGCTGTTCCTGTTCGTCGCCGAGGACCGCGACGCCCTGCACCCGCCGGTCCCCGACGACGCCCCCGCCGAGGTGAAGCAGGCGCACGAGAAGGCCCGGAAGCGGTACGAGAAGTACTTCTCCTCCGCCCGGCTGCGCAGGCACGCCCGCAGACGCAGGGGCACCGCGCACGGCGACCGCTACCGGGCGCTGCGCCTCGTCCTGGACGCCCTCGGCGACGAGAACGGCCGCCCCGAACTGGCGCTGCCCGCCCTCGGCGGCCTGTTCGACCACACCGACGCCGACACGGTGCTCGACGGCCTGGAACTGTCCAACGAGGCGCTGCTCGGCGCCGTCCGCCACCTTGCCCAGGTCCGCGACCCCAAGTCGCGCCGCTGGCGCGCCGTGGACTACCGCAACCTCGACGCCGAGGAACTCGGGTCGATCTACGAGTCCCTGCTGGAACTGGTCCCCAAGTACAGCGCCTCGGAGCGCGTCTTCGAACTCGTCGAGCTGGCGGGCAACACCCGCAAGACCACCGGCTCGTACTACACGCCGTCCTC
>Ga0079224_100009017_pt1 | contig 13566 bp, 12 predicted proteins | sample Stecom2015_FD_80414 | JGI IMG/M metagenome (GOLD analysis project Ga0079224, IMG submission 80414) | Agricultural soil microbial communities from Utah to study Nitrogen management - Steer compost 2015 | ecosystem: Environmental > Terrestrial > Soil > Agricultural land | place: USA: Utah... | reverse complement strand
GCCGGCCGACCGTGCGCGGGACCGGGCCCGTCGCCGCAACGCCCATAATCCACGTTATGTAAAGTTACGGCGACTCGCCTAGCGGGGTGCCGAAGAGCGGCTCGGCGGCGGCGAGGACGTCGCGCAGGATGCGGTCGGCGTCGTCCCCCTCGGCCAGGTCCCGGCGGGCGTCCTCGACGGCGCACTCGAGGACGAAGAGCTTGTCCCGCAGCTCGTCGAGCTCGGCTCGGGCCACGATCAGCTCGTGCTCGCTGAGGCCGGCCTCCTCGGCCCGCAGGCGGCTGATGTAGTCCCGCTGCCGGCACGCCTGGCGGCAGAACCGCCGGGGCCGGCCGGTGCGGGCCGGCGTCGGCAGCGGGCGCCCGCACCACCGGCACCGCTCACCCCTCGCGTCTTTCGTCACTGACGAAACGCTAGCCGCGGCAGCGGCGCGAGCGGTGGACCGCCGACCCCGCGACGGCGCGAGCGCGCTGGGCCGGGCCGCGGGACGCGCGACGCGCTCGCGCGCTGGCGTCGACGTCGGGCGAGCCGTGACCCGTCGGCGCGGGCAAGGTCCGACGGCCGTCAGCTCGGACGCGGGGATGGCGGCGCCCTCCCCTCCCGTCCTCCGGCGCCGACCTTTCGTCAGTGACGAAACCTCAGCGCCGAGGTGAGGCGGCGGATCGGGCCGGCCGCGGGGCCATGGCCAGCGCGGTCGCCGCCACGGCGGCGAGCACGGCGGTGAGCGTCCAACGCCAGGAGCTGAGGGTGCCCTGGAGGCCGGTGTGCTGGAGGACGAGCTTCACGACGTAGTGGGCGCCGAAGAACGACAGGGTGCGCTGCCCGGCCCGGGCCAGGCCTGCCCCCAGCAGGGTCGTCGCGGGCAGGGCCGCCCGCACGAGGGCCCAGAGCGCGAGCGAGCCGGCGAGGCCCCACATCGTGAACCCGAGGTGGCCGGGGTGCCGGGCCGGCGGCCAGAGGCCGTTCGGGGCCAGCCGGTCGGGCACGAGGAGGTACGCGGCGCTGCCGAGCGCCACCACGAGGCCGGCGACCCGCAGGAGGGGGAGCCCCGCCTCTCCCCTGCCCCGGGCGCCGGCGGCCAGCGCCGCCCCCGCGGCGGCGAAGGTGCCGTAGACGACGATCGAGAACGAGCCCGCCCACAGCCGCCCGAGGACGCCCACGGCATCCGGATCGGCCACCGGGACCGCGGCGAGCACCGCGCCCGCGGCGATCGCCCACCACACGGCGGGACGGGTCACGCCCGCCGCCGACAGCGCCGACACGACGACGCCGAGGGCGGCCAGCGTCAGGAGCACGCCCCCGCCGTCGATGCCGCCGCCCACGGCCACGTCGATGGCGAGGCCGAGGGCGAGGACCTCGCCGTAGCGGCGCAGCGCCCGGGCGGCGCGGGGCGAGCGCACCGTCCGCTCCCCTGCCGGGCGCACCTGCTGGCCGACGAGGAAGGCGGCGGCGCCGAGGCCGAGCGCGAAGGCGGGGGCGGCGAGGTCGGTGAGGGCGAAGCCGTCGAAGCCGACGAGGCGGCGTCGGGCGCTCCCCCCGGTCCACTCGAGGAAGTGGTGGAGGACCATCATCGCCAGCGCGAGGCCGCGGAGCACGTCGAGGCTGGGCCAGCGGCCCGGACGGGGCGCGGCGGGGACCGGCGCCGTCCCGGAGCCGCGGCTCGGGTCGGGCGCAGCGCGCGGGCGGGTCACGGTGGGCACCTGCGGAGGCTTCCCCGATCGACCAGCGCCGAGACTCGTCGCGCTAGGGTCGACCTCGCTGACGAACCCGTGTGGGAGAGTCCCGGGCCGATCGCCTCGGCGGGAGGTCCGGGCGCCGAAGGTGCAACCGCCCCGGAACCTCTCAGGCCCCAGGACCACACGGGGGAGGCGACGCTGGAGCCCCGAGGGGCGACAGCGGGGGTCAACCACCGGATCGACCTGCCGAGGTTCCCATGCGCTCCCCTGCCACCCGCTTCGTCGACCGTCACCTCGGGCCCCGGCCCGAGGACCTGGAGCGGATGCTCGCGGCCCTCGGGGTGGGCTCGCTCGACGAGCTGCTCGACCAGTCGGTGCCGGCGACGATCCGCACCGATGCGTCCCTCGACCTCCCGCCCGCCGCCTCCGAGCCCGAGGTGCTGGCCCGGCTGCGCGAGCTGGCCGGCCGCAACCGGGTCGTCACCTCGCTGATCGGCACCGGGTACTACGGCACGCACACCCCGGGCGTCATCCAGCGCAACGTCCTCGAGGACCCGGCCTGGTACACGGCGTACACGCCGTACCAGCCCGAGATCAGCCAGGGCCGGCTCGAGGCCCTCCTCAACTTCCAGACGATGGTCATGGACCTCACCGGGATGGAGGTGGCCAACGCCTCGATGCTCGACGAGCCCACCGCGGCGGCCGAGGCGATGACCCTCATCCGGCGCTCCACCAAGCACGCCGCGGGCGCCTTCTTCGTCGACGCCGAGGCCCACCCCCAGACGATCGCCGTGGTCGCCACCCGGGCTCGGCCGCTCGGCATCGAGCTCGTGGTCGGCGACCCGAGCACCGACCTCGACCCCAGCGCGGTGTTCGGCGCCCTCCTCCAGCACCCCGGCACGAGCGGCGTGGTGCGAGACCTCGCCCCGGTGATCCAGGCCGTCCACGACGGCGGCGGGCTCGTCGCCGTCGCCACCGACCTGCTGGCCTGCACCCTCCTCACCCCGCCCGGCGAGCAGGGCGCGGACGTGGTCGTCGGCTCCTCGCAGCGCTTCGGCGTCCCGATGGGCTACGGCGGCCCCCACGCCGGCTTCCTGGCCACCCGGGAGCGCCTGCAGCGGTCGATGCCGGGGCGCCTCGTCGGGGTGTCGGTCGACACCGCCGGCCGGCCCGCCACCCGCCTGGCGCTGCAGACCCGCGAGCAGCACATCCGCCGGGAGAAGGCCACCTCGAACATCTGCACCGCCCAGGTGCTCCTCGCCGTCGTGGCCGCGATGTACGCCGTGTACCACGGCCCCGAGGGCCTCACGGCGATCGCCGAGGCCGTGCACGCCCGCACCGCCCGCCTGGCCGCCTCCCTGCGGGCCGCCGGCCTCGAGGTGGTGCACGACGCGTTCTTCGACACGATCACCGTCCGGGTCCCCGGGCGGGCCGACGCGGTGCTCGCCGAGGCGCTGCGCCGGGACCTGAACCTGCGGCGGGTGGACGACGACACCGTGGGCGTCTCCCTCGACGAGACCACCGACGACGACGTCCTCGCCCGGGTGGCCGCGTCGTTCGGAGCGGAGCTCGTCGCCGACGGGGGGCGGGCCATCCCCGAGGCCCTGGCCCGCACGTCGCCGTTCCTCACCCACCCGGTGTTCTCGAGCCACCGCTCCGAGACCGAGATGCTGCGCTACCTGCGCTCGCTCGCCGACAAGGACGTCGCCCTCGACCGGTCGATGATCCCGCTCGGCAGCTGCACGATGAAGCTCAACGCCACCACCGAGATGACGCCGATCACCTGGCCGGAGCTCGCGTCGCTCCACCCGTTCGCGCCCGCCGACCAGGCCGCCGGCTACCGCGAGCTGATCCGCAGCCTCGAGGCGTGGCTGGCCGAGATCACCGGCTACGACGCCGTGTCGATCCAGCCCAACGCCGGCTCCCAGGGCGAGCTGGCCGGCCTGCTCGCCATCCGCCGGTACCACGAGGACCGCGGCGAGCCCGGCCGCGACGTCTGCCTCATCCCGTCGTCGGCCCACGGCACCAACGCCGCGTCGGCCGTGATGGCCGGGATGCGGGTCGTGGTGGTGGCCTGCGACGACGACGGCAACGTGGACGTCGACGACCTCCTGGCCAAGGCCGAGGCCCACGCCGACGACCTGGCCGCCCTGATGGTCACCTACCCGAGCACCCACGGCGTGTTCGAGGAGCGGATCACCGAGATCTGCGACATCGTGCACCGCCACGGCGGTCAGGTGTACGTCGACGGCGCCAACCTCAACGCGCTCGTCGGGGTGGCCCGACCGGGCTGGTTCGGCGGCGACGTCAGCCACCTCAACCTCCACAAGACGTTCTGCATCCCCCACGGGGGCGGCGGCCCCGGCGTGGGTCCGGTGGCGGCCAAGGCCCACCTGGCCCCGTACCTGCCGAACCACCCCGCCGACCCGGAGGCGGGGCCGGCCACCGGGCCCGGGCCGATCTCGGGGGCTCCGTACGGCTCCGCGTCGATCCTGCCCATCTCGTGGGCCTACGTCGCGCTGATGGGCCCGGACGGGCTGCGCCGGGCCACCGAGGTGGCGATCCTCAACGCCAACTACGTGGCCGCCCGCCTGGCCGGCGCCTACCCGATCCTCTACACCGGCGAGCACGGCCGGGTGGCTCACGAGTGCATCCTCGACCTGCGGCCGATCACCAAGGCCATCGGCGTCACCGTGGACGACGTGGCCAAGCGCCTGATCGACTACGGCTTCCACGCCCCGACGATGAGCTTCCCCGTGGCCGGCACGCTGATGGTCGAGCCCACCGAGAGCGAGTCGCTCGCCGAGCTCGACCGGTTCGTGGAGGCGATGCTGTCGATCCGGGAGGAGATCGCCGCCATCGAGCGGGGCGAGATCGCCCACGCCGAGAGCCCGCTCGCCCACGCCCCCCACACGGCCGAGGACCTCCTCGCGGCCGACTGGGACCGGGCCTACACCCGGGAGCAGGCCGCCTACCCGGTGCCGTCGCTGCGGCGCGACAAGTACTGGCCCCCGGTGAGCCGCATCGACGGCGGCTACGGCGACCGGAACCTGGTCTGCGCCTGCCCGCCGCCGGAGGCGTTCGAGTCCTAGGTGGGCCAGGTGGGCGCCGGGGGCAGCGCGCCCTCGGCGCTGCCCGGCGGCTCCACGTCGAGCATCCGGTCGAGGCCGGTGACGGCCAGCGCCTTGCGGATCATCGGGGCCGCGCCCCGCACCGTGAGGTGGCGGCCGGCGGCGGCCAGCTCCTCGTGGAGGCCGGCGATCGTGCCCATCCCCGACGAGCCGAGGAACGTCACCTCGGTCAGGTCGAGGACGACGTCGGGCCCCTCGATCGAGGTGAGGTTGGCGAACACGGTGCGCAGCTCCCCCACCTCGGGCAGGGCGAGCGGGCCGCGGACCCGCACCACGATCCGGCCGACGAGGTCGGGCTCGACGTCGAGCTGCACCGGGCGGTCCGGGTCGGGCATCGCTCCCCCTTGGTCGCGTGCCCGGCTCCTACCCGCCCGGCCCGGGCTCAACCCCGGACGAGCTCGTCGATCTGCTCGAGGAGGGGTGGCGGGCCGCTCACGAGCAGCGTGGTGACGCAGCTCTCGCGCCAGGCCTCGAGGTCGTCGCGGATCTTCTCGGCCGGCCCGACGAGGTAGACGTCCTCCACCATCGCGGTGGGGACGAGCGCGGCCGCCTCGTCCTTGCGGCCGTCGAGGTAGGCCTCCTGGATGGCCTCGCACTCCGCCTCGTAGCCGAGGCGGGCGAACACGTCCTTGTGGAAGTTCCGGTCCCGGGCCCCCATCCCGCCCACGTAGAGGGCCAGGGTGGGCCGCAGGAGGTCGGCGCAGGCCTCCACGTCGTCGCCGACGATCGTGGGCACCACGCAGGCCACCTCGAAGTCCTCGGGGCGGCGGCGCGCCCCGGGGCGAGCGAAGCCCTCGGCCAGGGCGTCGCGGTAGAAGGCGTCGGCCCGGGGCGAGAAGAACATCGGCAGCCACCCGTCGGCGATCTCCGCGGCCAGGGCCACGTTCTTCGGGCCCTCCGCGCCGAGGTAGATCGGGATGTCGGGCCGCAGCGGCCGCACGATCGACTTGAGGGGCTTGCCGAGCCCGGTGCCGCCCACGAGGGGCATCTGGTAGTGCTCCCCCACGAACTCGACGGGCTCCTCTCGGGCCACGATCCGCCGGACGATCTCCACGTACTCCCGGGTGCGGGCCAGCGGCTTGGCGTAGGGCTGGCCGTACCACCCCTCCACCACCTGCGGTCCGCTGACGCCGAGGCCGAGGACGAACCGCCCGCCGCTCAGGTGGTCCATCGTGATCGCCGTCATCGCCGTGGAGGCGGGCGTGCGAGCCGAGATCTGGGTGATCGCCGTGCCCAGCTGCAGCCGCTGGGTGGCGGCGCCCCACCAGGCGAGCGGCGTGAACGAGTCGGAGCCGTACGCCTCCGAGCACCAGACGCTGCGCCACCCCAGACGCTCCGCCGTGGCGATCTGCTCCGCCGCGTCCGGCGGCGGTCCCGACGACGGCCAGTACCCGATGATCAGCCCGAGGTCCATCGCCGGACCCTACCGCCCGTGGTCGACCGGAACTAGAACGTGTTCTAGTCTGAGGGCCTGCCGCCCACCCCGGCCGCCGGGCCAGGAGGACTGCCATGACCGCCGAGCGCTCCCCGTTCCCCATCCCCTTCGGGTGGTTCGCGATCGGGTATCCCGAGGACCACCCCCGCGGCGAGGCGCGGGCGATCTACTACTTCGACCGCCACCTCGTCGCCTGGCGGGACGAGGACGACGTGCTCCACGTGCAGGACGCGTTCTGCCCCCACCTGGGCGCCCACCTTGGGCACGGTGGCACCGTGGAGGGCTGCGAGCTCGTCTGCCCGTTCCACGGCTGGCGCTTCGACGGCGACGGCGCCAACACCGAGATCCCCTACTCGGAGCGCACCAACCGCAAGGCCCGGCTGCGCACCTACCCCGTCGTGGAGCGCAACGGGATCTCGATGGTGTGGTACCACCCGGACCCCTCGGTGGCGCCGATGTGGGAGATCCCGGAGGTCCCGGAGTTCAACGGCGACCCGGACTGGTCGACGGTGATCCGCACCGAGCACGTGATCGACGCGCCCTGGCAGGAGATGGCCGAGAACGCGGTGGACGCCGCCCACTTCCGCTACGTGCACAACACGGCCGAGGTCCCCGAGCTCGAGTCCTACGAGACCGACGAGTTCCCCTACAGCCAGATGCGCTCGAGCCAGAAGTTCCCCACGCCCCGCGGCGTGATGGAGGGTCGGATCGACTCGCGCATGATCGGGCCGGGCATGTCCGTCGTCGAGTTCAGCGGGATCGTCGACACCCTGAACCTCGCCGTCACCACGCCGATCGAGCGCAACAAGAGCATCATCCGGTTCAACTTCCGCTTCAAGACGCTCGGCGACGAGGAGACCACCGCCAACGTGGGCCGGGCGTTCGTGCGGGAGGTGGACCGCCAGGTGCTCGAGGACAAGCCGATCTGGGAGCACAAGGCGTACCTGCCGCGCCCGGCGCTGGCCGACACCGACGGCCCCTTCACGAGGTTCCGGCGCTGGGCGGCCCAGTTCTACGCCGAGCCCGTCGACCAGTCGGCCGAGCGGTACACCCCACCGTGGTGGCCCGAGCGGGCCGACGAGGCGCCGGCCAAGGCCACCGCCAGCGCCCGCTACCAGCCCTGACCCGCGTCTGGGTCCGGCCCGGATGTGGGATGCTCCGGCGATGCGGATCGTGGTGTGCGACGAGGAGGGGATGATGCGCGAGGCGGTCGAGACGATCATCCCCAAGGTGGGTCACGACCTCGTCGGCGTGGCCGACACCACCGCGGTGGGGGTGGCGCTCATCGAGGCGGCCCGGCCCGACGCCGTCGTCTTCGACATGACGATCGGCTACAACACCGACTTCGACGTGATCGAGGCGGCCCAGGAGGTGGGGGCCACGGTCGTCGTGTTCTCCTACAACACCGACGACCACCTGCTGTCGCAGTACCGGACCCGGCCGATCGTGGTGCACAAGCCGGACCTCGTGCTCCTCGAGGCAGCGCTCGAGCGCCTCGAGCTGGAGGGCGACCGGGCCGTGGAGGCCGAGCGGCGGGAGCGCCCGATGCGGGAGATCCCCGTGCCTCCGCCCACGAGCCTGAGCGACGCCGCCGCCTTCTACGAGGCCATCAACGAGGCCGCGCCCGGCGACGCCCTGGTGTCGATCGAGACCGACGACGAGGCCACCTTCGTCGCCGATCGGATCGTGGAGGTCCTGCGGGCCGACGACCGCGTCCTGGCCACCGCCCGCACGGTGCGGGTGCTGCTGATCTCCGGCGGCGTGGCGGGCCGCGACTCGTTCCTCGAGCGGCTCGTGGCCGTGGCCGCCCTGCCGCCGGGCGCGACGGTGCGCTCGGTGATCGTGGCCGAGGGCGAGTCCCCGCTCGACGCGTTCGACCGCCTCAAGGCCGGCGGCGAGGTCCACGACCTCGGCTGAGCGCTACTGGTCGAAGATCCCCCGGTCGCCCGACGTGGCCCCGCCGTCCACCGACCACTCGGCGCCGGTCACATAGCTGGCCTCGTCCGACGCGAGGAACGCCACGACGGCCGCCACCTCCTCGGGCTGGCCCATGCGGCGAAGCGGCAGGCGCCGAGCCCACGCCGACTCGCCGCCGCCGAAGTCGGTCATCGGGGTGTGGATCCCGCCGGGGTGGACCGAGGTGACCCGGATGCCCCAGCCGCCCAGGTCGATGGCGGCCGTCTTCGACAGGCCGCGGACGGCCCACTTGCTGGCCACGTAGGCGGCGGCGCTGGGCAGCCCGACCAGCCCGGCGTTGGAGGAGATGTTGATGATCGACCCGCCGCCGGCGCGGCGCATCGACGGGGCCACGTGCTTCATGCCGAGCATCGTGCCGACCACGTTGACCTCGAGGACCCGGCGGAAGCGGTCCACGTCGACGTCGGGGATCGGCGCGAAGTCGAGGATCCCGGCGTTGTTGACGAGGACCGACACCGGCCCGAACGCCTCCTCGCAGGCGGCCACCGCCGCCACCCAGTCCTCCTCCGAGGTGACGTCGAGGTGCTGGGCCCGGGCCCGCTCCCCCAGCTCGTCGGCCAGGGCGGCCAGCGCCTCGTCCTGCACGTCAGCGCACAGCACCGACGCGCCCTCGGCGGCGAAGCGCCGGGCCTCCGCCGCGCCCATGCCCTGCGCGGCGCCGGTCACGATGGCGACCTTGCCGTCGAGCCGTCCGCTCATCGGGCCCGCCCGGTCACGGCTTGTCGCTCCCCACGACCCACATCGCGAAGAACTGCGAGCCGCCGCCGTAGGCGTGGCCGACCGCGGTCCGGGCCCCGTCGACCTGGTGCTCGCCCGCTCGGCCGCGGACCTGCAGCGCGGCCTCGGCGAAGCGCAGCATGCCCGACGCGCCGATCGGGTTGGACGACAGCACCCCGCCGGACATGTTCACCGGCAGGTCGCCGTCGAGCTGGGTGACGCCGTCCTCGACGAGGCGCCACCCCTCCCCCGGCGCCGCGAACCCCAGGTTCTCGAGCCACATCGGCTCGAACCAGGAGAACGGCACGTACATCTCGACGCAGTCGACCTGGCGGCGGGGGTTGGTGATGCCGGCCTGGGCGAACACGTCGCGGGCGCAGTCCGCGCCGCCCCGGGGCAGGACCGGATCCCGGTCGGCGGACATCGTCGGCTCCGAGCGCATCGCCGTGCCGTGGATCCACGCCACCGGCCCCGGTGCCGCGTCGGCCACCGCCTCGCTGGCCAGGACCATCGCGCAGGCGCCGTCGCTCGACGGGCAGGTCTCGGCATAGCGGATCGGGTCCCAGAGCATGATCGAGTCCTTGATCGAGTCGAAGGAGATGTCGTGCTCGTGGAGGTGGGCGTAGGGGTTCTTCAGCGCGTTGGTGCGGTCCTTGAGCGCCACGAGGATCCCGATGTGGTCGGGCGCCTTCGAGCGGGCCATGTAGGAGCGCACGTGGGGCGCGAAGTAGCCGCCGGCGCCGGCGTGCATCGGCGGCTGGAACGGGATGGGCAGCGACAGCGCCCACATCGCCTCGCTGTCCGACTGCTTCTCGAAGGCCACGGTGAGCACCCGCTCGTGGATGCCGGCCTGGACGAGCTGCGCGGCGACGATCGCCGTCGAGCCGCCCACCGACCCGGCCGTGTGGACGCGGAAGAGCGGCTTGCCGACGGCCCCGAGGGCGTCGGCCAGGTACAGCTCGGGCATCATCACGCCCTCGAAGAAGTCCGGGGCCTTGCCGACGACGACGGCGTCCACGTCGGCCCAGGTCATCTCGGCGTCCTCGAGAGCCCGGACCGCGGCCTCGCGGACGAGCCCGGCGAGGGACACGTCGCCACGGGTCGCCTGGTGCTTGGTCTGGCCGACGCCGACGACGGCCACCCGCTCCTTGCCCATCAGCGATCTCCTTCCAGGACGCAGACCAGGTTCTGCTGCAGGCAGGGCCCGCTCGTCGCGTGGGCCACGCCGCGGCCGGCCTCGCCGTCGAGGATCCGCTGGGCCACCTCCGCGATGCGGGTCAGGCCGGCGACCATCACCGGGTTGGCGGCCAGCGCCCCGCCGGAGGGGTTGACGTTGCCGTGGTCGTCGAGGCCGAGGGCGGCCCGCAGGATCAGCTCTTGGTGGGTGAAGGGGGCGTGGAGCTCGGCCACGTCCACGGGGCCGTCCCCCACCCCGGCCCGCTGCCCGGCCTGGTGCGTCGACGCCGAGGTGGTGAGGTCCCGCAGGCCGAGCGCCATCGGCTCCACCCGGTGGTCGATGCCGCGGATCCACGCCGGGCGCGCCGCGAGGGAGCGGGCCCGATCGCCGGCGGCGAGGATCACCGCGCAGGCGCCGTCGGTGATCGGCGGGCAGTCGGAGCGGCGCAGCGGGTCCACGATCGGCTCCTCGGCGAGGTGCTCCTCCACCGAGCGGTCCCAGCGCAGCTGGGCGTTCGGGTTGTCGAGGGCGGCCCGGCGGCTCCGGCACGCCACCTCGGCCAGGTCGGCCTCGGTGGCTCGGCCGGACTCGAGCAGGGCCCGGGCCTGCAGCGCGGCGAGGCTGATGGCGTCCGGCCATAGCGGGGCGACGTGGTACGGGTCGAGCTGGCGGGACAGCACCTCGTGGAGCGGCCCCGGGGAGGACTTCCCGTAGCTGTAGACGAGGGCCGTGTCGACCTCGCCCAGCTGGAGCTTCACCCAGGCCTCGTAGAGCGCCCAGGCGCCGTCCATCTCCACGTGGCTCTCCTGGATCGGCGGCCACGGCCCCACCCCGTCGAGGGTGGACACGAAGCTGAACGCCTGGCCGCTCAGGTAGTCGGTGGAGCCCGAGCAGGTGAAGCCGATCTCCGTGCGATCCAGCCCCGCTCGCTCCCGGACCTCCTGGAGGACGGGCATGAGCATCTCGACCTCGTTGCGGCGGGTCTCCGAGCGCACGTTGGGCATCTGGGCGGTGGCCACGACGGCGACGTCGATCACCAGGTCACCCCCTCTCCGGGCTGGACGACCTCCACGTCGGGCTCGCCGGTGGGCCGGAAGTAGCGGATGCTCTCGAGCGTGGGGGCCAGGTCGTCGTCGTCCACCCACACGCCCTCGACCCGCATCCCGATGCGGACGTCCTCCACCGGGCACTCCTGGATCAGGTGCATGATCGGCAGGTCGGCGCCGTCGAGCAGGATGAGCCCGGAGGTGTACGGGATCTCCATGCCCTGCCCGTAGAAGGCGACGTTGACCACGCAGAAGCTGGTGAGCGTGCCCACGGCGGGGAGCTCGACCTGCTCGGAGGTGGGCACCCCGAGCTGCGGGTCCGCGCCTCGGGACGGGACGTACACCTTGCCGCCGGGGGCCCGCTCCCCCAGGATGCGGCGCTGCTCGATGCCCCGCAGGAACCGGGTGGTGGCCTCGCCGGCGGTGTACTGGTACTCGAGCCGGGCCGGGGTGCGGACGCTGCGGACCGGCTCCACGCCCTGCAGCGACGGGGGCAGCGCGAGGTCGGCCATCAGCGCTTCGGCTCCCAGCACGCGAGGTCGAGGATCGACCCCTCCCGCTCGTCGGCCCACCGGGGCTGCACCCGCATGCCCGTGGACATCGCGTCGACCGATCCGGCGTCGACCGCCTGGAGGAAGCTGACGTCGGCGCCGTCGGGGCGCACGAGCGCCCACGCGAACGGCCGGTCGAGCGGGTGCTTGGGCATCGGGTGGCGCACCCACGCCCACGTCTCGACCACCCCGCCGGGACCGACCTCGACGAGCTCGTGCAGGTCCTCCCCCGTCACGGGGTCGTGCTCGGTGGGCGGCACGAGGACCCGGCCGTCCGAGCCGCGGATGCCGAGCAGCACCCGCTCTCGGAGCCCGGTCAGGAACGCGCCGATCACCGGACCGGTGGTCCGCGAGAACGGGTACTCGATCACGAGCGGTGCGGTGAGCACCTCCCCCGGCGGGGCCGCATCGGCCATCTGGTCCCCCTCGTGTGCACGTCGACCGTCGGTGTCCTGACGGTCTATCAGATCCCCGCCGGTGCCCCGCTCCGGCCCCCTCCTTGTCGCGGTGGCCGGCAGCAGCCATGATCTGACGGACCGTCAGACGTCACCGGGGGGACACGCACGCGATGTCAGGCTTCTACCGCTACGCCCAGGACGATCCCGACCACGTGGCGGTGGTCGACCCCGACGGCACCGAGCACCGGGCGGGCGACGTCCTGGCCCGGGCCAACCGGTGGGTCCACGCGCTGCGCAAGGTGGGCCTCGGCTACGGCGACACCGTGGCTGCGGTGCTGCCCAACGGGCTGGCCCCGGTGGAGCTCTACCTCGCCGCGCTGCAGGCGGGCTTCTACTACGTGCCGATCAACTACCGCCTCGCGCCCGGCGAGATCGCGTACATCCTGCGCGACGCCGAGGCGAAGGCGGTGGTCAGCCACGCCCGCTTCGCCGAGGTGGCCTCGGCGGCGGCCGATGAGGTGGGCATCCCGTCGGCCGCTCGCTTCGGCCACGGGCCCGTCCCGGGGTTCCGGCCCGTCGACGACGCGCTGGCCGAGCAGCCCGCCGACCTGCCGGACGACCGGGCCGCCGGGGCCGCCATGCACTACACCTCTGGCACCACGGGCAAGCCGAAGGGGGTGAAGCGACCCCTGTCGTCGTTCGGAGCGGACGAGACGGCGGAGCTGTTCACCGGGTTCTTCGCGCTCTTCGGGATCCCCCACCGCGAGGACCAGGTCCACCTGTGCACCTCGCCCAACTACCACACCGCGGTCACCACCTTCGCCGGGAACGCGCTGCACGCCGGCCACACCGTCGTGTTCATGGACAAGTGGGACCCCGAGGAGACCCTCGCCAAGATCGAGCGGTACCGGGTGACCCACACGCACATGGTCCCCACGCAGCTGCACCGGATGCTGCAGCTGCCCGACAAGGTGAAGGCCCGCTACGACGTCTCGTCGATGCGCTGGGCGATCCACGCCGCCGCGCCCTGCCCGATCGACGTGAAGCGCAAGATGCTCGACTGGTGGGGGCCGGTGATCTGGGAGTACTACGCGGCCACCGAGGGCGGCGGCATGACCGCCACCCCCGAGGACTGGGAGCGCTTCCCGGGCACGGTGGGCAAGCCGTGGGCGATCTCCGAGGTGAAGGTCTGCGACGACGACGGCAACGTCCTGCCCCCCGGCCAGCCCGGCACGGTGTGGATGCGGATGGGCGGCCAGGACTTCGAGTACAAGGGCGACCGGGCCAAGACCGACGCCAACCACGATGCCGAGGGGTTCTTCACCGTCGGCGACGTCGGGTACCTGAACGAGGAGGGCTACCTCTTCCTCTGCGACCGCAAGAGCGACATGATCATCGCCGGCGGCGTGAACATCTACCCGGCCGAGATCGAGGGGGAGATCCTCGCCCACCCCGACG
>Ga0079224_100009016_pt1 | contig 13566 bp, 14 predicted proteins | sample Stecom2015_FD_80414 | JGI IMG/M metagenome (GOLD analysis project Ga0079224, IMG submission 80414) | Agricultural soil microbial communities from Utah to study Nitrogen management - Steer compost 2015 | ecosystem: Environmental > Terrestrial > Soil > Agricultural land | place: USA: Utah... | reverse complement strand
GGTGCTGGTCGGCAACACCCGCACCGTCGACGGCCTGGCGACTGACGTGCCGATGTACGCCAAGATCCTGATCCGTCACTTCTGGCCCGGCGCGCTGACCGTCATCGTGCGCGCGCAGCCCACCCTGATGTGGGACCTCGGGGAGACCAACGGCACGGTCGCCCTGCGGATGCCCGACGACGAGGTCACGCTGCGTCTGCTTACCGAGGTCGGTCCGATGGCGGTGACCAGCGCCAACCTGACGGGTCAGCCGCCGGCCACGACCGCGCAGGAGGCCCGTGACCAGCTCGGTGGTGCCGTCTCCCTCTATCTCGACGGCGGGCCGCGGGCGGGCGCCGCCGCCTCGACGATCGTGGACTGCACCGGCGACGAGCCGGTCGTCCTGCGGCACGGGGCGATCCCGTCCGCGCGCCTGCGGGAGGTGCTGGGCACCACGGTCCTGCACGATGCGCCCCCTGCGGCGGCAGAGCACGAGGACGTCAGCATCCAGGCCGATGACGGGCCAGCGGATGAGCCACCTCGGGAGCGCGCGATCGTGCTCGACCCGCTCGTCGTCCGCGAGCTGCGTCCGAGCGGCGTAGGGGTGCGCTCGGCAGACCTTCGGACGGTCGCCCCCGGGGCTGTCGCTCCCGGCGATTCACTACAGTGACGGTCATGAGCACCCAGGTCGAGGCCGACACCTACTACGGACCGAGCTACGCCCAGCTCCTCGAGCAGGACCCGGAGATCGCGGAGATCCTGGTCAGCGAGCTCGACCGGCAGCGCGCGGGCATCCAGCTGATCGCCAGCGAGAACCAGACGTCCCCGGCCGTCATGGCCGCGATGGGGTCGACGCTGAGCAACAAGTACGCCGAGGGCTACCAGGGCCGTCGCTACTACGGCGGCTGCTCGGAGGTGGACAAGGCCGAGGTGCTGGCCGTCGAGCGGGCCAAGAGCCTCTTCGGCGCCGACCACGCCAACGTCCAGCCGCACTCCGGTGCCAGCGCCAACCTCGCCGTCTACGGCGCCTTCACCAAGCCCGGGGACACGGTGCTGGCGATGTCGCTGGCGCACGGCGGCCACCTGACGCACGGCTTCTCCGTCTCCTTCTCCGGCAAGTGGTTCAACGCCGTGCACTACGGCGTCGACCGCGAGACCGAGGTCATCGACTACGACCAGGTCGAGGCGCTGGCCAAGGAGCACCGCCCCAAGATGATCCTCGCCGGCGGATCGGCGATCCCGCGGCTGATCGACTTCGAGCGCTTCCGGGCGATCGCGGACGAGGTCGGCGCGATCTTCTGGGTCGACGCCGCCCACTTCATCGGTCTCGTGGCCGGGCAGGCGATCCCCTCGCCGGTCCCGTACGCCGACGTGGTCAGCTTCACCACCCACAAGGTCCTGCGCGGTCCGCGCGGCGGCGCCATCGTCTGCAAGGAGGAGCACGCGGCCAAGATCGACCGGGCGGTCTTCCCGATGATGCAGGGCGGTCCGCTGATGAACAACGTCGCCGCCAAGGCAGTCAACTTCGCCGAGTGCGCGACCCCGGCCTACCAGGCGTATGCCGCACAGGTCATCGACAACGCCCGCGCGCTGGCCTCGGGGCTCGGGGAGCGCGGCATCCGCCCGATCACCGGCGGCACCGACACCCACCTGTCCCTCCACGACCTCCAGGGCGTGGGCGTCACCGGCGTCGACGCCGAGGCCCGCTGCGACGCGGCCGGGATCGTGCTCAACAAGAACGCCATCCCGTTCGACCCGGAGAAGCCCAACATCGCCTCCGGCATCCGCGTCGGGTCGCCGTCGGTCACCACGCAGGGGATGGGCACCGAGCAGATGGACCAGGTCGCCGACCTGATCCACCGCGCCGTGACCACCACCGACGGGGACCCCGAGCACGCGGGTGCCCGGGCGATCCGCGCCGAGGTGACCGAGCTGCTCGCCAGCTACCCGGCATACCCGCTGCCCTGACCGACCGACCTGCGTGTCGGCATACGCCGACCGACCGATGACAGTGGGGTGAGCGGTGCGCGAATACCTCCTCGTGCTCCTGATCGCCGCCATCTTCACGTATGCCGCCACGACCCTGGTCCGGTGGCTCGCCTTCGCGATCGGTGCCGTCACCCCGGTCCGGGCCCGCGACGTGCACTCCGTGCCCATCCCGCGCCTGGGCGGGGTGGCGATGTTCCTCGGCTTTGCGGCGGCGGTCGCGGTGGGCAGCCAGCTGCCCTACCTCTCCGGGCTGTTCGCGACCCGCGAGCTGCTCGGCGTGCTGCTCGGAGCGCTGATCATCACGCTGCTGGGTGCGGTGGACGACGTGCGGGACCTGGACTGGCTGACGAAGCTGGCCGGACAGGTGCTGGCCGGCGGCGTGATGGCCTACTTCGGCGTCCAGCTGTTGTCGATCCCGGTCTTCGGCGTCACCGTGCTGCCCGAGCCGGTCCTGGTCACCCTGACGATCATGATCGTGGTGGTCTCGACCAACGCGGTGAACTTCGTCGACGGGCTGGACGGGCTGGCGGCCGGCGTCGTCTTCATCTCCGCCGGTGCCTTCTTCGCGTGGAGCTACCTGGTCAGTCACAACTTCGACCCGCCCAACGTCTTCAGCACCGCCACCTTCATCACGGCCGCTCTCATGGGCTGCTGCCTGGGCTTCCTGCCGCACAACTTCCATCCCGCGCGGTTGTTCATGGGCGACGCCGGCGCGCTGCTGCTGGGGCTGCTGCTGTCGGCGGCCACCATCTCGATGACCGGCAGCGTGGACCCCAGCTCCTCGGTGGCGGCGACGTCGGCCGCAACCGCGATCCTGCTACCGCTCTTCCTGCCCGTGGCGATCATGGCGCTGCCGATCCTCGACATGCTGCTGGCCGTGGTGCGGCGCACGCGACGCGGGGACCTGCCGTGGAAGCCGGACGCCGCGCACCTGCACCACCAGCTGCTCAAGATCGGGCACAGCCACCGCCGCGCGGTCGCGCTGATGTATCTGTGGGCGGCGCTGCTGGCCGTGGGCGCCGTCTCGTTCGCCTTCTTCGAGCCGGCGGTGACGGCCGGCGTGCTGCTGCTCCTCATGGTCGCGGCGGCGGTGCTGACCTGGCAGCCGGGCGCGGGCCGCCGACCCACCTGAACTCCGCGGTGAGCAACGTCACCGAGGTCTGGCGGAGGCTCGGCTGGCCTCCCGGCGCGACTTTGTGATAACTTTCACAAGCACGTGAGCGGGTCCTTCAAGCCCGCCGACCGCCACTGCATCCGCCCGTCACAGAGCCAGTGAGGAAGCCTATGCCCGCCAGCCGCAGACCGGGGCCGCGACGGCGCGCCGCCGGCTCCGTGCGGCGGCGGATGGTCACCTTCTCCCTGCTGCCGGCCCTCGTCGTGACGCTGGTCGTCGGCGTGGTGGCCTGGGGCGTCCGCGACGAGTGGGCCGGCCTGTCCGCACTCGTGGGCGGCGTCCTCGGAGTCGGCATCTTCCTCGCCGGGCTCATCGGCATCACGGGGGTCCTCGCCGGGCCGGCCTATGCGTCGATGGCAGGGGCGTTCGCGCTGCTGGCGCTGCAGATCGTGGTCGGTTTCGCCATCCTCTACCTGCTCTCCCGCATCAGCTGGGTGGACATGCTGTCGCTCGGCCTGGGCTTCCTCGCCGCCGGCCTGGCCTTCCAGGTCGGTGTCGTCGCCGGGTATGCCGGGTCGCGGCAGCTGGTCTTCGGGGACGCGGTCACCAGCGGGGATGACTCTGTGCCTCCGGAGGTGCGATGATGACCCGAGCCGACGCTGGGAGTCCATCCATGACCGAACCCGAGCACACGCCTGGGTACGCCGGCCAGACCCACCTGGCTACGGACGTGATCGCCTACCTCATCGCCGGACCGGCCGGCTTCGGTGGCGCCGGATACCTGCTCGACCGCTGGCTCGGGACGCCGTTCTTCATCGTCATCGGGCTGCTCGCGGGGATGGCGCTTTCGATGTACATCATCTGGCTCCGGTACGGTACGTCATGACTTCCCCCGCCAGCCCGCAGCGGTTGCCGCGCCGGGGACCTGCCCATCACATCAGCTTGCGCACGACTGAGGAGAATCTGTGAGCCCGACTGCAGCTGTGCTGCTGCCCATGGCGGAGGGGGAGAGCCACTTCCCCCCGGACACCTCCCTGTTCTGGCAGCCGCTGGTCAAGTTCGGCACGGTCGACATGTTCGGCTCGGAGATGACGCTGGCCATCACGCGGCCGATGGTCGTCATGGCGATCACCGTGGGTCTGTTGTCCTGGTGGCTGATCGCGACGACCAAGCACGCCGCCGTCGTGCCCGGCAAGGGCCAGGCAGGGACCGAGGCGGTCTACAACTTCGTGCGCAACGGCGTGGCCCGCGACATGATCGGCAGCCGCGACTTCCTGCGGTTCGTGCCGTTCCTGTTCACCCTCTTCGTGCTGATCCTGTTCAACAACTGGATGGGCATCATCCCGCCGGTCCAGATGCCGACCATGGCCCGCGTGGCCTTCCCGATCGGGCTGACGCTCCTGGTCTACGTCGTCTACCACTGGATCGGCGTCAAGAAGCACGGGCTGGCCGGCTACTTCAAGTTCATGATCCCCGCCGGGCTGCCCGGCTGGATCAAGCCGGCGATCCTAGTCCTGGAGATGATGACCTTCTTCGTGACCCGGCCGCTGACCCTGGCGCTTCGACTCTTCGGCAACATGTTTGCCGGCCACCTCCTGCTCGTCGTCTTCATCATCGGCGGCTGGGAGCTCTTCCTGCAGGGTGGACTGCTCAGCGTGGTCTCCCTCCCGGCATTCGTCATGGCCTTCGCCATGACGGTGTTCGAGGCCCTGGTGCAGTTCCTGCAGGCCTACGTCTTCGTCCTCCTGGCCGCCTCCTACATCGGTGGCGCCCTGGTGGACGAGCACTGACCAACAACTGAATAGCCCTTTTGCCCCCGGACGGCCGGAGCCGCCCGGGACATCACACAGAAAGAGAATGACGTGACTGGTGACATCACTCTGCTCGGCTACGGCCTCGCTGCGATCGGCCCGGCCATCGGCGTGGGTCTGATCTTCGCCGCCTACATCAACGGCGTGGCCCGCCAGCCGGAGGCCCAGAAGATCCTCCAGCCGATCGCCATCCTGGGCTTCGCGCTCGCCGAGGCGCTCGCGATCTTCGCCCTGGTGCTGTTCTTCATCCGGCTCTGACGCTGGTCCTCCCCACACCTGACCAACCCTGGTGCCCCGTTGAGGTGGCACCGTCCCTGAGGAGACCATCGTGCAGCTCACCGCTAACACCCTGACCGCCCTGCCGGCGGTCGAGGCTGCCGACCCTGAGGCAACTGCCCTGCCGATCATCCCGTACCTGCCGGAGTTCATCTTCGGCCTGATCGCGTTCGGGATCCTGTACTGGGTCGTGGCCAAGTACGTCGTGCCCAACCTCGAGAAGGCGTATGCCGAGCGCACTGCCGCGATCGAGGGCGGGATGCAGCAGGCAGAGAAGGCGCAGGAGGAGGCCGAGGCCGCCCTCCGCGAGTACAAGGCCCAGCTGGCCGAGGCCCGCGACGAGGCCGCTGCCATCCGGGAGGAGGCCAAGGAGCAGGGCGCTTCGATCATTGCCGAGATGCGCCAGCAGGCCCAGGCCGAGGCCAACCGCATCACCGAGTCCGCGAGCAAGCAGATCGAGGCTGAGCGCCAGCAGGCGATGGTCTCGCTCCGCAACGACGTCGGGCGGCTCTCCACCGACCTGGCCGGTCGGATCGTGGGTGAGTCCCTGGAGGACGAGGCGCGGCAGAGCCGCATCGTCGACCGGTTCCTGGCCGAGCTCGAGGCGGGCAACGTGCGCCCCGAGGTCGTCGGCTCAGAGGGACAGGGGAACTGATGCAGGGCGCGTCCCGATCGGCACTCGCCGAGTCCCGCGAGGTCCTCTCGCAGGTGCTCGGTCAGGACACCGACCGCGGCCGCCTGGGCGAGGAGCTGCTCCAGGTCGCCCGTGTCATCGACGGCAACGCGGTGCTCCGGCGCACGCTGGCCGACCCGACCCGGGAGGGCAGTGACAAGTCCGACCTGGTGGGACGGCTGTTCGCCGGTCGCGTCAGCGACGCGACCCAGAAGGTTGCGGCGACGGTGGCCTCACGTCGCTGGGCCAGCGAGGTCGACCTGGTCAGCACGCTGGAGGAGTTCGGCATCGAGTCGATCCTGGCTCAGGCCGAGTCCTCCGGACGCCTGGGGCAGGTCGAGGACGAGCTGTTCCGCTTCGGCCGCATCGTGGACGGCACCTCCGAGCTCCGCTCGGCCCTGACCGACCGTCGGGCGTCCACCGAGGCCAAGTCGCGGGTCGTCCGCGACCTCTTGGCCGACCGCAGCGCGCCGGAGACGGTGCGACTGGCGGAGCTGGCCGCCACGCACCGCCGGACCCGCTTCGACCACGCGGTCGCGGCATACCTCAAGATCGCCGCCCGCCGGCAGGAGCAGCTGACCGCCACGGTCACCACTGCGGTCTCACTGACCGAGCAGCAGCTCGAGCGGTTGACCGCGGCGTTGAGCAAGCACTACGACCGGGATGTCCACGTCAACCAGGTCGTCGACCCCAAGGTGGTCGGCGGCATCCGCGTCGAGATCGGTGACGAGGTCATCGACGGCACCATCCTGAGCCGCCTGGACGAGGCGCGCCGCAGACTCACCAGCTGACCCACCCACCCACGCACAGACCACCCGAACGGGCCCGGACCGGGCCGCATACGAGGAGAAGATGATGACGGAGCTCACGATCCGTCCGGACGAGATCCGGGACGCACTGGACCACTTCGTCCAGTCCTACGAGCCCACGGCGGCCTCCCGCGAAGAGGTAGGCCGCGTGGTCGACGCCGGTGACGGCATCGCGCACGTCGAGGGCCTGCCCTCCGCCATGGCCAACGAGCTGCTCGAGTTCGAGGACGGCACGGTGGGCCTGGCGCTCAACCTGGACGTCCACGAGATCGGTGTCGTCGTGCTGGGCGAGTTCGCCGGCATCGACGAGGGCCAGGAGGTCAAGCGCACGGGTGAGGTGCTGTCCGTGCCGGTCGGCGACGGTTACCTCGGTCGCGTGGTGGACCCGCTGGGCAACCCCATCGACGGCATGGGCGAGGTCGAGGCGGAGGGCCGCCGCGTCCTGGAGCTGCAGGCGCCGGGCGTGATGCAGCGCAAGTCGGTGCACGAGCCGCTGCAGACCGGCATCAAGGCCATCGACGCGATGATCCCGATCGGCCGCGGCCAGCGCCAGCTGATCATCGGTGACCGCCAGACCGGCAAGACCACGGTCGCGATCGACACCATCCTCAACCAGAGGGCCAACTGGGAGTCGGGCGACCCGGAGAAGCAGGTCCGCTGCATCTATGTCGCTATCGGCCAGAAGGGCTCGACGATCGCCTCGGTGCGCAGCACCCTCGAGGAGGGCGGCGCGATGGACTACACCACCATCGTGGCCTCCCCGGCGTCCGACCCGGCCGGCTTCAAGTACCTCGCTCCCTACACCGGCTCGGCCATCGGCCAGCACTGGATGTACCAGGGCCAGCACGTGCTGATCGTCTTCGACGACCTGTCCAAGCAGGCCGAGGCCTACCGCGCCGTGTCGCTGCTGCTGCGCCGCCCGCCGGGTCGCGAGGCCTACCCGGGCGACGTGTTCTACCTGCACTCGCGGCTGCTCGAGCGCTGCGCCAAGCTCTCCGACGAGATGGGCGCGGGCTCGATGACGGGTCTGCCGATCATCGAGACGAAGGCCGGCGACGTGTCCGCCTACATCCCGACCAACGTCATCTCCATCACCGACGGCCAGATCTACCTGCAGTCGGACCTGTTCAACTCCAACGTCCGCCCGGCGATCGACGTGGGCATCTCGGTGTCTCGTGTCGGTGGTGCCGCGCAGGTCAAGGCGATGAAGGACGTGTCCGGTCGTCTGAAGGTGGACCTGGCACAGTTCCGCGAGATGGAGGCCTTCGCGATGTTCGCCTCCGACCTCGATGCGGCGTCCCGGGCCCAGCTGGAGCGTGGTGCCCGCATGGTCGAGCTGCTCAAGCAGCCGCAGGCCTCGCCGATCCCGGTCGAGGAGCAGGTCGCGATCATCTGGGCCGGCACCAGCGGTGAGCTCGACGCGATCCCCGTCGAGGACATCCGCCGCTTCGAGGGCGAGTTCATCGACTACCTGCGTCGGGAGCAGGGCGACCTGCTCTCCGGCATCCGCGAGAGCGGCAAGCTGGGTGACGACACCCGCGCCGCGCTGGAGAGCTCGATGGCCAGCTTCAAGGAGCAGTTCCGTCCCAGCGGCGAGGGCGGCATCCAGCCCGGCAGCGACGAGGCCGACGAGAACGTTGACCCCCTGGAGACCGAGGACGTCAACCAGGAGCAGATCAAGCGCCAGAAGCGCTGATCGCCGACCGCGCGACCGGACCACCCGGTCGCGCGGGCGGACCTCCAGACCACCACCCCACGACTGCAGAGAGAGGCGAGATATGGGAGCGCAGCAGCGGATCTACCGCCAGCGCAGCCGGTCCGTCCAGTCGATGAAGAAGATCACTCGAGCGATGGAGCTCATCGCGGCGTCCCGTGTCGTCAAGGCCCGTGAGCGGGTCGTGCAGACCACGCCCTACGCCCGGGCGATCACGAAGGCCGTGTCCGCCGTGGCCACCTTCTCCTCCGACATCGATCACCCGCTCACGCTGGAGCGGGAGAACCCCACCAAGGCGGGCGTTCTCATCATCACCAGCGACCGCGGCCTGGCGGGCGCCTACTCCGCCAACGCCCTGAAGCGCAGCGAGTCGCTGCGGGAGCTGCTGCAGGAAGAGGGTCGCGAGGTGGTCCCCTACCTCGCCGGACGCAAGGCCGAGGGCTTCTACAGGTTCCGGCAGCGGCCCTTCGAGGAGTCGTGGAGCGGATTCTCCGACGCGCCCACCTACGAGGTCGCCAAGGAGATCGGCGACCGGCTGACGGCAGACTTCATCAAGGGCGCCGAGAACGGTGGGGTGGACGAGATCCACATCGTCTACACGCAGTTCGTCAACATGGTCACCCAGGAGGTGCAGGTCGTGCGCCTGCTCCCGCTGGAGGTCGTGGAGTCCGAGGAGGCAGTTCCGGAGGAGGAGCTCTTCCCGCTGTACGAGTTCGAGCCCGACGGGCCCGAGGTCCTTGACGCGCTGCTCCCGCAGTACGTCAACTCCCGGATCTTCAACGCGCTGCTGCAGTCCGCGGCCTCCGAGCTCGCCGCCCGCCAGCGGGCGATGAAGTCGGCCACGGACAACGCCGACGAGCTCCTGAAGACCTACACCCGGCTGGCCAACCAGGCGCGCCAGGCCGAGATCACCCAAGAGATCAGCGAAATCGTGAGTGGCGCCAGCGCCCTCGCCGACGCCAAGTGAGAAGGAAGCACTCCACCATGACTGCAACCGTGAACGAGACGGACACCCAGCAGGGTCAGGGCGGCGTCGGTCGTCTGGCCCGCATCATCGGCCCCGTGGTCGATATCGAGTTTCCGCCCGGCCAGATCCCCTCGATGTACAACCTGCTCAAGACCGAGGTCGAGCTGAACGGCGAGACCAAGACCATCAACCTCGAGGTCGCCCAGGACATCGGCGACAGCATGGTGCGGGCCATCTCTCTGCAGCCGACCGACGGCCTGGTGCGCGGTGCTCAGGTGCAGGACACCGGCGGCCCGATCACCGTCCCGGTGGGCGACGTCACCCTCGGCCACGTCTTCAACGCGACCGGTGACGTTCTCGACCTGGCCGAGGGCGAGACCCTCGAGATCACCGAGCGCTGGGGCATCCACCGCAAGGCGCCGGCCTTCGACCAGCTGGAGCCCAAGACCCAGATGTTCGAGACCGGCATCAAGGTCATCGACCTTCTCACCCCCTATGTGCAGGGTGGCAAGATCGGCCTCTTCGGAGGTGCCGGCGTCGGCAAGACCGTGCTGATCCAGGAGATGATCGCTCGCGTGGCCCGCGACCACGGTGGTGTGTCCGTGTTCGCCGGTGTCGGCGAGCGCACCCGTGAGGGCAACGACCTGATCGTCGAGATGGAGGAGGCCGGTGTGCTCGGCCAGACCGCCCTCGTGTTCGGTCAGATGGACGAGCCGCCGGGCACGCGCCTTCGCGTGGCGCTGTCCGCGCTGACGATGGCGGAGTACTTCCGCGACGTGCAGAAGCAGGACGTGCTCCTGTTCATCGACAACATCTTCCGGTTCACCCAGGCCGGTTCGGAGGTCTCCACACTGCTCGGCCGCATGCCCTCGGCGGTGGGCTACCAGCCGACGCTGGCTGACGAGATGGGCGTGCTGCAGGAGCGGATCACCTCGACCCGTGGTCACTCGATCACCTCCATGCAGGCGATCTACGTCCCCGCCGACGACTACACCGACCCGGCGCCGGCGACCACCTTCGCCCACCTGGACGCGACGACCGAGCTGTCCCGCCCGATCGCCTCGATGGGTATCTACCCGGCCGTGGACCCGCTGGCCTCGACCAGCCGGATCCTCGACCCGCGCTACGTCGGCCAGGACCACTACGACACCGCGGTCCGCGTCAAGTCGATCCTGCAGCGCTACAAGGAGCTGCAGGACATCATCGCCATCCTCGGCATCGACGAGCTGTCGGAAGAGGACAAGATCCTCGTCGGCCGGGCCCGCCGGATCCAGCGCTTCCTGTCGCAGAACACCTACGTCGCCAAGCAGTTCACCGGCATCGAGGGTTCAACGGTGCCGCTGGCCGACACGATCGAGGCCTTCACCAAGGTTGCCGACGGCGAGTACGACCACGTGCCGGAGCAGGCCTTCTTCATGTGTGGTGGCCTCGACGACGTCGAGCGCCAGGCCGCCGAGCTCGAGAAGAACAACTGACCTACAGGGTTTCGGTCAGGTCCAGGGGCGGGCGGAGGCTTCGGCCGCCGTCCGCCCCTGGACTAGACTGAACAATCCGTCTCGATCGAGAGGACACCGCACGTGAGTGCATTGCAGGTTGAGCTCGTCGCCGCCGACCGCATGGTCTGGCAGGGCGAGGCCAGTTTCGTGCGCGCCCGCAGCATCGAGGGGGAGCTGGGCATCCTGCCCGGGCACTCCCCGCTCCTCGGCGTGCTGGTCGAGGGTGACGTCACCCTGGAGACCTCAGGCGGTCGCCAGTCCGTGACCATCGACTCCGGATTCCTCTCGGTCGACCACGACCGGGTGACGATCGTCGCGGCCCAGGTCGACGCATCCGGGCTGACCGAGTGAGCTGAGATGAACTCCGGCGGCCTCGTCCTCATCGCGCTTGCGGTGCTGGCGGCTGCGCTGCTGGTCGCGGTCGGGTGGTTCGTGTTCGCCCGTTTCTCCGCACGACCGCACGCCTTCCCGTGTGCCTATCGGCAGGACGAGTCCTCCGCGTGGTCTCGCGGACTCCTCTGTTATGACGCGGGCCGTCTCGACCATTTCGGTGGAGACGGCCCTCGGCGTTCGCCCAGCGACCGGTGGCAGCGATCGGTCCTCGAGCTGGGGATGGCGCGCTCCCAGGACCCCGCACTGGTGCCCTGGCTGAATCCGCCGGTGATCGCCGTACCCTGCGACTACGCGGGGGAGCGGTTCGAGCTGGCCCTGGGCCTGGAGCACTACACCGCGCTGCGTTCCTGGCTGGAGTCGGTCCCGCCGGGCTGGAACGCCAACGTCGCCTAACGGACACGCGCGCCGCGTCCTCATCGGCCGGACGGGGCGTGTAGCCCCTCACCGGCTCGAAGTACGGGTTGTCGACATGCCTAGCTCGTGCGCCGCGGCAACGGCCTCCGCCCGGTTGCTGACACCAAGGAGCCGGTAGAGCTCAGACAGGCGGTTCCGGATCGTCTTGGGCGACAGGAACAAGTGCCGAGCGATCTGTTGGTTCGTCAGTCCCCGCGCCACCAGGCCCAGAAGCTCGCGCTCCCGGTCACCTAGCCGGGGGAGGTCATGGTCGCGCACCGGCGGGATGAAAGAGGCGGACGCCGCCCCCGAGAACGCCGTCCCCCCGCCTGCCACCAGCCGGATGGCGGCCAGCACCTCTTCCGGCCCGTCGTCCTTCAGCACGTAGCCGGACGCACCCCGTCGCACTGCATCTCGGGCATCGTCGGGGCTTGCGGACATCGTCAGGACCAGCAGCCGTGGTCGCGGCTCCAGCTCCCGGAGCGGCCCGATCAGGTCGAGTCCTGATTCGCTACCCAGCCCCAGGTCCACGACGGCCACCATCTGGGATGTGAGCGCGGGCAGCTGGAGAGCCTCCTCAATGGTGGTCGCGGACTCGACCGAGTCGACCCATGACTGCGCGCCCAGGAGAGCCTCGAGTCCCGCCAGCATCACCCGATGGTCGTCCACCAGCAGAACCCTCACGGCGCCACCCTCCGGAGCGGAAGGTGCGCGGTGACGGAGGTGCCACGCGCGCGGCGCTCAACGGTGAGAGATCGCCGCCGAGCTCCAGGGCTCGTCCGCGCATTGAGGCGAGGCCGATTCCGTAGGGGCGCCCGGGGGTCGATCCCCACACCATCGTCGGAGATGACCACCGTCAGCCCCCGGTCTGAGGAGGTCACGCTGACCTCGCACGACTCGGCCTCGGCGTGCTGGGCCACGTTGGCGAGGCCCTCGGCCACGACCCGGTATGCCGCTCCCGCAGTGTGCGAGTCCACCGCCGTGGGGAGCTTGATCCGCAACTGAACCGAGGGGTGTGGCCACCGGGCGCACAGGGCCGTGAGCGCGGGGCCGAGCCCGTGCGCCAGGCCACGTGGCGAACCCTCGTCAAGCACGGACCGCATGGCGAGGCGTGCCTGCCGCAGGGCCGCATCCAGCTCGGCCGCCGCGGACGCCAGCTCGGAGCCCTTGGCGCGCTGGTTGATGGCGTGCGCCTGCATCTCCGCTCCCACGAGGAGTGGACCGACCTCGTCGTGGAGCATCGTCCGCAGGTGATCCTGCTCGTGCTGCCGTTGCTTCGCGAGCGCGGTGTGCGCCTCGACGAGCTCGCGCTCCAGGTCGCGACGTTCGAGTCGTCGCGAGAGGTGCTCTGCCATACGGTCCACAGCTTCCCTGTCTCGACGGGTGAACGACTCGCCGGCACGGCGTGGGTGCACGACAAGGTACTGCCCCCGACCCAGTGGCAGGCACAGCGAGTCGGCCGGGCAGTCACCACGGTCGGTCACGATGGCCGCACCCTGCGCGCGAACGGCCGCGGCGACGACCCCAGCGAGATCTTCCTCCTCTGCCTCGTGCAGTTGGCGTCCGGCATCATCGGGCCCCACGCCATACAGCCATTGCCCTGCTCGGCGCCACACCCACCACACGACCGGGAACGCCACGACGGTCCCGGTCACAGCGGTGAGGGCGGCGGCGACCGGTGCCGCAATCCCGACAGCCACGCTGACGATCACGCCGGTCAGCGCCAGGCCTACCAGGGCGGTGGTCGTAACCAGTGCTGCACGCCGGCCCCGGGCGAGGTCCGTGTCCCACAGCCCGGCCAGGATCATCGCGAGGAGGACGGCGATCGGGATGCTCCACAGCCCGAACAGTTGAAGCCACTCTCCGCCCACCGCGTCCCGGGCGATCACGAGCGAGGTGACCGCGCCGGTCGCCATCACCAGCACCGCGACGGCGAAGCCGCCGACGAACAG
>Ga0079224_100009015_pt1 | contig 13567 bp, 9 predicted proteins | sample Stecom2015_FD_80414 | JGI IMG/M metagenome (GOLD analysis project Ga0079224, IMG submission 80414) | Agricultural soil microbial communities from Utah to study Nitrogen management - Steer compost 2015 | ecosystem: Environmental > Terrestrial > Soil > Agricultural land | place: USA: Utah... | reverse complement strand
GTCGTCCGGTGCTGCGGGCAGAGCTCCGACAAAAGCGCGTCGAGCTCCACGAGCTCCTCGTCTCGGATCGGGTCCCGGTCGGTGCCGTTCGACGGGGCCCGTGCTGGCGAAGGGCCTCCGTGTGCAGGCTCGGACCTTCCTTTGCCGAGCTTGTCGCGCAGCCACGCAGTCTGGCTCGGTTCCGTGGCCACCTCACAGAGCGCGCCGAGCTGCCGCGCCAGCACCGGACGCCCCTCGAGCGTCCCGACGACGACCCGCTCGTCGGGGTCCGAGCCAGAGAAGCTCCGGGCGCCCGAGTCGAGCAACGCCTCAATCTCCGCGAGGTTCGCGATCCGGAGCGCTTCGTCCGGCAGCACCGGCAACGAGAGCGTCTGGCCTTCGGGAAGCGCCATGAGCCAGCGCGTGACCGCTTCGAGACGGCCATAGGCAAGATGGCAGTGGGGCCCAGGCGCGACCACGTCCGCGTGATTCGGAACGAGCCACAGATCGGGCGCGAGTCGCCTCGTTGCCGGTGAAAGCAGCGACCACGGCGCTTCGGCTGCCGTCACGAGCTCGTAACTCGAAAGCGTCATCGGCAGCGTGTTCCAGCCCGAGAAGCTCGCACGCACGAGCTCGTTGGCGCAGAAGTTCAGGTAACTCGGGTGGATCTCCGCCACCTCCCCCGTGTCCGAAACCACGCCCAGAACCCGTGGGTCGGCCGCGCCGCCGTCCTCGTCCGTCACGGAGAATCCCGCGCCGCTCGGGTCGACCTCGACGAGCCGGTGGCGCTTCGGAAGCTCCGACTGCAGCTCGACCTCGTCCTCCCGCATTTCCTGGAGCAGCTCGCGCACGGTTTGTCGCCCGGCGGAGGCCTCCGGTCGCTGGAGCGACCAGCGGCGTGCGAGCGCGTCGGTCCATCCGAAGGTCTCCCAAAAGCCACGAACGCGCTCCGGAGCCTCCGGCTCGAGCGTGAGTGGAGATAGCTCGCGCCCGAGCGCCGGGACCTGCTGCGCGAAGAACTCCCGCAGCTTCGTCGCCTCCGCCACGATCGCGCCCACCGGCGCAGCTCCGATCTCGAGTGCTCTTTTCATGACCTCACCATCGGTACTCGTCGTCCTCGTGCAGGGGCAACGACTCACGCATCCGGCTCGTCCTCCTCGGGCGCTTCAACACGGTGGGTACCGCTTCCAGCCGGCCTCGCCGGTGTGTGGGTCGGTTTCCATGTGTTCGACCGTGACGTCGATGTTCATGGCGGCGAGCCGCTTCAACGCGATCCGCAGGGACGCGCTGCATTCAGGACACGGCGGGCGATCGATGTACAGCCTGTAACTCCCGGCGACTCCTCGATTGGCTAGGTGCGTCAGCGCCTGGATCTCGGCATGGCACCAGTTGCCGTATCCGTGCTGGCTCGTTTCCCAGCTCGAGGGGGGACGCGGCGTCTGCGTCGGCTTGCCGTGACCACTGACGAAGGATTGCCGCCCCCCGAGATCGCCGCCTTCCACGACGGCGAGCGTCTTCCCCCCCCCGTCTTCGCGAGCGCGTGGCGGCTCCACCGTGTTGCCCCTCCCCGTGCGCGGGTTCACCACCACCCGCCCTCCGGGTTGTCGAAGGGCCGGCCGTCCCGTGTCATCGCTCGGGCCGTCGTAAGGATACGGTCCGCCGGTGAGGGCTAGGCCTTCGGGGTCGAGCCATTCGAGCGGGCTCGGGACGTACGCGTATTCGTTGAAGCCGCCGAGGAGGCCGATCGGGTCGGGGCTGATGTAGCGCCCGAGCTCGGGATCGTAGTAGCGGTGGTGGTTGTAGTAGAGGCCGGATTCGGGGTCGTAGATTTGGCCGGGGAAGCCGTCTTCGCCTTCGGGGGTGTTTTCCGCGGGCTCGGCCCAAACACCTTTGCGACTCATCCAGAGGAGACGACCAGCGGCATCGACGGCTTCGCTCACCGAACCGATCTGGTCTTCGAGGAGGAAGGCGACGCCGTCGCCGCGTGCCTCGGCGAGGGGATGCGCCTTGTAGGGGTGAAAAGCGCGCGTGCGCACGGGCTTTCCGTCTTCGAGCACGTGCAGGAGGCGATCGGCGCACCACACGTAGCGCGTGGTGCCGGAAGGGCCGTGCTTGGCGGTGCGCCGACCGAGCGGATCGTACTCGTAGGTGAAGCGCTCGCCATCGGGGGTAGCGACGGCGGAGAGCGTGCCGCTCGGGCTCCACTCGTAGTGCCACACGCGCATCGGCTCGTCGCGCCGATGCTCTTCTTTGGTGACGAGGCGGCCCGCCGCATCGTGATGAAAGCGGACCCAGCGCCCGGGGCCCCGGCGATCGACGATGCGGTTGCCGGGATCGTAGGTCGTTTCGTCGATCGCCGCGCCGACTCGGCGAAGAACCCCGTAGTCGATGCGCAACGGCGAGCCCGGCGCGACCGCCAGAACGGCATTCGGTTGCAGATGCGTACCAGGAGTCGTTGCCGCGGAAGCGATGCGGTTGCCGGCGCGGTCGTACTCGAAGAACAGCGAAGAGCCGTCGTTGCGGAACAACGCGCGCAGCTCGCCCACCGGATCGTGAAAGGCCCACACCGAGCCCCGCAGCGAGTCTTCGAGCCACCGGATGTGGCCGCCGGAGTCGTAATCGAAGCGCCGCTCCCACGCGCGCGGCCGACTCGAGGGGATGGGAGCCCCCGGGGGCGGTGGCGGTACCGACGCGAGCGCTTGAGGCTTGGGCGGTGTGTACGCTTGCCGCACGATGCGCCCGACGCGATCGTACTCGTGCGTGAACTCGCCGCCTCCCGGAAGCTCGCGCGCGACCTCGCGGCCCACCGGATCGTAGTAGAGCAGCATCTGCTCGGCGCCGAGCGCGACGGAGGTGCAGAGCCCGCCCGCGCTGAAGCTCATTCGGATCTCGGGACCGAGCGGCGAGCGCACGCGGAGCAAGCGGCCGACGCGGTCGTACTCGTTCTCGATCGCGATGCCGTTCTGCTCTTCTTTGAGCACGCGCCCGTAGAGGTCGCGCTCGTAGCGTACCTCGCCCATGGGCCCACGAATCGCCTTCGGGCCTTCGTCGTCGTGCTCGATCTCGACGATGGAGCCGTCGGGATCCTTTCTGCGCGTGATGCGCCCCCACGCGTCGTGTTCGAACTCGATGCGTTGATCGCCGGGGCCGACGATCGCCTGGAGGCGCCCGGCGGGCGTGTATTCGAAGGTTTGGGTGACGCCATCCCAGTTCCGCCGCACGATGGGGCGTCCCGCGGCATCGTATTCGTACGAAAGGCGCTTTCCCGCCCCATCGACGATGGCGAGGATGCGTCCGGGCTCGGTGTCCCACTCGAAGCGCAGCACCCTGCCGTCGGCTTCGACGCACTCGACGAGCTGACCGCAGGTGTTGTGCCGATAGCGAATGACGCCGCCGTCCGGCCGATACTCGGCGAGCAGGCGATCGGCATTGTCGTATTCGTATCGCGTGATGCGGCCGTCCGCCGTTTGCGTGCTCAGCTGGTTACCGGCAGCATCGTAGGTGAACTGCGTCACGGCCCCCATGGGATCGCGCACGCTCACGACCCGCCCGAGCTCGTCGTGCATGTACGTCCACGTGGCTCCGTCGGGCGAGACGAAGCTCGACAGGTTGCCCGCGGCGTCCCAAAAGAAACGTTCGGAGTGGCCGAGGGGGTTCGTGATCTCGATGACGTCGCCGAAATCGTCGTAGCGATACTGCCACTCGTCCCCGAGCGGGTTCTTCGAGCCCGTGAGCCGCCCGTGCTCGTAACGGTACTCCCACGCGCGACCCTTGAGATCGGTGCAGCGGACCGGCCGGTGCTCGTCGTCGTAGTCGATGCGCATCTTGCGGCCGTCCGGCGCCGCCGCGGCCGTGAGACGACCGAGCTCGTCGTACTCGAGCGCGCTTTGCGTGATGCCGTCTTCGAGCGCAAACACGAGCTTGCCCCGCTCGTCGTACTGGTACTGCGAGCGACTGCCAACCGGGGAAATCTCCTCGACGATTTGCCCGGCCTGGTTGTAGTGATAGCGCGTCACCGCGCCATGGCTGTCGATGACCTCGGTCATCGCTTGGGTGGGGAAATAGCGCAGGGTCCGCTCTTCGAAGCGCTCCGAGCCCGACGAGTAGACGCAGCGACCGTCCGCGTCGTAGCGGAAGGTGTAGATGGCGCCGCCGCGCCGCGCTTCGCTCACCATGCGATCGTTCGCGTCGTACTCGTAGCGGACCTTCGTCGCGACCGAGTCGGCGACGCCGACGAGACGACCGCTGGCGTCGTATTCGAACGCTGCCACGCGCAGGCGCGGCCACTCGAGCCACACCTCCGCGAGGCGACCGAGCGGGTCGTAGAAGAGCGCGAGCCTGCGCCCCGAGCGCGTCTGCGTGACCTGCGCGAGCCGGCCCAGGTCGTCGTAGGTGAGGTCGAGCCGCGTGGCGGCAGAGTTTTTCGAGACCACGGACTCGAACCGGAACCGCCGCGATGCATCGACGCGAGCGAAGCGGAGCCGGCGCCCTGCGGCCGAGCCATAGTCGATGATTTCGATTCGATTGCGATCGCCGCGGAGCTCGATGCCCAACGCGGGCGCGATGAGCCGCCCCGTCCTCGCGAGCTCGTCCTTGGGATCGACGAGCGTGTGCTCCACCCCGTGCGCGTCGGTGTACGCGTACCCCTCGAGCGTCTCGCGCAGCTCGTGCTCGTAGCCGTGGCGAAAACCAGGGCCGAGCGGCCCGGGCTCGGGGTTCACGAGCAGCGCGGTGCTGTAGTACCGCTCGAAGGTCAACGGCAGCGCGCCGCCGATCCTGCAGTCCGTGAACGTGTTGAACATCACCCCGCTCGCCACGTCGATGGGGTGACCAACGGCAACGCGCCCGGACGGTTGCATCACGGTCTTCCTTTCTCGTCGGGCCACGGCACGCGCCGTGGCAGCTTCGGCAGCACCGTGCCGAGCACCGCGACGGCCCGCTCGATCTCCGCGCTGGTCGTGTCGAACCCGAGGCTCCAGCGCGTGGCGGAGACGGCGCGCCACGGCTCGTCGGGGTACGCCGCGCGAACGACGGGCGAGCCCTCGGGCCCCACGCGGAGGCACGCGCTCCCGCGCGCGATGCACACGCCCTCGAGGTCCAACGCGGCGGCGAGGTCTGCGCCGTGGATCTTCGGGAACGAAAGGTTCACGATCGGGCCGGCTCGCAGCGCGTCCGCGCCGTTCACGACGACCTCGGCGCCCATCCGTTCGAGCCCGCGCAAGAGGGTGCGCGCGCGCTCCACCGCGCGCTCGAGCCGCGCGGCGCGCTCGGTTCGAGCGCGCGCGCAGGCCTCGCCGAAACCGACGACCGAGAGAAAGCCCGCGTCGTCGTCGACGAGCGGCTCTCGGCCGGAAAGCTCCCGCGGCACGACGAGCGCCGCCGCGCCCGGGGGGCCGCCGAGCTTCTGCGACGCACAGACGAGCGGCGTGCTCGGGTCGCGGAGCTGGGCGAGGTCGAGCCACGGCGCGGCTTGCACGGCGTCCACGACGAGCACCGCGTCGCGAAGAGGCTCGCGCAGCCGCGCGAGGGGGAGCGCGGTCCCGAGCTCGTGGTTCAGCGCGGAGAGGCTCACCACCGCGGCGCCCTCGAGCACCGAGCGCACCGACTCGAGCTCCACGTCTCCGCGCGGCGCAGAGAGGTACCGCACGTCCCTCCCCTGCGCCGCTTCGCGCGCGGCGAGCCGCAGCAACGACGGGTGCTCGAGGCGCGAGAGCACGAGCGGCCCGGGGCGTGCCTGCGTCGCGATGCCGAGGGCGCGCTCGAGCGCGCGGCTCCCGCTCGCGGCGAACGCGACCTCGGCCGGTGCAGAGCCAAAGAGCGCCGCGACGTCGGAGCGCGCCTGTTCGAGACGGCTCCGCGCACGGCGCCCCGCCGCGTGCCGCGAGCTCGGGTTGCCCCACGAATCGCGCGCTGCTCCCACCATGGCCTCGAGCACCTGCGGCAGCACGGGCGTGAGCGCGGCGTGGTCGAGGTAAATCATCGGCTCACTCCGCGCCACGACACAAGCGACGGGCGCGCGTCGGCGACGTCACGTGCACTGCGCACAGAACAGCCGCCCTTGCCGGCGCCCCCCGCGAACGCCGCGCGCCAGACCCTTGGCCAACTTCGGCAGGCCCGTCTTGACGCGCTCCTTGATCCACTCCGAGGGCGGGAGCGGAATGCCCCCGATCACCACGTTGCCGCTGCCGGACACGAGCCCCCCGAAGCCCGGACCCACGGCTGGATCTTTGCCAATCAAGGCCTTCACCGCCAACGCGGCTCCGTCCGCCACCGCCTGTTTTGCAACCGCCACCAAAGCCTCTTCGTTGCCCTGCTCGGCGGCAGCGCCGGCGTTCAAGGCCGCGGGCCCGAGCGTCAGCGCCAGCTGCAGCTTCGTAACAGAAGTCTTCGGGAGGCAGTGTTTCGTCAAGTCGCCCTGGCGCGCCGCGCGCGCCCCGCCGATGAACACCTTGCTGGAGCCCGTGATGATCTCGAACACAGGCGCGAACCCTCCACAGGTGAGGGCAAACCCGATGTCTCCCGCACGCGCAGCGGGTAAACCGTTGATCAGCACGGAGACGCAACAGGGCATTGACACCATGCCCACGCTCGGCAGCGGCACGGGCGGTGCAGGCGGCACGAGACTCGGGGGATGCGTGTGCCCATGAAATGCGCCCACGTGCAGAGCTGTCTGCGTAGCCGCGGGAAAGGGTGGAACCAGGTCCGAAACGAAGTTCGTGGCGAGCGCGAGTCCCGCGTTCATGAGCTCGATCGGCGCGTTGACGACGCTGAGCACGCCGTTGACGGCGCTGGCCACCCGGGTCACCGTCCCAAGCTCGGGATCGAGCGCACTCTGGAAGGGGTTGACCGCGTTGTTGACCACGTTGGCGAACGCGTCGCGGGCTACCCCTTCACCGCTGAGGGGCATGACGGGCGCGGGGCCGAGAGCCGGCGGCGCTGGCTTGGGGCCCTTGTCGGCGACTTCTTTTGCCGCCACCCGGACCCCCCTCGCGGCCGCCCCCGCCCCCTTCGCCGCGACCCTCGCCCCTTTCGCCGCCGCTCGCGCGCCAGCGGCCATCCCAGCCCGTACTGCCTGCAGTCGGGGCGCCGCGGGGCGCGCACCGCTCGACCGTGGGGCACCGCCGGTCCGCGTGCTGCCGCTCATGACGACACCCCGTGACCGCTCGCGCGGAGCCCGGCGAGCTCCTGCTCGACCGCGCCGAGCTCCACGAGGAGCCCTGCGCCTCGATAGAGGATTCGCAATCGCTCGAGCACCGAAGCGAGGCGCTCGGGGTACTCGAACTCGCGACACATCTGCGCGGCGTCGCGATAGAGCTCGAGAGCACCACGGCGGTTTCCCTTCGTCTCTTGGATGATTCCCTGCTTCTCCATGCAGTCGGCCTTGGTGGATGGATTGAGGAGCTTCGACGCGAGCTTGTCGGCGATGCCGAAGTACCCGTCCGCCTCGTCGATCTGACCGAGCTCCAAGCACACGTCCCCCGCGGACACGCAGAGGTTCAGGGTGATCACGGCCGCGGGGCTCTCCGCCGAGTACGCGAGGCCTTGTTGATACCGCTGCTTCGCTTCCGCGGGCCGGCCGGCGCGGCGGAGCACGTCGCCGATTCCCTGAAGACAGAGCGCCTGCATTTCCTTCGCGTTCCCGCCCTCGTAGTACGCGAACAAGATCGAATACTTTTCGATCGCCGCGCCGAAGCGCTGGTGAGCGTAGTCGAGCGCGGCGAGCTGCATCAGCGCCTGCATGCGCGCCGCCACGGGCGTTTCGGGATCGAGCGCTTCCTCTCCGAGCGCCGCCTCCAGCGCGCTCGGGGAGAAGTCGGGCTCGTAGACGAGCACTCCCGGTGCTTCCGCGTTGCGCAGCGCCGGGATGAGGAACGGCGCGCCGCGATCATCGCGCACCAGCATCCGCGTCCCGCGCATCCACGGCTGGATCGGGCCCCGTGGGACCAGACTCGCGACGATTTGCGCGTAGCCCGCGGGATCGCGGATCGCAATCGGTAGGAGCGCCACGACGAGGCGGTGGTCGCCTTCTTCGGGCATCCGCGCTCGCACGTAGCCGATGGCCGCGTGCAGGCGCTCCGCGGGTGGAAGGCGCGGGTCGTGGCAGGACGGCGGCAGCTCGGGCCACGGCGGCTTGCCCTCCTCCGAGAGCAGCTCGTTGATCTGCGTTCGCTGCGCTTCGAGCCGAGCGACGAGGCTTGCGACGTACGCATCGGGCGGGCCGGCGTCGTCGGGGAACACGAGGAACACGTCCGCGCCGTTCTGCTCGTCGAGGCCCTCGAGTGTCTTCACGATCACGGCCATGCTGGTGTCGTCGGCCGCGACGACGAGGGTCAGGGCGTCATTTTGATCGACGAAGTCGGCGATCGTGTCGTTCAGCTCTTCGAGGAGGCGGCGCATGGCAAACCCGGAACTTTCGTGGGTCACTCGCCCAGCGCCTTGCGAAGCGCACGGAGAAACGGCTCGGGGACGAACGCGAAGGTCCTCCGTTTGCCAGCCTGTATCAAAGTCAGCTTACCGTAAGGCGGCTCCTGCCCCGGAATCGGGCGCCCGATCCAAGGATACGGCTTGTAGTGCTCGATGTGGACGTGCTCGTATCGCTTGATGGCCCCCAAGGTCTCCATGAGCTCACCGCGATCGCAGACCAGGAGCGCCCCCAACGAGGTGTACGCGAGCTGGCCAGCGTTTCCCTCGCGATTTTTTCCGCTGGAGCCCCACAACAACAAACTGAGGAGCGAAGGAAGGCACCGCACCGGAGCCTGAAACACGACCGTCTCGCCCGGCTCGAGATAGTCCTCGTAGTAGGAGTCCGGGAACACGAGCAGCAGCAGCGGTGTCTCGTCCTCCCGGGCTGGGTACTTCTTTTTCTGGACGTACATCGCGACCACGAACACTACAAAGACCGCCAAGTGAATCCAGTGAACGAGGTGCGTCGAATCGATCGCTTCCACGGAGTCACTCCCAACCGTCGTCTTCCCCGGCTCCGAGGACCAGGGCACCTAGCCACGGCGCGAGCTCGGCTCGCCTGCGGCATCTTCGGCTCACCTCACCCAAACCGCGAGCAGTCTACCGAGCTCGCGCGTGGCACTCAATAGCCGAGTGCGCACGAGCGCCGTCACGGACGAGCGCTGCGCCGATTCCCTCGCCCGCTTCGGCGAGCCGCCCGAGCGACGGCCGAACCGCTGGCAACGGTTCCCGATCGGGCGTTCAGCTCTGAATGCGGTCGACCGGATCGAACGCTTCGACGGGGATGAGCCCGCGAACTTGCTCGGAGATCATCCCGAAGCGCCGTTCCTTGTTTCCGAAGGTCTCGATCGCGGAGAGCAGGGTCTCCGGACGGAACTCGGGCCACATGATGGGGAGGAACAGGAGCTCGGCGTACGCGGACTCGAACAGGAGGAAATCGCTGACGCGCGTCTCGCCCCCGGTGCGGATCAAGAGATCGACCTCGGGCAGGGAGTGCGTCGTCATGTGCCGCTGGAACAGGGTCTCGTCGATCTCCTCGGGGAGCACGAGGCCCGCGCGGGCACGCACGGCGAGGGAGCGCGCGGCCTCGATGATGTCCTGACGCCCGCCGTACGAGAGCGCGAGGGTGAGCGTCATGCGATCGCCCTCGGCCGTGTACCGGATCAGATCCTCCACCGCGTGGCGCGTGGACGTCGGCAGATCATCGAGCGCGCCGATCACGTTCACGCGGATGCCGTTCTGCCGGAGCTCCGCCCGCTCCTTGTTCGCGAACTCCACGAGCAGGCGCATCAGGCCCTCGACTTCGGCCTTGGGACGCGCCCAGTTGGCGACGCTGAACGCGTACAGGGTCAGAAAGCGGATCCCGACGCGACTCGCGGTCTCGACCGCGTCGCGCACCGCCCGCGCCCCCTCGGCGTGCCCCTCGATGCGCTCGAGGCCGCGGGCCTTCGCCCACCGACCGTTTCCGTCCATGATGATCGCAACGTGCTGGGGAATCCTGGAGAAGCCGTTCTTGCCGTTCTTCACGTGAAAGCTCCGCTCGTCCCGTGAGGGGCCCGGGGTTCGTAGCGTCCTTCGTGCTCGGAAGGGGCCCGCCCGCGCGCCCTCCGTTCTTCCACGGCACCTCCTCCTCGATTGAGGAGGTTTCGAGGAGAACGTTCGGCCAAACGGCCTGCACTCTCCGGGGTGGCGCCTGCAGTATTGACGGAATTCGTGCTGGTGCACGCGGATTCGTGCGCGCCCGAGTCTAGGCCGCGGGCAGAACGAGACGGAACTCGACCGTCGGCGGGCCGGGCTGAGCCAGCTCGACGCGGCCTCCGTGCGCCTCGGCGACCGCGCGCACGATCGCGAGGCCGAGCCCCGAGCCTCCCTTATCGGCGCGCGTGGTGACGAAACGGCGAAAGAGGCGCTCGCGCACGTAGCGCGGGATCTCCCCGGAGTTCTGGATCGAGAGCTCGACGCGATCGCCCACGGAGCGCACGAGGACGGTGACGGCCGTCGCGGGCGGCGAGTGCACGAGGGCGTTGCCGACGAGGTTCGCGATGGCGCGGCTCAGCCAGCTCGCGTCGCCCCGCACCGAGGCGTTGCCGGCGGCGTGCAGCTCCACGCGCGCCGCCCCGTCCCCGAGGGTCGAGAGGGTCCGCTGGGCGAGGCCGGCGAGCTCCACCGGCTCGAACAGCTCCGCACCGCGCGCCTCGATGCGCGCCAGGCTCAAGAGCTCCGAGAGCAGGCGCTCGATGCGCTCGGTGGCCTCGCGGATCCGCGCGACGAAGCGCCGGGCCTCGATCGGCTCGTCGAGGGCGCTCTCCTCGAGGACCTCGGCGCTCGCCCGGATCGCGGCGACGGGATTCTTGAGCTCGTGGGACAGATCCGCCGCGAAGGTCTCGACGAAGGGGCGGCCCTCGAGCTTTCTGCGCATCGAATCGAGCGAGCGCGCGAGCCGCGTCACTTCGCGCCCGAACGCCGCGGGCGGCGCGGCGGTGCGCTCGCCCGCGCTCACCCGCTCGCTGAACGCCCCGAGGGCCTCGATCGGCGCCGCGATGGCCCTGCCGATCATGGCGGCCGCGACCGCGGCGGCGCCTCCGAGGACGAGGCTGATGACGAGCACGGTCGGCGCGAAGTCCGCAATCAGCTTGCGGACGGCGACCGTCGGCTTGACCACGCGGACCGTGCCGCGGCGCTCGCCGCCGACGACGACCGGCGCCTCGACGGCCACGATCGCGTCCGCGGGATCGGGAGTTCCGAGGGGACGAAAGAGCACGCGTTTTTGGGCGTCGAGCAGGACGAAGCGCAGGTCGGCGCCGCGCCGGCGCTCGTCGTCGAGGCGCGCGGCGAGCTCCTCGATGCTGCGCGCGGTGCGATCGAGCTCGCCCGAGAGGATGCCCGCGAGCGCCGCGGCCTCGTCCTCCGCCGCTTGCGTGGCGAGCCGGACGGCGCGCGCCTCCACGCGATCGACGACGAGCACGCCCACGCCGAGCCCGAACGTGCCCACGATCGTCGCGAGCGCGAGGAACACCTGCATGCGGATGCTCATGCCGCGCGTTCGCGAGCGCAGAAGCCTCGAGACGACGAAGGCGACGAACAGGATGACCCCGATCGCCGCGACGGCGACGATGAAGAGGCGCATCATTTCGACACTTCGGGCGCTGCTTTCGCCACCCGAAAGCCGACGCCGCGCACCGTCTCGATCACGGCCGGATCCGCGCCGAGCTCGGAGAGCTTTCGCCGGAGCGCCTTCACGTGCGAATCGACGGTCCTGTCGGTGATCGCGAAGCCGTCACCCCACACGCGATCGATGAGCTGCGCGCGCGTGAACACGCGTCCCGGGCTCTGAACGAGGCACGCGAGCAGATCGAACTCGACGCGCGTGAGCTCGAGCTCGCGGGTCTCGACGTACGCGCGGCGGGTCTCGAGCTCCACGCGGACCGGAACGTCGGTGGTCCGCTGCGCGTGACCGGGGACGCGGCGCAAGACGGCGCGCACGCGCGCGACGACCTCGCGCGGCGAGAACGGCTTCGTCACGTAGTCGTCGGCCCCGGACTCGAGCGCGGCGATGCGGTCGGCCTCGTCGTCCCGGCTCGACAGGACGATGATCGGCGTCGGCAGCGCGCGCTCGCGGAAGGTCGCGATGAGGTCGAACCCGCTGCTGTCCGGCAGCATCAAATCGAGGATCACGAGCTCGACGTCCGCGACGGCGCGTTCGGCCTCCGCCGCGGTGGCCGCGATGAGCGTGGCGTAGCCGTCACGCCGCAGGGCATAGGCAACCGACTCGGCGATCGCCGGCTCGTCTTCAACGACCAGGATGCGTGGGCCCATGCGGGATGTCGCGAGCTTGCAACCAAAGCTATAGCGCCGCGCCGCTCTGCACCAGCCGCGCGCCTCCCGAACCGTGGGCTCGTGCCCCCGGCGCCTTCGGCAGCGTCGCGCTCGGCGACGGTTGCCCGCCGCCCGTGGTCCGGAGATCCTCGTCGCATGAAGACGCTCCTCTTGCTGCGCCACGCCCGGGCGCACGACGTGGCCGCCACGGACCACGCGCGCCCGCTCACCGAAGCGGGCGTGCGCGCCGCGAGGCGAGCGGGTGAAGCGCTCGTCGAGTGGTCGCTCGTTCCGGATCTCGTCATCGCGTCGAGCGCGGTGCGCGCGCGCGCGACGGCGCAAGCGGTGATCGCCGTCACAGGGTACACGGGCGCCGTCCACACGCTCGACGAGCTCTATTTGTCCGGGCCGATGGCCTATCTCCAAGCACTGCGTCGATGGGGAACGAGCTCGGAGCGCGTGCTCGTCGTGGGGCACAACCCGGGCATCGAAACGCTGCTCGAGCAGCTCACGGGCCAGCGGCAGGCGATGGCAACCGCAACGCTGGTCGAGTGCGCGCTGCCCCTCGAGGCATGGAGCGACATCGGCCCCAAGACCCAGGGAGCACTGCGCCGCCTCTTTGCGCCGCCGTCCGACATCCACTCCTGAAATGAATGTCCCGGCGGTGTGGCCGAGGTCCGCGGAAGCCCGCGCCCGGCCGACGCACTGGCCATCGCGGCCGGAGGGCGCTATGGGTCGAGGAGCGATGGCTTCGCCCCCCCGCCTGCCCGCCAAGAAAGACGTGGCGCTTGCACTGCTCGAACAGTCCACGGTGTTCGTGCACCTCGACCCTCGAGGCGAGGCGGTACGGGTTCCTCCCTGGTTCAAGAAGCAGCCGCAGCTCGTGCTCCAAGTGGGCCTGAACATGGCCGTCCCCATTCCCGACCTCGAGGTGTCGGACGACGCCCTCTCCTGCACGCTGAGCTTCAACCGGAGCCCGCACTTTTGCAGCATTCCGTGGACCTCGGTGTTCGCCCTGATCGGAGAGAACGGGCGCGGCATGGTGTGGCCGGAGGACGTTCCGCCCGAGGTCGCGGCGCAGGCGGCGCGCCAGCAAGCGAAGGAGAAGCCCAAGCTCCACGCGGTTCCGGAGCAGCCGAGCCCGGCACCCGAGCCCGCGCCCGAAGCGCGGCCCAAGGCGCGGCGTAGCCGCAAGCCACGCGGCGAACGCGCGGAGAAGGAGCGCCCGGCGCGCGCCACGCGGCAGCAGCCCCAGCCGGAGCCCGCGGCGCGCCAGGCAGCCAGCACTCAGAAGTCCGAATCGAACAAG
>Ga0079224_100009014_pt1 | contig 13567 bp, 12 predicted proteins | sample Stecom2015_FD_80414 | JGI IMG/M metagenome (GOLD analysis project Ga0079224, IMG submission 80414) | Agricultural soil microbial communities from Utah to study Nitrogen management - Steer compost 2015 | ecosystem: Environmental > Terrestrial > Soil > Agricultural land | place: USA: Utah... | reverse complement strand
ACTTCCGCGCCGGCCTGGACGCCGTGGAGCTGACGCCGGAGCAGGACGCGCAGTTCTGGGACTACGCCCAGCACGCCGCGCAGTTCATGGTCAACACCTTCGACGAGGGCGCCGGTGTCATCGCCGCCCCCGAGTCCGGCGGCACCGGGCTTCAGCGCGACTGAACCGGGCCCGCGACTGGGTACGGTCGCGGCGTGAGCCGACCACGCCTGCGCCGTACCCTCGCCCGTCTCGTCCTGCGCGCCGCCGGGTGGCGCACCGTGGGCGAGGTGCCCGAGCGCGGCGTACTGGTCGGCGCGCCGCACACCTCCAACTGGGACTGGGTCCTGACCCTGCTGCTGGGCTGGTCCTACGGGATCCGCATCGGGCTGCTGGTCAAGGTCGAGCTGTTCCGCGGACCGCTCGGACCGCTGCTGCGCGCCACCGGCGCGATCCCGCTGGACCGCGCGAACCCGCGCGCGACCGTCGACGACCTCCTGCGCCAGGCGCAGGGCGAGGCGCCCTTCCTGCTCGGGATCGCCGCGGAGGGCACCCGCAGTCGCGGCGAGTACTGGAAGTCGGGGTTCTACCGGATCGCGCGCGAGAGCGGCCTGCCGATCACGCTCGCGTTCCTCGACGTCCCGTCGCGCACCGTGGGCTGGGGTCCGACGTTCCACCCGACCGGCGACGTGCGCGCCGACATGGATCGGGTGCGGGCCTTCTACGCCGACAAGCGCGGCTTCAAGCCGGCCGCGTTCACACCGCCGCGGCTGCGCGAGGAGGACCGCGCCGAGCCCGCGGACCGCGCGGACCCCGCCGACTGACCCGCGCTCAGCCCGCGACCAGCGGCGCCAGCCGCTCGCGGTGGGTCTCGTCGAACGGCAGCGAGCGACCAGCCCGGCGGTCGAAGCGCACGATCGTCACCTCGCCCCGGGCGTACACCGCGGCGCCCTCGTCGGCGGAGTCGCGGATCTCGGAGGCGATCGTCAGCGAGCTGCGGCCGAGCCGGGTGATCCGCGAGACCACCTGGTAGGGCCGGCTGCGGAACAGCACCGGACGCAGGTAGTCGACGTCGGTCCCGGCGACGACGACCCATACGGGCCGCTCGTCCGGCTCCCGCAGGGTGCCGAGGAACGCCACCCGGGACTCCTGGAGGTACTCGAAGTACTTCACGTTGTTCACGTGCCCGTAGGCGTCGACGTCGGACCACCGCACCTGCAGGTCGTAGGTCAGTCCCGGGCCCGCCGGCAGTGGCGCGCACCGGCGGCGGTCGGTCGGCCGCAGCGGCGGGGTCCCCTCGTCGAGGAAGGCGCCCAGCACCTCCCGCTCCCGAGCGGTGAGCCGGCGCGGCCGCTCCTCGGCGAAGACGTACGGGGTGAGCACCGACCGCGCACGCAGATAGACGGTGCGGCTGCCGTCGGGCTCCTCGTCGAAGATCTCGTACGCCATCGTGAACGTCGCCGCCCGCACCTCGGTCACCCAGGTCTGGATCGTGACCGGCTCCGCGCGGTAGGTGAGGGGTGCGAGGTAGTCGACCTCGTGGCGCACCACGACGACCCCCTCGGCCAGGTCCTCTCCCCCGCGCACCGGCGCGTGGTTGACCAGCATGTCGATCCGCGCCTCCTGCAGGTAGTCGACATAGGTCACATTGTTGACGTGGGCGAGCAGGTCCATGTCGGCCCAGCGCAGCGGGCAGGAGTAGGTGTGACGCACCTATCGATCCTCGCAGAGGCCCGTCCTCGTAGGCTTATGGCATCCACCACAGATCGAAAGGCACATCCATGCCCGAGGCAGTGATCGTCAGCGCCGCGCGTACCCCCATCGGCCGCGCCAACAAGGGTTCGCTCAAGGACTTCCGTCCCGACGACCTCAGCGCACTGATCGTCCAGGCGGCGCTCGACAAAGTGCCCGCGCTCGACCCGAAGACCATCGACGACCTGATCCTCGGATGCGGCCTGCCCGGCGGCGAGGCCGGCAACAACATGGGCCGCAACGTCTCGGTCCTCCTCGGTCTCGACGAGGTGCCCGGCACCACGATCACCCGCTACTGCTCCTCGTCGGTGCAGACCACGCGGATGGCCTTCCACGCCATCAAGGCCGGTGAGGGCGACGCGTTCATCTCCGCCGGCGTCGAGACGGTCTCGCGGTTCCAGTTCGGCACCTCCGACCACATCCCCAACACCCACAACCCGAAGTTCGACGAGGCCAAGGAGCGCACCAAGGCCGCGGCCGAGGGTGGCCAGGTGTGGAGCGACCCGCGCGAGCAGGGCCTGCTGCCCGATGTCTACATCGCGATGGGCCAGACCGCGGAGAACGTCGCCACCATGCGCGGCCTCGACCGCAAGGTCCTCGACGAGTTCGCCGTCCGCTCCCAGAACCTCGCCGAGCAGCGCATCAGCGAGGGCTTCTGGGCCCGCGAGATCACCCCGGTCACGCTGGCCGACGGCACGGTCGTCTCCGCCGACGACGGCCCGCGCGCCGGCGTCACCTACGACGCGATCTCCAAGCTCGACCCGGTCTTCCGTCCCGACGGCGTCGTGACCGCAGGCAACTGCTGCCCGCTCAACGATGGCGCCGCCGCGGTCGTCATCATGTCCGACACGAAGGCCGCCGAGCTCGGGCTCACCCCGCTCGCGCGCATCGTCTCCACCGGCGTCTCGGGCCTCTCCCCCGAGATCATGGGCATGGGCCCCGTCGAGGCGAGCAAGCGCGCGCTGAAGAACGCCGGCATGACGATCGACGACATCGACCTGGTCGAGATCAACGAGGCGTTCGCCGCCCAGGTCGTGCCGTCGGCCGAGGACCTCGGCGTCGACTGGGACAAGCTCAACGTCAACGGCGGCTCCATCGCCGTGGGCCACCCCTTCGGCATGACCGGCGCCCGCCTGCAGGCGACGATGCTCAACTCGCTGGACTGGCACGACAAGTCCACCGGCCTGATCACCATGTGCGTCGGCGGTGGCATGGGCATGGCGCTCATCCTCGAGCGCGTCTGACCCGGCGTACGCCGCTGCGACGGCCCGCGACCTGCCTTCAGGTCGCGGGCCGTCGTGCGTCCAGCACCGCCTCGACGGCCACGAGCACGGAGACCCGGTCGCCGATGAGCAGCCGCCCGCCGTCGAGTGGGATGTTGAAGTCGATGCCGAAGTCCTTGCGGTTGATCTCGGTCGTCGCCTCGACCCCGACCCGGCGCTCCCCGTCCGGACCGGTCGCCGTGCCGAGGATCGCCACCTCGAGCACCACCGGACGCGTCACCGCCCTGATCGTGAGCAGCCCGCGGGCCCGCGTGCCGTCGTACTCGGTGCTGACGAAGCGCATCGGGCCGCTCTCCTCGACGCCGAAGAAGTCGCGGGAGCGCAGATGGGCGTCACGCTCCTCGTCGCGGGTGTCGACCGAGTTGAGGTCGACCAACCCGCTGGCCCGCAGACCGGTCGGGGTGCCGTCGGAGACGAGGACCCCCTCGAACGAGGTGAACTCGCCGCGCACCCGGCTCATCAGGTGGCGCACGGCGAAGGTGACCAACGAGTGGCGCGGGTCGATGACCCACACGCCGGCGGGCAGACGGACGGTCATCTGCCCTCCCCATAATGGTCGAGGATTCAACTACTCCGCGATATCGTGGAACCCATGAGCTCCCGACCCGTCCGCTGGCTCTCCTCCGACCAGCAGCTGGCCTGGCGCTCGTACGTCGTCGGCAGCACCCTGCTGCTGGCGAAGCTGGACCGCGAACTGCGCGACGCCTTCGGCATCGCGCTCCCAGAGTACGAGATCCTCGTCCGGCTGTCCGAGGCTCCGCACGGCCGGCTGCGGATGTCGGCGCTGGCCGACAGCATGTGCCACTCCCGCAGCCGGGTCACCCACACCGTCAAGCGCCTGGAGCGGCGCGACCTGGTCGCACGGACGGCCAGTGACGCCGACGGTCGTGGCGTCGAGGCCGTGCTGACCGCCGCCGGGCGCGCGCTGTTGGAGCGGGCGGCACCGGTGCACGTCGAGGGCGTACGCCGGCACTTCGTCGACGTCGTCAGTCCCGAGGACCTCGCGGCCGTCGGGCGCGCCTTCGGCACCGTCGCCGACGACCTGGTGACCGAGCACCCGGCCGCCGACATCCGCTGACGGGCGCCCGTCCGCGGATCCCCAGCGACCGGGCGCCCCGCACTCACTCCCGGGTGAGGCGCCGGTGGGTGACCCGGTGCGGGCGGGCGGCGTCGGCGCCGAGCCGCTCGATCTTGTTCTCCTCGTAGGCGGCGAAGTTGCCCTCGAACCAGAACCACTGGGCGGGGTTCTCCTCGGTGCCCTCCCAGGCCAGGATGTGGGTCGCCACGCGGTCGAGGAACCACCGGTCGTGGGAGGTCACCACCGCACAGCCGGGGAAGTCGAGCAGCGCGTCCTCGAGCGAGGACAGCGTCTCCACGTCCAGGTCGTTGGTCGGCTCGTCGAGGAGCAGCAGGTTGCCGCCCATCTTCAGGGTGAGCGCGAGGTTGAGCCGGTTGCGCTCCCCACCGGAGAGGACGCCGGCCTTCTTCTGCTGGTCGGGGCCCTTGAAGCCGAACGAGGCGACGTAGGCGCGGCTGTTCATCTCGAAGTTGGCGACCTTGATGAAGTCGAGCCCGTCGGAGACGACCTCCCAGACGTTCTTCTCCGGGTCGATGCCGCCGCGGCTCTGGTCGACGTAGGAGATCTTGACCGTCTGGCCGATCTTCAGCTCGCCGCTGTCGGGCTCCTCGTTGCCGGTGATCATCCGGAACAACGTGGTCTTGCCGACGCCGTTGGGGCCGATGACGCCGACGATGCCGGCGCGCGGCAGGGTGAAGGACAGATCGTCGATCAGGACGCGGTCGCCGAAGCCCTTGGTGAGGTTGTGTGCCTCGAGCACCACGTCACCCAGCCGCGGGCCGGGCGGGATGTTGATGTCGGCGGTGTCGATCTTGCGCGCCTTGTCGGCCTCGGCGGCGAGCTCCTCGTAGCGGGCGAGACGAGCGCGGCTCTTGGTCTGGCGGGCCTTGGCGTTGGAGCGGACCCACTCCAGCTCCTTCTCGAGCATCTTGGCGCGCTTGGCGTCCTTCTGCCCCTCGATCTTGAGGCGCTCCTTCTTGGTCTCCAGGTAGGTGGAGTAGTTGCCCTCGTAGCCGTGGATCGAGCCGCGGTCGACCTCGGCGATCCACTCGGCGACGTTGTCGAGGAAGTACCGGTCGTGGGTGACGGCGAGGACCGCACCGGGGTAGTTCTTCAGGTGGCCCTCGAGCCACTGCACGGACTCGGCGTCCAGGTGGTTGGTGGGCTCGTCGAGCAGCAGCAGGTCGGGCTGCTGGAGGAGGAGCTTGCACAGCGCGACCCGGCGCCGCTCACCACCGGAGAGGTGGTCGACCACCGCATCCGGCGGCGGGCAGCGCAGCGCGTCCATCGCCTGGTCGAGCCGGCTGTCGAGGTCCCACGCACCCGCGTGGTCGAGGTCGGTCTGCAGGTCGCCCATCTCGGCGAGCAGGGTGTCGAAGTCGGCGTCGGGGTCGGCCATCTGCTCCGAGATCGCGTTGTAGCGGTCGAGCTTGGCCTTGATCTCGCCGACGGCCTCCTCGACGTTCTCGAGGACGGTCTTGCCCTCGGTCAGGGGAGGCTCCTGCTGCAGCATGCCCACGGTCGCCTCGGGGTCGAGGATGGCATCGCCGTTGGAGGGCTGGTCGAGACCCGCCATGATCCGCAGCAGGGTCGACTTGCCCATGCCGTTGGGTCCTACGACACCGATCTTCGCCCCGTGCAGGAACGAGAGGGTGACGTTGTCGAGGATGACCTTCTCCCCGTGCGCCTTGCGGACGTTGCGCAGCGTGAACACGTACTCAGCCATGGGTCGAACCCTACGGCCGGTGGGCCGATCCGACCGAACCGGCCCACCGCCCGCGGTCCGGCTCAGGCGGCGGGCATCGGCTCGCCCTCGCTCGTCAGCGCCGGACCCCACGGGTCCTCGCCGTGGTTGAGCTCCTTGACCACCGGGTCCTGATCGGCCGGCTGCCGCTCCTCCCGCGACGTGCGGGTGAAGACCGTCGTACCCCGGCTGAGGTCGTGCCCGACGTAGGTCGCGTCGACGACGAGAGTGGTGGAGACCGACCCGTCGTCGCGCTCCCACACGTCGGTCTTGAGCCGGCCGCGGACCACGACCGGGTCGCCCTTGTGGACCGATCGGGCCACGTTGGCGCCGAGGGTGCGCCAAGCGTTGACGGTGTACCACGACGTCTCGCCGTCGTGGTAGTCGTTGCCCTTGCGGTAGCGCGGCGTGCAGCCGACGCGCAGTTTGGTCATGGTCGTCGTGCCGGCCTCGATGGTCTCCGGGTCGGTGCCGACCCAGCCCTGCAGGACGACGTAGGTGTCGTACATCGGGCGTACCTCCTCCAGTGCGATCACGGATGTGAGGAGGAGCATCGCGGCGCGGGCCGGACACCGGCCGGCCCCACGGCGGACCTGGGGACGGCGGTGGCAGCACCGCCGGCTGGGGACCACGGACGGTCGCGGCCCGCCGGTCCGTGCGCTACTTCAGCGCGGTGTCGAGGCCGGTACGGGTCGTGCGGCAGCTGTCGAGCTCGGCCTGGACCGGCGTGACCACCAACCGGTGGACCACGTCCCGCACCGCCGCCTCGAGGCGCCGCCGGGCCCGGCGCGCGGTCGAGCGGGCGGCCAGCCCGGAGGCCAGTCGCCCGAGCACCGTCAGCACGATCCCGGCGACCAGGCCGGCGAGCGCGAGCAGCACCGGGAGCGACATGCCCGCGGCGCGCGGGGGTTCGGGAGCATCGCCGCCGGTCAGCGCGACGACACCGAGGAAGGCCAGCCAGCCGGCGCCGCCCAGCGCGGTGAGGAAGCCGAGGACCTGCAGCACCTGCAACAGTCGGGCCCACGCCGGCAGCCGGTCGGTGCCGAGGTCGACGCCCGCCACCGCGCGGTCGAGCGAGTCCTCGAGTTCGGGGAGGGTGTCGGTCGAGGCGGCGCGGACCGCCGCGCCCCACCGCGGAGCGAGGCCGGCGGTGAGGTCGTCGACGGCGTCCCGGACGGCGGTGTCGATCCGGGCGCGGTGCAGGGGGGTGCGACCGCCGGCGCCGGCGGCGAGGGGATCACGGCGACGGGAGAACGCCGAGATCAGCGGCCAAGTGGTCGTCCGGCGGGTGCGCTGGCGTACGGAGGTCTCGACCGCCTCGACCACCGCCGGGACACCGGCAGCATCGACGCAGGCCGCCACGAGTCCCGCGGTGCGGGCGTCGTCGAACGCGGCCGCCGGCGCGGGTCCGCTGACCTCCGACAACCCCTCGGCGGCGCCCAGGACGTCGGCGAGCAGCCGTGCGTTCACAGCGTCCTTGGCCTGCACGCGCCGGGCGATGTGGCCGCGGAGCTCGTCGATGCCGGTGCCGTCCTTGGCGGAGGTCACGATCAGCGGGACGTCGGGCAGCCCGTCGGCGTCGAGCAGTCGGCGGCAGTCGGCGACCATCGCCTCGCGCCGCTCGACCGGCACCTCGTCGATGTGGTTGAGCACGATCAGCATCACGTCGCCGTGGCCCGCCAGCGGCTTGAGGTAGCGGTCGTGGATCGCCGCGTCGGCGTACTTCTGCGGGTCCAGCACCCACACGAGCAGATCGGCGAGCGCGACCAGCCGCTCGACCTCGAGGTGATGGGAGACCTCGGTGGAGTCGTGGTCGGGCAGGTCGAGCAGCACCAGCCCGTCGAACTCGTTGTCGGAGCGGCCGCGGGTGTCGAGCATGGAGTCGCGCGTGACCCGGTGACGCGGCGGGATCTCCAGCCAGTCGAGCAGCGGGTCGGCGCCGGCACCGCCCCACACGCACGCGGTCGCCCACGACGTCGTCGGGCGTCGTACGCCGACCGCGGCGATGTCGAGGCCGGTCAGGGCGTTGAAGGTCGACGACTTGCCCGAGCCCGTCGCGCCGCCGATCGCCACGACGGTGTGGTCGGCAGAGAGCTGCAACCGGCGTCCGGCCCGCTGCACCACCGTGTCGGCGTGGGCGAGCTCGGGGCCGTCCAACCGTCCCCGCGCCGCCGCGACCGCGGCGTCGAGACCGGACACGCGGTCGGAGACCGACGTCGTGCCTCCGAGCAGCCGCCGGGCCTTCTCCATCAAGCTCACGCATATCCCCCTTCGGGCGCGGCGAAGCGCACGTCGTCGACCCGCCGCGTCACCTCACGCAGTCGTGCGGCGCCCTCCGGGTCGATCCCGAGGGCGTCGACGACCTCGTCGAACCGCCGGCGCTCCTGGGCGAGCAGCCCCTCGACGCGTCGCTCGAGATCGCGCCGGGCGCGCTCGGCGAGCCGGCGTACGGCCTGGTCGCCGAAGACGGCCTCGAGGACCTTCTGCGCGACCGCCGCGGTGCCGCCGGCCACCCCGACCTCGGCGCCGGTGATTCCGCCGGTGCTGGCGAAGACGACCATCATCAGCGAGACGCCCAGCCCGTTGACGCCGAAGGCGAGGAAGCGCGCGGTGCCGCGCTTGCCGGCGCCCTCGGCCCGGACCATCTCGACCACGCCCTCCTGCCACGCGCGGACCTCGGCCTCCGCCTGCCGCCGCAGTGTCCGCGAGGCCCGCCCGAGCTCGGCGGGCACGGACTCCGACAACGCCCGCCCGGCGTCCGTGCCGCGCCAGGCACGGTCGGTGGCCTCCGCAGCACGCTCGGCGTGCTCGATGATCAGCGACTCCAGGCCCGACTCGACCGCGACTGCGACCCGCTCGATCTGCTGGGAGCGGCCACGCAGGCCAGCGACGACCCGATCGCGCAGCTGGCTCACACGTGACTCCAGGGCGCGCAGCAGGTCGCCGGTGCCGACGAACTCCTGCCACCGCACGAGCACCTCGCCGCGCAGCAGGTTGCCGCTCGTGACCGCCTCGGCGACCTCGCGCTGCGCGTCGTCGTACGCCGTATCGACCGCGGCCCGCAGCCGGGTGACCGCCTCGGCCTGCTCGGCCAGGGCGTCGGCGAGCGGGTGGGTGCGGCGCGACAGGCTGCGGATCGCCCCATCGAGGGTCTGGCGCACCACCGCCGCGCGGGCACCGGCGTCGGCGGCCAGCATCTCCAACCAGGAGCGGATGTCGGCCACCGCGTCGACCGGGAGCAGACCCTCGTCGTCGACCTGGCCCTCGGGTACGGCGAACAGCGGCGAGTCGCGCAGGCCGCGGGCGGTGAGCATCCGGGCGAGGTGTCCGCTGACCTCCTCGACGGCCTCGGGCCGGGTGCGATCGAGGACGACGGCGACCGCGGTGCTGCGCTCGGCGGCCGCCTTGAGGAACTCCCACGGCACCTGGTCGGCGTAGCGCGCGGCGGAGGTGACGAACAACCACAGGTCGGCCGCGGCGAGCAGCTGGGCGGCCAACTGCCGGTTGCGCTCCTCCACCGAGTCGATGTCGGGGGCGTCGAGGATCGCCAGGCCGGGAGGCACGTTGTCGGAGGCGACCAGCTGGAGCTTGCCGGTGTCGGTGCTGGCGTCGGCGGTGCGCTCCAGATCGGGCAGGATGCGCGACTGATCGAACCACGCCACGTCGCTGGGGTGGTGGACCAGCACCGGCGACCGGGTGGTCGGGCGCAGCACACCCGAGAGCGAGACGCGGCTGCCCACCAGCGAGTTGACCAGGGTGGACTTGCCGGCGCCGGTCGACCCACCCACGACGGTCAGCAGGGGCGCGTCGATCTGGATCAGCCGCGGGAGTACGTAGTCCTCGAGCTGGGCGATGAGCTCGTCGCGGGCGGCGCGGTGGGCGGCCACGCCGGGCACCTCGAGCGGGAGCGGTGCGTTGCGCAGCACCTCGCGCAGCCGGACGAGCGCGGTGAGCATGTCGGTCGCGGGCTTCGTGGTGGTCACCGGATGCCCCCCGCAGGTTGCGGTACGCCACCGGGCCCGGGGGCCGGCAGGACCAGCGCCGGGCGGAGCGCCCGGAGGCGGTCGACCAGCTCCTGCCCGCGGGCGGCGAAGTCGGCCGGCGCCACCCCGCGCAGGTAGCGGTCGTGGAGGAAGCCCAGCTCGGTGGCGGTGGCCTGGAACTCCGCAACCGTCTCGGCGGCCTGCGCGCCGGCGACGGCGCGGGCGTGGCGGCGGGCGGCGTACCGCGCGGGCAGCCGGACCAGCCACGGCACCTCGTGGGGCAGCACGAACCCGCGCCGGACGCAGTCGGCGAGCGAGCGGGTCAGCATCTGCCCCTCCCGGCGCCGGACCCACAGCGCGAGGGCGACGACCACGAAGAACGCCGGGACCATCAGGAAGACGTAGGTCAGCAGGAACCCGGCACCGTCGGCCCAGAAGACCGACCCGTTCCACAACGCGTGTGTCGCCACGGCCACCGCGTACCCGAGGACCGGTGCGCCGAACCGGACGGCCCGGGAGCGGGAGTAGCAGGCGAGCCCGACGCCGATGCCGAGGAAGACGGTGAAGAAGGGGTGGGCGAAGGGGCTGAAGATGCCGCGGACGACGAACGTCGCCGTGGTCTCCTCCAGGCCGCCGGGGCCCGTGCCGTCGCCGACGTACGCCGCGGCGTAGTAGAGGATGTTCTCGGTGAAGGCGAAGCCGATGCCGACCATCCCGGCGTAGACGACGCCGTCGAGCACCCCGTCGATCTCGTGCCGGCGGAACCACACCAGCAGCAGGATGAACAGCCCCTTGGCCGCCTCCTCGGTGAACGGGGCGACTAGCGCCGCGGACACCGACTCGGGTCGGCCGAAGAGCACGGCGTCGACGACCTGGAAGATCAGCGCCACCGAGGTCGCGACGAAGGCGCCCCAGGCGAGGCCGGCGAGCAGCAGACCGCGGGGCTCGGGCTCGTAGCGATCGAGCCACATGAACGACGCCACGAGCGGGCCGACCGGCACCGCCGCGAGCAGGACGCCGATCGCGATCGCGCCGGGCGCGCCGGCGCCGAGGAGCACGACGGCCATCACCCCGGCGCCGAGCAGCACCGCCACGGCCACGAGGACCGTGAAAGCGACGCTGTGACGACGACGGACTGGCATGGCCCGAACCCTATCGGTCGCGGTCGGGAGCCGACGTAGGCTGGACGTGTGAACGAGGAGCCGCGCACCGAGACCCACGATCCCGCCGTCCCCGAGGCCTACGCCGCGTTCATGCGGACCGGCTGGGGCGACCGCGAGCTGGACCTGCCCCGGCACCCGGTCGCCGACCGCGCCGCCGAGCGCCGTCGGCGGTTGGCGGAGATGTTCCCCGGCGAGCGCCTGGTGCTGCCGGCGGGCGGCTACAAGGTGCGCGCCAACGACACCGACTACCGGTTCCGGCCCGACACCGCCCACACCCACCTCTCGGGCAACCAGACCTCCGACGCGGTCCTGGTGATCGAGGACGACGAGGCCGTGCTCTACGCCCGCCCGCGCTCCTCGCGCGAGACCGACGAGTTCTTCCGGGACCGCCAGTACGGCGAGCTGTGGGCCGGGCGGCGCCCGTCTCTCGGCGAGCTCTCCGACTCCCTGGGCATCGAGTGCCGCCACCTCGACGACCTCGACGCGTCGCTGCGTACGCCGGGCAAGACCCGCGTGCTGCGCGGGGTCGACTCCCGCATCGACGCGACCGTGGAGCCCGACGAGGGTCAGGACCGCGAGTTCGCCCGGGTCGTCTCGGAGCTGCGGCTGGTCAAGGACGACTGGGAGATCGGGCAGCTGCAGGAGGCCTGCGACATCACCACGCTCGGCTTCGAGGACTGCGTGCGGGAGTGGGACCGCGTCCTCGAGATGGGCGAGCGGTGGATCGAGGGCACGTTCTTCCGGCGCGCCCGGGCGATGGGCAACGACATCGGCTACGACTCCATCGTCGGCGGCGGCCGGCACGCGACGACCCTGCACTGGATCGAGAACTCCGGTCCGATCGTTCCCGGTGAGCTCGTGCTGCTCGACATGGGCGTCGAGGCCTCGAGCCTCTACACCGCCGACGTCACGCGCACCCTGCCCGTGTCGGGCACCTGGACGCCGCTGCAGCGCGAGCTCTACCAGCTCGTGCTCACCGCCCAGCAGGCCGGCATCGACGCCGTCCGCCCCGGCGCCCGCTTCCTCGACGCCCACGACGCCGCGATGAGCGTGATCGCGCACGGCCTCGACGACATGGGGCTGTTGCCGGTCCCGGCGGAGGAGGCGCTCTCCCCCGACTCCAAGGTCTACGCCCGGTGGACGCTGCACGGCACCAGCCACATGCTCGGCATGGACGTCCACGACTGCGCCCGCTCCGCGCCGGAGACCTACCCGCGCGGCGACCTCGCCGAGGGCATGGTGCTGACCGTCGAGCCGGGGCTGTACTTCCAGGAGGACGACCTGCTCGTGCCCGAGGAGCTGCGCGGCATCGGCATCCGGATCGAGGACGACATCCTCGTCACCGCCGACGGCCACCGGAACCTCTCCGCCGCGCTCCCCCGCGAGCCCGACGAGGTCGAGTCCTGGATGGACCGCCTGCGTAGGGAGGGCTGATCCGTCGTGCGAGTGGTCTACTACACGGCGATGACCCTCGACGGGTTCCTCGCGACCGAGGACCACTCGCTGGAGTGGCTCTTCCCGCACGACATCGACCAGTCCGGCCCGGGCGGCTTAGAACCCTTCATCGGGTCGGTCGGCGCGATCGTGATGGGCGCGAACACCTACGCCTGGCTGCAGGAGCACGGCGAGGCCGAGCAGCCCGGCGGCGACCCGTGGCCGTACGACGTCCCCGCGTGGGTGCTCACCCACCGCGACCTCGCGCCGTTCCCGGGCAAGGACATCCGCATCACCGCCGCGGGGGTCGAGCAGGTGTATGCCGACGCCGCCGCGGCCGCCGGTGATCGGGACCTGTGGGTCGTGGGCGGGGGTGGGATCGCCGCTCAGTTCGCAGCGCACGGACTGCTCGACGAGGTGCAGGTCGCGATCGCGCCGGTCACCATCGGCGCCGGTACGCCGCTGCTGCCGGCGCACGTCGAGTTGCGCCTCGAGAGCGCCCACCGCAACCGGGACTTCGTGGTCGCGACCTACGCCGTCCTCGGATCGGACCGACCCGAGGACTGACCTGCGAGTTGACGCGGCGTTGGCGCGGCCTTGGCGGGCGGTGACTACCACCGGAGGGACCTGCCCCTTCCCTGTCGGAGGTCGCCGTGCGTCCCTCCTCGAGCACGCCTCGCCGCCTCGTGGTCGGCGTGTGCGTGGCTCTGGCCGGGGCCGCGGGGCTGCTCGCTCCGGCCGCGCCCGCGCGGGTCGCACCGGCGTACCCGCCCAGCGGCTCCACCCTGGTGGTCGAGCCGCCGCGCCGACCACCGCGCGCTGCCTGGACCCAGGCGGCCGGCGGTCCGGCCGACTCCCCGCACCGGAGGTTCGGCCCGGAGCGGGCGTTCGACCTGGCGTCGAGGCCGGGCGCGCCCCACACGCTGTACCTCAACTTCACCGGTCAGGACGTGACCGGCACGGTATGGGAGCCAATGGCGGACACGCCCAACGGCCGGATCCCGCCCTGGGACCTCGACGGGGACCCGAGGTCCTTCTCCGCCGTGGAGCGGCGGGTGATCATCGCCGTGTGGGAGGCGGTGGCCGAGGACTTCGCCCCGTTCGACGTGAACGTGACCACCCGGCCGACACCCGTCGCGGACCTGCTCCGT
>Ga0079224_100009013_pt1 | contig 13568 bp, 9 predicted proteins | sample Stecom2015_FD_80414 | JGI IMG/M metagenome (GOLD analysis project Ga0079224, IMG submission 80414) | Agricultural soil microbial communities from Utah to study Nitrogen management - Steer compost 2015 | ecosystem: Environmental > Terrestrial > Soil > Agricultural land | place: USA: Utah... | reverse complement strand
TGGATCTGTAAAGGAAAAGAATAGCCCAAATCCACACAAGGAATCTCTTCAAATCCAATCTTATCGATTTTCACTTCTAGAAATTCCTTCATCTCCGCCACCAAATCCTTATTCAAGCCGATGATTTTTATCGATTCTTCCAAAGTCATTTCATCAGAAGCCGTCTGATAAAAATCATAGTGTAGCATAAGCGCCATCAAGCGGTTTTCCTCGGTCGGTGCAAGTTGGGTCAAATCAAAATCAACGTCAATCAAAGCGATTAGAAACCGGAAGTAACTAAGCGATTCCGTCACAATCCATTTTTTCGTTAACATCGCCTTATAACGATCCAGATTTGCACTATCCAAGCCCGTGCCGAAAGCCTCCGCACAAAGTGTAGAGAATAGGTGATGTTTATAAATGTGCTTGAGCTCCAGATTATAAAACTTTAAGAAGTTTGCCAACGTAAATGGCTTGTCCGTATGATTGCGAAATCCCTGGATTCGCGCTATAAGCTGTCGTTTACCTAACTGCGTAGCTTTTCTAATATTATGCAGGATATACTCTTTTGCCTTTTTCTCCAACACAATAGAACAACCTAGCGGTAGATGCGGGAAATCCCGCTCAATTTCCGATAATACCGTTGTATTTGTTTTGCCTATTAGCGCCCTAAACTTGTTCTCGAAATCATACTCATCCCGCGCATTCCCTACGAAATCCAATACGGTCAATATATCTTTGTTCTCATGGAGACGAAGACCGCGACCAAGTTGTTGCAGAAATATGGTCAAGCTCTCGGTTGGCCTTAGAAATAATACCGTATCAATCTCCGGAATATCTACACCTTCGTTTACGATATCTACTACGAACAAATAATGGATATCCTTCCGTCTGAGTGCATTTAATACATCCGCTCGTCTGTTCGCATTCTCAGCAATCAAATAGTCCGCCGCTAACCCGGCGTCGTTAAACTTACGCGCCATAAACTTCGCATGATCCTGGCTCACGCAAAATCCAACAGCACAAACGTCGCGGTAATCTTTCGAGTATGTTACGAGGTTTTCGATAATGTTAGCGACACGCGTATCGTTCGATGTATAGATATTACTCAGCTGCTCCGTATCATACCGACCATTTCTCCAGGCAACACTGCTGTAGTCCACATTATCCGAGATACCAAAATACTGGAAGGGGCACAGCAATTTATTGTTCAGTGCATCAGGCAAGCGAATCTCCGCTGCGATGCGGTGGTTAAAGTCAGGCAAAATACTCTTGCCGTCCATACGCTCAGGCGTAGCGGTCAAACCTAATAGCACCTTTGGCTTAAAATATTCCGTAACCTTTTTGTACGTACTAGCCTCGGCGTGATGTACTTCATCTATAACGATATAATCATAATAGTCAGCTGGGCAGAAGGCGGCAAAATCCAATCTGCTCAACGTCTGAATGGTGGCGAATACATTGGTTTTGTTTCGAGGTTCATAACCATCTCCGTAAAGCTCGCCAAAGTTAAATTCCTTCAATACATTTCGAAACGTGTGCAAAGACTGTTTTAAAATCTCAATACGGTGCGCTACAAACAGCAGTTTGGCGTTCGGATTCTTTCTAAGAAAATTCTTAAAATCGAATGCGGAGATCATCGTCTTTCCCGTACCTGTCGCGGCTACTACGAGGTTGCGGTAGGAGCCATGCACGTCCCTTTCCACCTTTAGCTTTTCTAGAATTTCCGCTTGGTAGTGGTACGGTTTTATATCAAAAAACTGAACGATTTCGTCTGTACTTTTTCCTAGTTTATTTTGTTTCAACGCTTCGTCCAGTCGGATAAGTTTCTCTGGCGTATATAGTTCAAACTCTGCATTGTTCCAGTATGACTCAAATGTCTTCTGAAACTTATCAATAATATGCGGTATCTCCGCCGTTGTTACCTTCACGTTCCATTCGAGTCCATCTGTCAATGCGGAGCGTGAAAAGTTGGAAGAGCCGATATATCCGGTGTGGAATCCGGTGTTTCGATAAAAAAGATAAGCTTTTGCATGCAAGCGCTCGTTTGCTGTGTTGTACGATACCTTTATCGTTGTGTTTTTAAGCTTGGAAAGCTCCTCGATGGCTTTAGCATCCGTGGCACCCATGTAGGTGGTGGTGATCACACGGAGTACACCGCCACGGTTGGTAAACTCCTCCAATGCATCTTTTAGGATAACAATTGCTTTCCATTTGATAAAAGAAACCAATAGATCCACGCGGTCGGCAGATCGGATTTCCTTTTTAAGTTCACCATCCAGAGAAAGACCGACGTTCCCGCCCGTGAACAATTCGCTTTGTGTCAGTCGTGATAATGGTGTAATTTCTTTTAGTTGTAAACGGATGTCGGTATAATCAGAATGCAATTGATCTAATACACCCTGTAAAATACGCCCTTCTGCATCAAGCAAATCCTCTTCAAAGTTATATTGGCTAATCTGCTGTGTAAGGTACCTCAGTAGATTATTTGATATCTCTATTTGTTTAGCAACTAGGAGATCCTTTTTCTCTACTTTTATAGCCTTCAACGCATTCGCAATGGCTTTATTCAGATGTGCACTCAAATAAAAGACTGCTTCTTCACTATCCAACTTTTTGTCATCGGCGATAAAATATTGCTTGCGGTCCAGTTCTGCCAGACGTTGCTTGAGTTGTTCGGTGATTAAGCTTTCGTATATTCCTAACTCCATAATTGCATGATTTCATTCACAATAGGCACATCTGCTTCTGCCCAATCGTAATTTTTTAATTCGCACTTATTAACCCAGATGGCTTGGGCATGCTCGGCAATAGCTAATGAACCACCAGTCCATTTACAAAGAAAAGGGTAGAGGCAGAGTGAAAATTCAGGGTACCGGTGTTCCACCGGAGTGAGTGTAGATCTTACTTCGATTTCTAAGCCCAGTTCTTCCTGGATTTCTCTTTTCAAGCAATCCTCTTTGCTTTCTCCGGTTTCAACTTTGCCGCCAGGGAATTCCCATTTCAAGGGAAGCTTCATCCGCTGGGACCGTTGACAGACTAAGATTTTGTTCTTGTGTTCTATGATGGCACAGGTTACGTGAAGCATAGGGTAAAGATAAAGAAATTTGCTGTATCCCGCTACTCGTAAAAGACATATCCTAGGAGCGCCGGAAGGTATGTTGGGAGAAACCATGTTGCGAAAATTTAAAATTTTCACGTCATTTTTTTTTGCTAATAATTTTAGTTTTTATACTTTTGAATTACCGGAAAAATCAGAATAAGTTTAATGATTATCAAGATGAATTAATCTAGTTTGTCGCGAAATCGATAAAAATGGAAACACTGTCACATTGTTAGTTTGTGGAAAAAACCTTTGAGGCTTCCCGTATTCAATACCGTATATTTACACATTAAATTTAGGAAAGGAGTATAGATGGCATTAAATGCAAGAGAATTACAAGATGATATAATTGATCAATACCTTGCTGATGATAATAGTCGTCCGTGGATTGTAGGGTTTAGTGGGGGAAAGGATTCAACAACGCTATTGCAACTTGTTTGGAATGCAATTAAGGAATTACCAGCCGAATTGAGAACACGAAAGATATATGTTGTATGTAACAACACGTTGGTAGAAAACCCTAAAATTATCGAATATACAGAAAGGATTCTAAATAATATCCAAGAAGCGGCTGTCGAACAAGCCATGCCAATGTATGTGCAGCGTACTATTCCAAAATTAGAAGAAACTTTTTGGGTAAATCTTATCGGAAAAGGTTATCCGGCGCCAAATAATATATTTCGGTGGTGTACAGAGCGATTGAAAATAAATCCGACAACACAATTTATATTAGAAGTCACTAAGCAAGTCGGTGAGGCTATTATTTTGCTAGGGACGCGGAGTGCGGAAAGCGCGAATAGGGCAAAAAGTATTAAAAAGCATGAAATAAAAGGAGAACGTTTACGGAAACATATTATTCCAAATGCCTATGTGTATGCTGCTATAAAAGATGTTGAAACACAAGAACTATGGCAATATTTAGCGCAAACAGAATCTCCCTGGGGCGCTAATAATAAAGAACTGATAACGCTGTACAACAATGCCAGCGGTGGAGATTGCCCTTTGGTTATTGATACTACTACGCCCTCCTGTGGGAATTCCCGTTTTGGTTGCTGGGTCTGTACGGTTGTAAGCCGTGATAAATCTATGGAAGCACTTATTGCAAATGGCGAGGATTGGATGGATCCTTTAGTGGAATTGCGGGATATGCTTGCCGAGTCCAGAGATAATCCAGATTTAAGAGAGGAGCGCCGACGAAACGGAACAATAACGGAGGGTGTTTTAGGACCTTACAAACCGTCTTTCAGAGCTGATTTTCTTACCGCTTTGTTGAAAGCACAAAAAGAAATCCAAGCGAAATATCCGGATATGATACTAGTCAATTATCAAGAATTGGTTGCTATCCAGGTACTCTGGTATCGAGACAATATTTTTAATCATAAGGTAGCTGATATTTACAATAGTATCTATGGTACGGATATTTCTTTAGAAGGTGCGGAGAATGAAAGATTGTTGCGAGAGAAGGAAATGCTGAAAGAGGCGTGTGGCGATAACCAAGAAGATTTTCAGCTAATTAATGAATTACTTACTTTACAGAAATCACGAACTATTTTAATGAATAGTAGAGGATTGCAAACCGATCTCGAAAATAGATTAAAGCAGTTTGTAGTAGGGTATTAAAGCAGAATTATGTTTATAAAAAACGTAACACTCACGAATTATCGTATTTATCACGGTGAGAATGGGATCAATTTTTTTTCGGCCCCATTTCGTAATGTGTATGTTATCTCAGGTAATAATGGATTTGGAAAGACTACTTTTCTCACGTCGTTGATATGGTGTCTATATGGTAAAGTCATGGTTGATGTCGATGAGAAATATCGTCGGGAGATATATGAAGCTGGGGGATATAAACTATATGCCACGAAGAATCTAAACAGAAAGACGCATGCCAAGTACGAGCAATTTTTGATAGAGAATGAAGTTGGTATAGAAGATGCTAAGAAATACCATCGTGAGAATTATGAACGCTTGATGGAGGAAAAGAACCAGCTCTCCTCGTATTCTGTCAAAGTTGTTTTATCCGATATTTCGATTCCATCTGTAGTCTGTGATGAAGTTTCTATTGAGCGAACGTTCAATATTGAAAGAGGTGAGGACATCCTAACCATATTAATTGACGGCCAAGTTAATGAACTGACGAAGGAAGTAGGACCAGAAATATTTATTCAAGATTTTGTCTTGCCTAAAGAAATTGCCAAGTTTTTCTTTTTCGACGCGGAGAAAATTGTGTCTTTGGCAGAAATGAAATCCCTTGACGAGAAACAAAGTCTAAGTAAAGCCTACGCAGAGGTATTAGGTATTAAGAAATACGAAGATCTTAGACAAAACTTAGAGAATGTGCGCTTACGCCTTCGTAAAGCATCGGCTTCAGCTGCTGATCGAAAGAAATTTGATGAGCTGCATTTAGATGTTGAGAAATCAAAGAGACTGATAGAGGAATATACCGAGCAGATTGAAACTCTTCAAGAAGAGAAGTTGGCCAAAAAGATACAGGTAGATCAATATCAGGAAAAGCTGATTCGAGAGGGTAGTTCCATTACCGTGGAGGAATTGAACGAACTTCGTGCCGAGCAGAAACAATTGGCTGCAGATTATGATGAAATCAAAAGCCGGATGAAAGACTTGTTGGAGATGGCGCCATTCGCTATGGCAGGAAAGAAAATTCAAGGAGTGCGTGAGCAAGTTTTAGCTGAGGCACAACTAGAAAGCAAAGGCCTCGATCCCATACTTTTGACGGAACATGCTAAAAAAGTCCGTGAACAAGTGTTAACCGACACATTATCTAAACTGAAAATAAAGAAACAACAACTTGAAGAGATAGGCTTTAGTCTGGAGCAGGCTATTGTGAAAATTTTTGGTTCGGATGAGTTGAACGATACCAACTTAAAAGTACTTTTATCCTTTACCTCTGATGAGCGTAACGAATTTGAGGCAATTTATTCAAATCTGAAATACTCCTACAATCAGCTGTTCAAGCAGCTAGTCGACGATCAGAAAAAAAATAGAATAGCCTATAACCGTGTTATACGTAAATTGTCCGAAGCAGAATCTAAAGAAAAAGATGTACTGGTTCATGAAATACGGAAGAAGAAAACGGCACTAGATCATGTTCTTGAGCAAATCGAAAAAGATATCATTGCGAAGCACATAGCTATATCTGATCTTCATAAAGAACTGGTTATAAAAACTAAGCTGGAATCAGAGCTAGCTAAAAAAATACGCGTTGAAGAAGTCGATCTAGCTAAGGACGAAGTTGCAGCACGTTTGATCAGTGAACTTGATCTATTTATTAAAAAGTTCAAGTCTGAGAAAAAATCACTTTTAGAAAGAAGTCTGAAAAAAGAGCTCAATCTATTGATGCATAAAGAAAAGTTTGTGGATCGAGTTGAGGTGGAGGTAGGGAGCGATTTAATCGATATCCATCTTTATGATACGAGAGGTGAAGTTGTTAATAAAGACACCTTGTCAAAAGGCGAGCAACAACTATATGCGACGGCATTGTTAAAGGCATTGGTAGATGAATCTAATATTAAATTCCCGATCTTTATTGATAGTCCTTTACAAAAATTTGATAAGTTCCACTCAGAGAATATTATCAAGGAATTTTATCCGAATGTATCCGAGCAGGTGGTATTATTTCCGCTTTTAGAGAAAGAACTTAGTGAAGAGGAATATAACATGTTATTGCCAAGGGTGAATAGCGTGCATTTGATCAAAAATATCGATGATGACCATTCAACTTTTGATGATGTTCCAGCCAACGAATTGTTCACCTATTATCAACAGCTAGCGAGTCATGTTTAAGAGTATTAAAACATCCGGAGTAAATAAAGAGATAGTCACAGACCTCAGCCGCAGGTTGGGCTTAGGGGCAGAGAATGTGATTGCGCGTATGGCCTACAGCTATTCACTGGCTTCTGATATTAAATTAGATATAAAAGATATCCAGGATGCAAAAGGAAAGGAATACAGCGCGAATGTTCTGTTTGGTAGCAGCCTACCTTTTTATATAGCGATGGTCTGTACTCACTACGGTATTCATAAAACAGACAAAGACGTTGCTAAGTACGTCAAAATGCATATAGACCATGGATTAGATTTGTTAAATAAAGAATTTAATGATAATCCAAATATAACCGGATTTGAATTTTTGGTAAATAAAGTCGATATTGGTTTAAGAGAATTAAACTAAATATTGAACGACGTGTACCAGACTATTAACCAAGCCATACTTGAAGTGTTTAAGAGGGAAGCAACACCTCTTCGGGTTAAGGATATTTATCTGCGAATTCAAGAGGACAATCTTTATGAGTTCAATACGGCGACACCTGAACAGGTAGTGCGTACGGCATTACGTCGACATACTACTAATCTTGATTTCGCCTCTTCTAGTTCAAGGAAGCTTTATCAGGTGTTAGCAGATGGAACCTACTGGTTAAAGGGTTTACCATATGCATCTAAACAGGAAATTACTGCTGCCCCAGGTGATGAAGCTCTTAAGGATAGCATTCAAGCGATAGACGACTTCCAAGACAAATATACAACCGCTTTCAGAAATTCCATACTCAATAGACTAAAACGCATAGCTCCAGGTGATTTTGAGATTTTTTGCCGAGAGTTGTTGAAAGTCTATGGATTCAAAGATGTGCAGGTCACCAAACTCTCACGTGATGGAGGTATAGATGGTTATGGTGAGCTGAAAATTGGTTTGTCTTATCTTCATGTTGCCTTTCAGTGCAAACGATGGAATAAATCGAGTATAGGCCGACCTGAAATAGATAAGTTCCGCGGTGCCAGTCAAGGTCATTACCAGCAAGCTGTTTTTTTTACAACTTCCAGATTTACACCCGCCGCTAAAGCGGCCGATAATCAAGCCGGGGCTATTCCTATGGCTTTATTTGATGGGGAAGCTATTGTAAACCTCATGATCGAAAAACGGTTTGGTGTAGAGGTGGTCAAAGAGATATACCTATTTGAAGAAGCCTTTGATAAAATTTTTGGAATATGACCTCAAAAATAATGTTATCCCTCTTTTTTAATGGGATAGATTTAAAATAATGATATGAAAAAGTTATTTTTATCTGCAGATGAATTTATGGCTCTTAAGCAGAGTCAAGAACACGAAGTTGCTAAAGGCGAAATTTCTCTTTTTAAAATTCTGAATATATTTGGGAATTTGCTCCCGTTGATAATTGCTATTGGTATATCTTTACTTCTTTTTCATACTAAAGATGAAAATATCGATAAGAGCATCAGTTGTGATTATATTATAAAAATATCTAATAATGGATCACTTCCCTTAATATGTTATTCGTTGATTTTATCATCTATCATATTTCTACTGGATAAAACAGAACCATCACAAGAAAGTTTGCGTAAGAAAGTTCTAGCCATATCCGTATTGTTATTATTTATTAGTATCTCTCTCTACACGTTACTTACTGCCCAATCGGACTCCATATCGGATAATGGACATATACTATTATTTGGAATGTCTATTCTGTTATTTTGGTTCACCATCATTATTTCAAAATGTATGATCTTATTGCAGAAGAAAATTGTTGAAGGAGGATTTGATAAAAGTGTAAAGCATGCTCGTGCTATAGTAAAGGAACCTACCTCCGTTAATGTTGAGGATGATGAAATTAAATTTGACGAAAGATGAAAATAACTTGTCAAAAAGTTACTCAAAATAATGTTGAATTTTATTTAGGTAAAATAAAATTTGAAGATTTGTCTAAGATTTCTGCTGTCAGTCATAGAATTATTATGGGATTTGATGAACAGCAAAGACCAATTTATAATAATAGTTTTCAACGTAAGGTAAACTCTACCCGTAAGAATGCAATTAAAAATTACATTCTAATAGATGAGGAAGCTGCGTTTCCAAATTCTATAATATTGTCTGTGCCGGCTATATTGTTAAAAAAAGAAATAGGGGATCAAGAATTTACAGAAATTGAGATCGATGATTCGGTAGTAGTTTTGAATGGTGAATCTCCTATATATGTTCAAATAATAGATGGCCAGCATAGATTTGCGGGGCTAAAGGCTGCTTGCGAAGAATTGGAAGGAATAGGGAATCAGGAGCGATTACAACGATTATTAGGTTTTGAATTTGTAGTTTCGTTTTTTATAGATGCTCCTATCGAATTTCAAGCGATGCTTTTCTCTACAATTAACCGTACACCTGTAAAGGTGCCGTACGACATAGTTTACGATTTATTTGGGCTAGTAGAAAAAGATAGTCCCCAAAAGACGGCTTTAGCAATATGTTTAGAACTTAATGCGACTAAAAGAGTCTCGAATGGTAGATTGTCACCATTTTCCAAAAGGATAAAGCTGCTTGGAAAAAAAAATCAAGGGGAAGATTCTGTAATTTCGCAACAAATATTTATAAAATCTCTGATTCTATTAATCTGCCCATCGATACGTTTATCTGAAACAGAACGATTTAAAGATCGGTCAGAGTTTAATAATGGAGGAACTTATAGGACTATATTTAGAGATTTCTACGCGAGGAATAAAGACAATCACATGTTCGCGACAATAGAAAATTTTTTTGTTGCAGTTGAAGAAGTTTTTGTGGATTCAGACGGGAAGTCATATTGGAGAATAGGAGAAACTCCGGATAATGCATTCCAGCGAACAATTGGATTTCTTGCACTAATTGATGTATTGGTTGAATTGTTTCATAAAGGGCTATCTGAGAAGAGGCTGAGCGTGGAGTTTTTTAAGGAGAATCTAATCAAAGCGAAAAACATTAAACTTCTAGATGATGCTCAAATTTCGAATTATCCATATACAAGTAGGGGAAAGGGAGAATTATCGAGAGATCTTATTGATCTGGTAGTCAGCTAGGCTATCATATTGTCCCTTATCTTATTAATCTCTTTGATAATAATTTCCGAGCCTTTTTGAATATCTTCGTCCGTAGTAAAGCGACCAATACTTAGGCGTATTGATGCATAAGCTTCTTTTTCATTTAAACCCATTGCGGTCAATACATGAGAAGGTTCTATTTTAGTTGAAGAACAGGCAGAGCCGTTGGAGATCATGACGGTGTCCAACCCGGCAATCAAGGCATCAGCATCGATAGTTTTTAGGCAGATATTCGTGGTGTTATAGATACGATTCTCAATATTACCATTGACAAAACTTCCTTCCACGGCATTTAGAATGCTCTGCTCCAGTCGATCACGAAATTTACCAATACGAATAGCTTCTTCGTTCATATTTTGTGAAGCTATTTCGATGGCTTTGCCTATTCCGACAATACCTGGCACGTTTAACGTACCGCTTCGGTAGCCATTCTCATGACCACCCCCATGCTGTAGCGCGTTAAGCTTCACTTTAAAAGGACGTTTGTTCCGAATATAAAGCCCGCCAATTCCTTTCGGTGCATAGAACTTATGGCCAGAAAAAGTAAGGATATCAATCCCCGACTCATCAACGTTAATATCAATTTTTGCAAATGCTTGGGTTGCATCTGTCATGAAATATGCTCCATGTTCGTGAACAATATCCGATAGTGATTTTAGGTCTTGGATTACCCCCGTTTCATTATTTACCAACATCACTGATACTAAAAGTGTATCTTCCCGTAATGTTAATTTTAGCTCTTGCGGGTTGATTAAACCATTCCGGCCGACAGGTAAATAGGTAATATCAAAGCCTTTACTTTCCAGATATTTACAGGTATCCAATATTGCGGGATGCTCTGTTTGTACGGTAATGATATGCTTTCCTTTTTCTTTGTTTTGTTCAGCAAATCCCGTTAATGCTAAATTAATCGCTTCGGTGGCTCCGGAGGTAAATATAATTTCTCCTGATTTTGCATGCAGAAAATCTAATATTTCGTTCCGTACAGCATTTACTTCTTTGTTCAATAAACCGCCTGAACGGTGCCGACTGGCGGCGTTTTCAAAGTTCCCAGTGAAGTAGGGGAGCATCGCCTCCAATACTTTTGGATCGACAGGAGTAGTGGCGTTGTAGTCGAAGTAAATAGGGTTTTGCATAATATTTCAAATATTAAGAAAAAATAGCTATTTTACAATGCTGATAACAACTTATATGAAAACAATCGAAAAGGTTTCTTTTTCTGTGGATGCAGGTATTATTAACCGACTTGGATTGGAGTTGGTTGCTAAATCAGAAACAGCTGTAGCTGAGCTGATAAAGAATGCATATGACGCAGATGCTACAATAGTGAGTCTTTATTTTGAAAATGCTGAAATACCAGGGGGATCTCTAACTATTGAAGATGATGGTGTTGGAATGAACAAAAAGCAATTGATAGACGGTTTTATGAGGCTAGCAACCACTGATAAAATTCATAATTCAATATCTGATAAATATGGTAGACCCAAGGCAGGAAGAAAAGGTATTGGACGCTTTTCTACTCAAAGACTTGGTACTTATCTCGATATTATTACTTTAGCCGAAGGCTCTGATAATACAATTCAGTTATCTATTGACTGGGATAAATATATTACTGATGAAGAAATTCATGAAATTCAAAATGATCTTATTGATGGGGTGGAGCATAGGGACAAAGGAAATGGGACAACTTTAGTAATATCTAATCTAAGAGACAAATGGAGTGATGCGGATGTAAAACGTGTGTATCGATACGTCGCGGATTTAATTCAACCTAATTTTCTGAAGGTTACCGCGGGAGCATTAATTGAAGAAAGTAAGAAAGAAGGATTTGAGGTCCATTTTTATAGAAAAAATAGTTACGATAACGATTGGCGTAGTGTGGCAGATCCTAACTTGATGATGTTGGGTCGTGCGTTAGCTACATTTTCAGGCTATATCGATGAGGAAGGTTACGGAAAATGCGTTATTGAATCTAAGTCATTTACATTTAGTGGAATTAAGGAGAAGCTTTCTGATGTGATGGATGTGTCAGGCGTTCCATTCGAATTGCTGAAAGGTTCGAAAATAGCGTTTAAGATTTATTATTTTATTGGTGGAGATAGGAAAAGTTATTATGGAATAAATCAAATGGAATTAAACTCCATAATAGACCATCTTGACAAGAACGGAGGTGTAAAGTTATATCGCAACGGATTTCGAGTTCCTAAGTATGGTGATTTAGATAATGATTGGCTGAATATCGATAAAAACTCAAGAGTAGGAAAAGGTATTCCATTTAATAATAATAGAGTATTGGGTTTCGTGCAGCTAGTTGATCCTGATGGAAGGGTTTTTGAGGAATCAGCAGGAAGGGAAGGACTGATTGAAAAAGAAGCATTTACAGAACTTCAATTATTTATTTCAGAGGCAGTTAAGGAGGCTTTCAGAAACTTTTCGTCTTGGTTCAGGAATTCAGATGAATATAAATTGCATAATCCCGATAAAAAGCCAACGCCAACTTCTGATTCACTAAAAAGGCAAACTCGTGACTTAAAAGAAGCTGTCAAAGTATTGTCTAACCCAGATTCTAATGAAAACGAAAAGAAAGACGCTATTCTGCTTTTAGAACAAGCATCTAGAAGTATAATATCCCATTCAGAGGCGGCAATCAATGAACTAGAAATGATGCGAGTGTTAGCAGGAACGGGGTTGACAATTGCAGAGTTTGTTCATGAAATAAAACAAATAGTTCCATCAACTAAGGGATATATAAATGATACGCTTAAAAAGGGATTGAGTTCTGATGTGGAAGAAAATCTTTTGTCTATTAAAGAACTTTTAACTTCTTTAGAATCCTACACTTCCTATTTTGACGAAAGTATATCAAAGAATGTAGTTCGCCAATTAGTGCCTATTGATATTAGAGCTACGGTCAAAGCATTTTTAAAGGTCGTTGCATCTGATCTGGACAGACGTAATATCGATATAGAACTACAGATGAAAGGAAAAGATTTGTTCACCACCCCAATGCATCCCTCTGAATGGAATACAATACTGCAAAACCTATATAGTAATTCAAAGAAGGCAATATTACGATCAGGTGTTGAAAGAGGAAAAATACTAGTGAAAGGAATGCGGGATGATGAAAACGGAGTTATCATTTTTGAGTATTTAGATAATGGAAGTGGGATATTAGAGAAAGATAGAAATAGAATTTTTGATGCATTTTTTACCACGTCTAAAGAAAATAAGGAAGACTGGGGAACTGGAACAGGTTTAGGCCTTTATATCTTGAATCAGATGATTAGGAACAGAAACGGTGTGATTACTTTAGGCACAGCATATACTGATTATAAAACTAATATTCGAATAGAAATACCTATTACAAGGAAGGAGGACTTAAAGAAATATGGCTACTAAATACCTATATATTGATGATGATAAAAGTGCTAAAGGATTTACCAAAGATATTCAAGAAAAGGGAGTATTAGAATTTGATATAAGGCAACCAAAATCATGGAATGAGCAGAAGGAAGATCTTATCGGTAAATGCGAGATAAATAATTATGATGGTTTATTGTTAGACTTAAAATTAGAATTCTCATCAGGAAAAACTAATGAT
>Ga0079224_100009012_pt1 | contig 13568 bp, 15 predicted proteins | sample Stecom2015_FD_80414 | JGI IMG/M metagenome (GOLD analysis project Ga0079224, IMG submission 80414) | Agricultural soil microbial communities from Utah to study Nitrogen management - Steer compost 2015 | ecosystem: Environmental > Terrestrial > Soil > Agricultural land | place: USA: Utah... | reverse complement strand
GGCGGGTCGACCGGCTGATCCTGCAGTCGCTGCTCGGCGCCGGCGCCTACCTGCCGCTGCTGCGCCCCGACTGCGGCCTCTACCTGGCCGCCGACTACCCCTGCCGGCCGACCATGGAGCTGCTGCTCGGTGCAGTCTTCGTCGACCGCAAGCTGCCCAAGCCGCTGGAGTTCGTGAACAGCGTCAGCAACGCCGCCGGCTTCCACGTCGCCCAGAAGCTCGGCGTGGAAGGCCCGAACCTGTTCATCGGCGCCGGTCGCGATCTCTGGCAGCAGTTCTGCCAGCTGGCGCGACTGGACATGCAGGCGGGCGTGATCAGCCAGGCGCTGCTGATCCACAGCGCCAATCCGGATGAGTTCGTGGTGCGCAGTGTGCTGCTCGAAGATCAGCCCGGCGAGCCGGACAGCCGCAGCTTCGAGGCGCTGACCGGCGGCATCGCGGTCGAGCGTTGGAGCATCGAGAAGCCGGCCTGAGCCGGCTTCAGGCCTTGCCCTTCGACCAGCGCGACAGGTCGGCGAGCAGCCCGCGTTCGGCGAGGGCGATGCGGTCGAGGATCTCGGCGATCTCCGCGAAGCTGCCGGCCTCTTCCTTGCTGCGGCACCAGCGTACGCAGGCCAGCGCAAACTGCCGCCAGTCATCGCCGATCAGGGTCAGCCGGGCGCTGGCCTCGTTGAGTGCCGGTGCGTTGATCAGTTGGCCGGCCTCGTCCAGGAAGCTTGCGTACATGAAGCGGAAGCCGGCGCCGCCGGTGCCGATCTCCTCCTGCATGCGCACGATGTGCGTCAGGTACAGGCGGTTGTACTTGCGGTTGGCCGGGTCCAGCTCGCGCACCTGACGGGCCAGGTGGCGGATGCCGCGGATGCCGATCCAGGGCAGCGGCGCGCTGTCGATGATGCGCGTGGTGGAGAGAATGCTCTTGCGCACCAGGCGTTCCCAGTCGTGCTCGCGCGGCACGTCCTCGACCCAGTACAGCAGGCCCTTGGGCGCCAGCGCGCCCTTCACGAAACGCGCCTTCTGCAGCGCCTGCGCCGGGCAGCGCACCGCCTCCTCGAGCACCGGATCGCTGAGCAGATAGTCATCGCCGTCACGCCCGTAGGCCACCAGGTTGTGGGCGTTGAAGTGGAAACGCATCTGCTCGGGGATGTAGGGCAACCAGAACACCGAGGTCTGCATGCCGGTCGGCCGGCCTTCGTCGAGCGCGCGGTCCAGCGCCAGACGACCCTTCTCCGGATCACGGAAGGTTGCGCTGGTCAGGCGCGCGCCGAGGCGCTTGGCCAGGGTGCGGATGATGTGCCGCGGCGGCATGCGGTAGGCAATCAGCGGCAGGCCGGAAAGCTTGACGATCGGCAGGTAGGCGAAGGCCAGCCCGGAGCCGAGGCCGAAGGCCATGGGCTCACTCATCGGCAGGCCGGCATGGCTGAGAAGATTGGCCATCACGCCGCTTTCGCAGTGGGCACTCTGGCGATGCTGGAAATTCATGCGCCGGGCTCCTGCTGGTAGCGGCGAAGGTCATCGACGGACAGCCCGAAGGCCTCCGCATAGCGGGCCAGCACGCGCGCCGGCAGCCGACGGAACACCGCCGGACGGAAATGCCGGCGCAGGCGCCAGCGCCAGAGCCCAGCGGCCATGGCCAGGCCCGGCTCATCGAAACGGTAGCGGTACATCAGCGGCAGCAGCGGTGAGACGCGGCCGGCGCGGCAGTCGGCCCAGGCACTGGCCTCCTGCTCTTCCAGCTCATGCACGGCCAGCTCGGTGGCATAGGCCTCGGCGTCCCAGCCGTCGCTCTGCGCGCGCTGGTAGTGGCCGGTTTCGTCGACGGCGTAGACCAGCTTGCTGTGGCCGCCGTAGGTGCTGCTGTGGTCCTGGGGAACCTCATCGATCCTCATGGCGACTGGCGGCTCCTTCCACCACGGTCAGGTGCATGAAGGCACTCGAGAAGCGCCCGCTCTCCGGCACGTAGCAAAGCAGGCGCTCGCCGGCCTTGAGGCGACCCTCGTTGAACAGCTCCTCGAGGATGATGAAGATCGACGCCGAACCGGTGTTGCCCTTGCTGGTCAGGTTGGTGAACCAGCGCGCCTGAGGGATCTCCAGACCGACGTTGTGCAGGCCGACGGCGAGGCGGTCGCGGAAGAACTCGGAGGAATAGTGCGGCAGGAAATGATCGACGTCCTCGGCGCACAGGCCGCGCTTGGGAATGATCCGCCGCAGCGCTTCCTCGACGGTATAGCGGACGATGTTCTCGTTGAGCAGCTTGACGTTCTGCTTGACCGCCATCACCGAGCGCTCGGCGCGCTCGCGGGCGTCGATGCGCGCCCAGCCGACCAGCCCCTGCTCGGTCATCTCGGCGCCGGCGTACATGCAGGCCGGCATCTGGTCGGCGAAGGACAGGATGTCGATCCAGTCGATGCGCAGGCTCAGACCCGCGGCGTTCGGCTGGCGCTCCAGCAGCACCGCGCCGGCGCCGTCGGAGAGCATCCAGCGCAGGAAGTCCTTCTCGAAGGCGATCTCCGGGGTACGCTCCAGCTGCTCGACGCGGCTTTCCAGCTCGGCCTCGAAGTTGCCGGCATGCATCAGCGCCGAGGCCACCTCGGAACCGCAGGCCACCGCGTTGTCCGCCTCGCCGGAGGCCACGCTCATCCAGGCGTACTTGAGCGCGGAGACACCGCACAGGCAGATGCCGGAGGTCGACACCACCTCGCAGGCCGGGCTGCCCAGCTCGCCGTGTACCATCACCGCGTGGTTGGGCATGGTCTGGTCCGGCGACGAGGTGCTGGCCACCAGGCACTGCAGCTTCTGCAGCTCGAAGCCCTCGCCGACCAGCCCGCGCACCGCCTCGGCGGTCAGCTGGGCGTTGTTCATGGTCGGCTGTCCGCTGTGCGGATCGATCACGTAGTAGCGGCTCTGGATGCCGTTGCTGCGCAGCACCAGCTTGCGGGCCCGCGAGGGGCGGTCACCCACCATGCCGAGACGGCCTTCCATCTCGTCATTGGAGACCGGGTCATGCGGCAGGCAGGCACTGATGCGGTTGATGTAGACCGGTTGTACCACGGAAGGTCCTCTTCGATTTCATTCGCCCGACGGCGCGGCGAAGTAGTCCTTCTGCCGGCGGATCCGGGTGCGCAACAGCGGACTCAGGAGTTTCTTGAGCACCGCCGTGACCGGCACCACGGTGAGAATCAGGGTGATCAGGAAGGCCACATAGACGACCAGACCGACACGCCGGGGCACACTGCCCTGCGGCCCGAGGGCACCGATCAGCCGGCCCCAGACGTGGAAACTGCGGGTACCGACCTTCTCGCTGGCGATCAGCTTCTCGTCGACGCGGACCGCAGCCAGGCCGCGCAGCATCGGCTCGCGCAGCGGCGCATCGTCCGCCTCCAGGCGGGCACGCATGGCCTCGCCGAAGCGCCGCGCGTCGGCGATCTCCTGCGCGCTGATGCCGGCCGGCGGCACCCAGCTCCAGGCCTGACGACGGCCGGTGAACATCCACAGCGGGGTGGACAGGAAGCTGGCGGCGGTGCCGCACTGGTCGGTCAGCGCAATGTTGTCGAGCAGCCGCGCACCCAGCGCCTGCAGGCGGCCCTTGACCTTCTCCTGGGCCATCAGCCACATGTTGCGGCAGCCGATCAGGGTGACCACCGGCGTGTCGCGCAGCAGGCGCGCGGCCTCGTCACTGGCCAGGAAGCTGGCGATGGGGCGCGAAGGGGAAAGGAACCAGACCTGATAGGCGAGGATCACAAGGTCGTAACGCTTGTCCGGATCGATGTGCAGCGGCTCGAGCGGCTCCGGTTGCATGCGAACCGTTTCCGGAAAAATCTCGAAGAAGCGGAAAAACGGCCAGGGAAAGGGATAAGGTGTCCGGGGCTTGATGAACAGCCGGTCCACCTGGATCTGCCCCGAGGCTCCCAGCGGCGCGCATACCGAGTCCGCCAGACTGTCTAGCTGGCCGGTTTGCGAGTACTGGACGACGAGGACCTGGCGCATGGACGATAAATGACCACATGAAATGGCCCGGATTATGCCATATCGATTCTGCACTCATGTAACAGTCTCGGCCCTGATGCTGGCGGCCGCGCCGGCGCTGGCTGCCGACCTCCGCCTCAGCCTGATCGGCGCCCCCGAGGGCACCGTCTACGCCGAGCTCTACGCCCTGCCGGCCGAGAACTGGGACGGCGAGCCCGTGCAGCGCCAGGCCGGTCGCGAAACGCTGCTGTTTCGCGACGTGCCCGCCGGCCGCTATGCGGTGCGCCTGTTCGTCGACCTGAACGAGAACCGCCAGCTGGACCTCAGCCGCCGCGGCATTCCGAAGGAGCCGGTCGGCTTCTCCGCCAATCCCTCGCTGGCCGAGGGGCTGCCGACGCCGGAAGCCGCCGCCTTCGAGCATGGCGAGGAGGACAGCCTGCAGCTGGTCCGCCTGCGCCAGGAGCGTCGCTGACTCAGGGCGCCTCGCGCCAGATCAGCTCGTCGAGATTGTCGTAGCCCTGCTCGCGCGCCACGCCGAGCAGCTGCTCGCGCTGGGCGTCGGAAAGCTGCGGCTGGCGGGACAGCAGCCACAGGTATTTGCGCTCGGGATGGCCGACCAGCGCCTGCTGGTAATCCCCGTCGACGTACAGTACCCAGTAGTCGCCCTCGGTCAGACGGGGGAAAAGCCGCGAGAACCAGTTGTCGAAGCGCACCTTGAGCTTGGCCGGCTCGCCCGGCACCAGACGCGCTTCGCCGCGGGCCTCCTGCCAGTCGCCGCCAGCCGTGCGACAGCGGTTGTGAACGCTGACCCGGCTTTCGTCGAGCACGCCATAGCGGGCCTCGGAAGCCACGCACTTGCGCTGGAAGAACAGCGGCAGCCGGGCGATCTCGTACCACTGGCCCTGGTAGCGCTGGAGATCAAGGGTGGTGACGGTCTGCGGCGGCTCGCCGCGACTGGCGCAGCCGTACAGCAGGATGGACAACGACAGGGGCAGCCAGACGGCAGGTCTGTGCATGAAAAACGCCTCCGCGGAAGGGCTGCCGCTAGCGCAGACCCCGCGCGGAAAAGACCAGCACACGGTCGGACGCAAACTGGATGCTGATGTAGCGCTGCTCGTCACCCCAGGTGCAGCTGGTGAAGGCCATGGCCCCCGAGCATTCGTCGGGCTTGCCGAGCAGCGCCTCGACCTCGGCGCGCGGCATGCCGGTTTCCAGGCGCGCGAAGTTCTCCTGGTTGACCTTGTCGCAGGCGACAAGTGCCAGGCAGCTGGCCAGCAACAGAGCGGTACGCTTCATAGGGGTCTCCAGAATCGCCTCAGGACGGCGTCACGGGCAGCGCCGGTGCGACCGGACGCAGTCCCGCTGAGAGCTCCAGTCCTTCGCGGAACAGCCGGTTGCTTTCGTCGACCTCGCCCAGCTGCTGCAGCAGGCGCGCCAGTTCGGCACAGGCTTCTGGGGTACGCACTAGGCGGATGCTGGCCTCCAGATAGCTGCGCGCCTTGCCCCACAGGCGGACGGCGATCGCCAGCCGGCCGAGGGTCAGCAACAGGGTCGGGTCGTTCGGGTGATCGGCCAGCCAGGGCTCGGCCTCGCGCAGCTGCCGACCGCTGTCGCCCCCGGTGGTGCGCCCGTAGATCTCCACCAGCTCCGGCTGGTAATGCTCGCGGATCGCCTCGGCGAGCAGCGGCAGCGCCTTGCGGCCCTGGCCGACCGCCTGCAGGCGGCTGGCGTAGACGCCCAGCACCTCGGCGTCGCGGCGCAGCGCCGGCGGAACCTGCTTCCAGCGCTCCTGGTAGGCCGCCAGCGAATCGTCGTTCGGCTCCAGCGGTGTCTGCTGCAGCGCGTTGCGCCAAGCGAGGCGCTCGAGCCGCAGCAGCGCGGTCTCGGGCAGCACATGACGGCGGCGCAGCTCCGGCGCCACGCGGCACAGCGCCTCCCACTCACCCAGCTCGTAGAGCAGCTGCTGCTTGAGGCGCAGCACCTGCGGCTGCTGCGGATGCTCCTCGCTCAGCACCCGTACTTCCTGCAGGGCCTGACGCAGGTCCTGACGCTCGATCAGCAGCCGGGCGCGCTCCAGGCCGACCGCCAGGCTCGCCTGCGGATCGTCATGGCGAGCCTGCTCGAGCAGCGCGTCGGCTTCCTCGTAGCGCCCCAGGTGATTGGCCGCGCGCGCGGCGCCGAGCCGGTAGACCAGCGGCTGCGGAGCGCGCTCGGCACTGCGCCGCAGATGGCGCAGGGCGTCTTCCCAACGGCCTTCCAGCAGCTCTACCTGACCGAGGCGGCTGGCCTGCTCGAGGCGACGGCGGCGATGACGGCGCGACCAGGGATTGAGCCAGCCGCCGGAGACGCTGGCGCCACGCAGAACCAGGCGCAGCCCGTAGATCACCAGCAGCAGCCCGAGGATCAGCGCCAGGGTGGTCCACAGGCCCGCCTCGTACAGGAAACCGCGATAGGAAACCAGCACATAGCCGGGATGCTCGGCCACCGCCATACCGAGCACGGCCGCGGCGATGACGATGCCCAGGCCGATCAGAAAGAGTCGGTTCATGGCCGCGTCTCCGCTTCGGCCGCCTCGCCGGCAACGGTGCCGCGCTGTGCCAGATAGGCCTGGAAGGCCTTGAGGGCGCTGGAGATGTCCGGCGCGGCATAGCTCACCGGCTGTTTGGAGAGCTCGTCGAGCCGCGCCAGCAGACCGGCCACCGCGGCGCGGTCCGGATTGAACTGGCTCTGCAGAATCTCGCGAGCCTGCGCCAGCGCCTGCCGGTAGACGGCCTCCTCACCGTTGAGCACCGCCCACTGGGCGTGTTCCAGGCTCAGCGACAGCGCCAGGCGGACCTGCTCCAGCGCCTGGCCGGACAGCAGCGGACGGATCTGCTGTTCGGCATCCAGCTCGATGCGCACGTAGCCGGACAGTTTTTGCGCCCAGCGTTCCCAGTGGCTGGCCTGCGGGTCTGCGGCGACTTCCGGTGCGGCATAGCTGGGCGCCTCGTCGGTGATCCCCCGGCTTTCCTCGCGCAACGCCGCCAGGCTCAGATAGAGGCCGGTGCGATCCGGCTGCGGGCGGCTGCGCAGGGCTTCCAGGGCGCGCCCCAGCTCGCGCCGGGCAGCGAATGCAGCCGGATCGTTCTGCTCGCGCAGCACCTCGTCGGCGCCGGCCAGCAGGGCCTCGGCGGCCTCGACATCCTGCAGCGCGGCCAGACGCAGGCTGGCCAGCCGCAGCAGATGCTCGGCTTCGGCCAGGCGCAGCTCCTTGCGGCCCTCGCCGAACAGCCGCTCCAGTTGCTGGCCCTGTAGCTGCTGGCGGGACTGCAGATCGGTCAGGGCCTCCTGCAACCCGGCATGGCCGGCCTGAATCTGCTCGACGGCCTGCAGGCGCTTGCCGAGCTGCTCGACCGCAGCCCGTTCGGCCTGCAGCGTTTCGGCCAGACCGTCAGTGGCCGCCTGCGGATTGAGCTGATACTGCTGCCAGAGGCTCCAGCCGGCCGCACCACCGGCCGCGAGGGCGAGCAGCAGGGCCAGGCCGGCCAGGCCACGGCCGCTGCGCGCAGGCGCCTCGGCGGGGCGCGGTGGTTCGACCGGGCTCGCCTCCGGGGCCGGCAGCGCGGCGGCTTCGGGAGTCTTGGGAAGGTCTGCTTCGCTCACGTGTTCATCCTTCGTTTCAGTGAACGGCGGGCGCCGGTGTCTCGCGCAGCGCCGCCAGCAAGGCCGCGGCATTGGCACCCCGGCAGTCGATGATCCGTTCGGCGCCGGCCTGGCGGGCCATCTCGGCCACCCGCGGGCTGGGTACGAACAAGGGTAGTCGAGACAGCTGCGGCCAGTCTGCCCCGGCCAGCTGTTGCAGATGCGCGAAGCCCTGCCCGCTGCTGACCACCAGGCCGTTCAGGCGTTCCGCCTGCACGCGACGCGGCAGCTCGCCGTCCGGATAGGCTGGCAGCCGGCGTCGGTACAGCGGCAGGTAGTCGACCTGCACGTCGCGCGCGCGCAACTGACTGGCGAGCAGCTCGCGGCCCTCGTCGCCGCGCATGATCAGCACGCGCGCCTCGGGCGCTTCGAAGACCGCCTGAAAGGCCGGCAGCGCCAGCAGCGCCTCGCTGTCGTCGCCACTGTCCGGGTGGCTGACGCTCAGCCCGTGCTCGCGCAGCAGGGCAGCGCTGGCCGCACCCACGGTGAACCAGTCGACGCCCTGCGGCGGCTGCGCCCAGTAGCGGTCGAGCAGCGCCAGCCCGAACCGGGCGGCCGGCTTGCTCACCACGATGACGGCGCTGTAGCGGTTCAGCTCGAGGATCAGCGCACGCTGCGCGGCATCCTCCGGCAAGGGCTCGATTTCCAGCAGCGGCAGGCAGCTGCCGTAGGCACCCTGCTCGGCCAGGTCCTGCGCCAGCGCCAGGCAGTCCTCCTGCGGACGGGTCAGCAGCAGGCGCCAGCCAGCGAGCGCGGCGCCGTTCACTCGGCCGGGTTCCCGCCGTAGACGGAGTGCAGGATCTGCTCGGCGCCCTGGGCGAGCAGCGCTTCGGCCACCTGCACGCCGAGCGCCTCGGCCTGCGCCTCGGGCGCGCGCGCTTCGGCACGTAGCAGGCGGCTGCCGTCCGGTTCGCCAACCAGCCCGCGCAGCCAGAGTTCGCCCTGCTCGAGTTCGGCGTAGCAGGCGATCGGCACCTGGCAGCCGCCGTTCAGGCGCTTGTTGAGGGCGCGCTCGGCGGTGACCCGGGCACTGGTGGCGGCATCGGCGAGCGGGGCGAGCAGCGCGTGCAGGTCGCTGTCGGCGCTGCGGCACTCGATGCCCACGGCGCCCTGGCCGCCGGCAGGCAGGCTTTCCTCGACGCTGAGCCGCGAACGGATGCGCGACTCGAAGCCGAGACGGATCAAGCCCGCGGAGGCGAGGATGATGGCGTCGTATTCGCCGGCATCAAGCTTGGCCAGGCGGGTATTCACGTTGCCGCGCAGGAACTGGATCTTCAGGTCCGGGCGACGGGCCAGCAGCTGGGCCTGGCGGCGCAGGCTGGAGGTGCCCACCACGCTGCCGGCCGGCAGTTCGGCAAGGCTGGCGTAGCGGTTGGAGACAAAGGCGTCGCGCGGGTCCTCGCGCTCGCAGATGCAGTACAGCCCGAGCCCTTCCGGAAACTCCATGGGCACGTCCTTCATCGAGTGCACGGCGATGTCCGCCTCACCCTCTAGCAGCGCGGTTTCCAGTTCCTTCACGAACAGGCCCTTGCCGCCGATCTTCGCCAGCGGCGCGTCGAGCAGCTTGTCACCGCGGCTGACCATGGGCACCAGGGTCACGAGCAGACCGGGATGGGCCTGTTCGAGCCGGCTCTTGACGAATTCGGCCTGCCACAGCGCGAGCGCGCTCTTGCGGGTGGCGATACGGATTTCACGGGACATCGGGAGCATTCCAGGACATCAGACTGCGGCGATGATAGCAGGCCCGCCCGCTCGCCGACGCGCGTCGCGGGCCCTGGCCCCGCGACGCATTGTCCGATCAGAGCTGCTGCATCAGCTTGCGCACCCCGGCGACGTGCCGGCGGCTCACCGTCAGGGCTTCGTTATCGAGGCCCTTGAGATGGATCTGGAAGTGGCCGAGCGAGGTGCGCTGCAGCCGCTCGATGCGCTCGCGCATCACCAGCGCGTTGCGGTGGATGCGCACCAGGCGATCGCCGAACTCGTCCTCGAGCGCTTTGAGAGGCTCGTCGAGGAGCACCTCGCCGCCCTCGTGGCGCATGGTCACGTACTTGTGGTCGGCGATGAAATAGATGACCTGCTCCAGCGGGATCAGCTCGATGCCACGGCGGGTGCGCGCACTGATGTGGCTGCGCGGCTGGCCCTGCTGGGCCGCGGGCTTGGTCAGCGCGGCCAGCTGCACGCGGTTGGGGCGCTCGGCCTTGCGCAGGGCATCGGCCAGGTGCTCGCCGCGCACCGGCTTGACCAGATAGCCGACCGCGCTGACCTGAAAGGCCTGCACGGCGAATTCGTCATGGGCGGTACAGAAGACCACGGCCGGAGGGGCATCGCGTTCGCAGAGGCGGGCGGCGACCTGCAGGCCATCGAGACCGGGCATGCGGATGTCCAGCAGAAGAATGTCCGGCTTGAGTTGATCGATCAGCTGCAGCGCCTCTTCGCCATTGGTGGCGCAAGGTTCCAGGACCCGGTACCCGTCCAGCTCGCCGACCAGGCGGCTGAGCCTTTCGCGAGCCAGGGGTTCGTCATCAGCGATCAGAACGTTCATATAGCTCAGGCTTCCTGCGTGAGTCTCGCACAAGGATAGCGTAGACAAGTGAAATGGCGGCCGTGACGGCGGTCCACGCTGAGACTCGCGCGAGGGCCGAAAAGTGCCGTTAGTCGCGCATCGATGTTGCCGAGAGCGAGACGCGTGCCACGAGATTCGGCCCGCTCGTCGCCCTCGGGACAGGGATTGCTCACGCACAGCTGGAAGATTCCGTCGCGGTAAGCGGCCTCGACGCGCACCAGCCCGCCTTCCACGCGCGGCTGGATGCCGTGGATCAGCGCGTTCTCCAGCAGCGGCTGGAGGGTCAGCTGCGGAATCGGCAGGTCGGCCGGCACGCCGTCCACGTCCCATTCCAGCTGCAGGCGGTCACCGAGCCGGTAGTGCTCGATGGACAGATAGCGGCGCGCCAGCTCCAGTTCCTCGGCCCAGCTGACCAGGGTGCCCGGCTTGGCGAGGCTGGCGCGGAACAGGTCGGAGAGGTCCAGCACCGCCTGCTCGGCCTTGCTCGGGTCGATGACCACCAGACTGGCGATGCTGTTCAGGCTATTGAACAGGAAGTGCGGGCGGATGCGCGCCTGCAGCGATTCGATGCGCGCCTGCAGCTCGGCCTTCTCCTGGCGCCGCCACTGACCCTGCAGATAGAAGTAGCGCAGCAGCAGCCCGGACATCAGCGCGGCCACCAGGGCATGACGCAGGTAGCGGTTGAGCGCCGGCTCGCCGCTCGGCTCGGTCAGCCAGAACAGATCGGCCAGCCAGGTGCAGAGCAGCGTCAGCAGCACCACCAGGCTGATCGCCAGGCCACCGGCGATGGCCGGGCGCACCCGCATCAGCAACGGCCGCAGCCGGCACAGCAGGGCCGCGGAGAGCAGCACGATCCATTGCACGAACAGCGAGGTCAGGGCCAGACGCTGCCAGTCGAAGCCCTGGGTCAGCGGCTCGGCCAGCACCAGCACCAGCACCAACAGCTCGGCAAGCAGGATCATGCCCAGCAGCGCCTCGGGGGCGCACAGCTGGGGCAGGAAGAAGTCGTCGGCCGCCTCGCGGGAGGCCGGCCGGGGCGCGGAAGCTCGGTTCATGCGGCCAGTCTTTCCCACTACCGCCCGTCGGGCAAGGGGCAGCGCGCCCGGCCCGTCAATCCTGCTGCCCAGCGCACGCTTCGCGCCTCCGCTGCCGGCGTCAGGCGAGGCCCAACGAGGGCCGCGGGCCTGCTATCATCCGCGCCACCCTTTCCGGTACCCGCCCGCGCCGGGCGACCCTGACAGCCGAGCAGATCATGAGCGAAAAAACCAACCAGTCCTGGGGCGGCCGCTTCAGCGAGCCGGTCGATGCCTTCGTCGCCCGCTTCACCGCCTCCGTCGACTTCGACAAGCGCCTCTACCGCCACGACATCATGGGCTCCATCGCCCATGCCACCATGCTGGAACGGGCCGGCGTGCTGACCGCCGCCGAGCGCGACGCCATCATCGACGGCCTCAAGCAGATCCAGGCCGAAATCGAGGCTGGTACCTTCGAGTGGCGCGTCGATCTGGAAGACGTGCACATGAACATCGAGGCGCGCCTCACAGACCGCATCGGCATCACCGGCAAGAAACTACACACCGGCCGCTCCCGCAACGACCAGGTAGCCACCGACATCCGTCTCTGGCTGCGCGACGAGATCGACACCATCCTCGGCGAGATCACCCGTCTGCAGCAGGGCCTGCTGGACCTGGCCGAAGCCGAGGCGGACACCATCATGCCCGGTTTCACCCACCTGCAGACCGCCCAGCCTGTGACCTTCGGCCATCATCTGCTGGCCTGGTTCGAGATGCTTTCGCGTGACCACGAGCGCCTGGTCGACTGCCGCAAGCGCGTCAACCGCATGCCGCTGGGCTCTGCGGCCCTGGCCGGCACCACCTACCCGATCCAGCGCGAGATCACCTGCCAGCTGCTCGGCTTCGAGCAGGTCGGCGGCAACTCGCTGGATGGCGTCTCGGACCGCGACTTCGCCATCGAATTCTGCGCCGCCGCCTCGCTGGCGATGATGCACCTGTCGCGCTTCTCAGAAGAGCTGGTGCTCTGGACCAGCGCCCAGTTCCAGTTCATCGACCTGCCCGACCGCTTCTGCACCGGCAGCTCGATCATGCCTCAGAAGAAGAACCCGGACGTGCCCGAGCTGGTGCGCGGCAAGTCCGGCCGGGTGTTCGGCCATCTGACCGGTCTGCTGACCCTGATGAAGGGACAGCCGCTTGCCTACAACAAGGACAACCAGGAAGACAAGGAGCCGCTGTTCGACGCCGCCGACACCCTGCGCGATTCCCTGCGTGCCTTCGCCGACATGGTGCCGGCCATCAAGCCCAAGCGTGAGGTGATGCGCGAGGCGGCCCGCCGCGGCTTCTCCACGGCCACCGATCTGGCCGACTACCTGGTGCGCAAGGGCCTGCCCTTCCGTGACTGCCACGAAATCGTCGGCCATGCGGTGAAATACGGCGTGCAGACCGGCAAGGACCTGGCCGAGATGAGCCTGGACGAGCTGCGCCAGTTCAGCGACCAAATCGGCGAGGACGTCTTCGCCGTGCTGACCCTGGAAGGCTCGGTGAACGCCCGCGACCATATCGGCGGCACCGCGCCGACCCAGGTCCGGGCCGCCGTGACCCGCGGTCGCGCCCTGCTGGCGTCCCGCTAGGCCTGACACCGGCAGCGCCCGCGCGGCGCTGCCGGTTTCCCTTCGCGTTACTTCGCGCGCATCTTGGCGACGAACACCGCCATCTGCGCCTGCTTGTCCGCCTCGATGCGCTGCACGTGCGGATTCTCGCGCAGCCGCGCGAACAGCGCCTGGGCTTCCGGCCAGTCGCCCAGCAGATCGATGCCGAACAGCTTGCCGGCGACCACGGCAGCCAGGTCCAGGCTGTACAGGAAGTAGATGTCGGCCAGGCTGAACTCGCTGCCCGCCACGTAGGGTGCGAAACGTCCGTGACGCTTCAGGGCGGCAACGCCTTCGAGTAGCTCGCTGCGCGACTTCTCGCGAATCGCCGCATCCACCTCGCCGCCGAAGAACGCCGCGGGATAGCACAGGCGCGCCGCCAGCTCGATGTACAGCTCGATCTCGCGAGCCAGCGTCAGCACCTGGGCGCGCTGGTAGGCATCGGCGGGCAGCAGCGGCTTCTGCGGATACTGCTGCTCGAGGTATTCGAGGATCACCGCGGTCTCGCTGATCGGCCCCTGCTCGGTGACCAGGCAGGGCACCTTGCCGCGCGGACTGATCCGGCGGAAGGCCTCGTCGGCGGTACGGCCGAGCACGTCGACCTCGCGAAACTCGATGCCCTTCTCGAGAAGCGCCAGCTTGACCATGTTGTGGTAGTTGCTTACCGGAAAACCGTGCAGTTCGAGCATGTCGCCTCCT
>Ga0079224_100009009_pt1 | contig 13571 bp, 12 predicted proteins | sample Stecom2015_FD_80414 | JGI IMG/M metagenome (GOLD analysis project Ga0079224, IMG submission 80414) | Agricultural soil microbial communities from Utah to study Nitrogen management - Steer compost 2015 | ecosystem: Environmental > Terrestrial > Soil > Agricultural land | place: USA: Utah... | reverse complement strand
TTCCGCTGGAGCCCTGTACAATATGTTTATAATCAGTGGGCCGGACTATATGAAAATCAGCATCAGAAGTTATATGTGAATCGCGGGTTGGGTTTTATCGGCTACCCGGGACGTGTTGGTATATTACCGGAAATAACCCTGATAGAACTGGTGTGAATATTTGATCAAGTGAAAAACAACAACAATGAAAGTGAGTGTTTTGAAAATTCAAAAGGTGAGATTTTTATGGTTAAACTTTAAAAGCTATATACCTGGAATGAATTCAACTTTCTCAACAAACAATTTTAAAGGTTTCATTTTTGTATGTTGTTTATTAATAGGCAGTACAGAGGGTTTTTCACAAAAACAAATTTCAGATTCTGCAATCAACACAAATATTGAAGAAGAGCTCACGGATTTTGAAAATATCGATTTGGAAGAACTGTTTTCGGATATTTCTCTTTTTTTAGATTCATTAATGAAGCCCCGCAGTTATTTTTTAGCCAGTGTTGCCGTTGCCGGTGGCAAGTATGATTTTGCAGGCAGGAATGATATGTTGATTGAATCTTCACAAAAAATGACTTTCATTCCAACTATCGGTTACTTACATAAAGGAGGTTTGGGTATAACGGGTATGGCTAACGTAATTTTTGATCAAAAAGAACTGCTTCCTTACCAGTTTTCTATTACTCCTTCATACGATTACATTCAAAATATGGATTTTGCAACGGGAATCAGTTACACCCGCTATTTTACCAAAGATTCTTTATCGTTTTATACAACACCTTTACATAATGAAATCTTCGGTTATTTCTCGTATCGTAAATGGTGGCTTCGCCCATCGGTTTCCGTTAGTTACGGGTGGGGTAACCGGACAGAATTTGAAGAACGTGAATATTTATTAAATAATTTACGCTCACCCCGAAGAGGATATACCACTATCAGTTCAAACGAATCGGTCAGTGATTTTTCTGTTATAACTTCTGTGCGACATGATTTTTACTGGTTAAAAGTTTTAACCGGAAAAGATTATGTAAGATTTTCACCTCAAATAAATTTTACCAGTGGAACCCAGCGCTTTGGGTTTAATCAGTCATACAATGCATATATTTTTCCCGGTAAAAAAGGCAATGGAAATCCACAAAGCAGTTCAGATTCCATTGAGCTGGAGGAAGAGTTGGAATTTCAACCCGTTTCATTATCCTTACACCTTAGAGGTGAATATTCCATTGGTAAAATGTTTTTGCAACCTTCGTTTCTGCTGGGTTATTATTTCGCCTATGCTGAGAAGCCCATACATACATTATTCTCCCTTAATGCAGGTGTAGTGTTTTAAACTTGTTAAGTTTTCTTTTTCTTAAACGAATTAAGAATTTCGTTAATGGAATTTAACAGCGGAGTTATTTCCATTGGCATTAATATTGAATCTGATTACAGATAAATTTTCAACATGAAAAATACCGATCACTTTCATTTACATTTTTCATCGGCAAATTTTTAATCAATTGAAACAACCGTTTAAAACCTTAAAACTAAAAAGTATGAAAACAAAATTCTTAAGTCTCCTGGCTGTCTTGTTGATATCCCAGGCTGTTATGGCGCAATTTCATATTGGTGCAAAAGCAGGTGCAAACATTAATAAGATTGATGGTAAATCTTTTAAAGAAGAATTTAATTATGGATACCATATTGGTGGTTTTGCAGAAATTGGTTTAAGTGAAAAATTTATGTTGCAGCCAGAGGTTTTATTTAATCAATACAATACAACGGTTGACAGCAGTTTCAGAAATGTTTATCAAAATGCATTCAGATCTGATCAAAGCAAAGTAAAATTGAGTTACTTGTCCATACCTGTATTATTGAATTATAAATTACTGGGTCCTGTTTATATCCAGGCAGGTCCGCAAATTGGTATTTTGATAGATCAGAATAAAAACCTTTTAGAGAACGGTGAAGATGCCTTTAAGAGTGGCGATTTTTCTATGCTTGGTGGCGTTCATGTCAAACTGGCTAAATTTCGGGTAACAGGCAGGTATGTAGTAGGTTTAAACAATATCAATGATATTGATAACCGGGATAAATGGAAAAACCAGGGCATACAGCTTTCTGTAGGAATAGCGTTATAATCAAAAAAAATATTTTTTGTACATCCCCTTTTGCAAAAAAGGGGATTTTTATATTTAGAAGGGTCAGGCTACCGGCATGAAACTTGACTACTTTATAATCCTTTGTACATTTACCACCGCACAAATGTTTTGTGCCAATTTGACTAAACAAATTTTCAATGAGTTTTATGACAATGTTTCAAAAGCAAGAGGATGAAATGGATTTTATTCCAATCATTCCATTAAATGAAAATGATAGTGAAATGATGGATGATATTGTCATTCCTGCTGAAATACCTATACTTCCATTAAGAAATACTGTTCTTTTTCCCGGTGTAGTACTGCCAATAACTGTAGGGCGTGATAAAAGTATAAAGGCCGTTGCACATGCATATAAGGCTGACAAATTGATAGGCGTAGTAGCGCAAAAAGACAGTTCAATTGAAGATCCGGAAATGAAAGACCTGGAAAAAATTGGAACTATTGCAAGGATTGTCAAACAAATTAAAATGCCGGATGGTGGAACAACCATCATTATACAGGGACGGTCAAGATTCCAGATGCAGGAAGTTACATCGGAGGAACCTTTTTTCAAAGCAAAAATTTCCGCGTTGGTTGATGGCGAAGCTCCAAAAGATCCTGACTTTGATGCATATGTCAGCAACATAAAAGAACTGGCAGCGGAAATAATTCAGCTTTCACCAAATATCCCATCCGAAGCAACGATCATTTTACGGAATATAGAGAGCCCTTCTTTCCTGATTCATTTTGTTTCGAGCAATTTAAACACCAACCTGAAAGAAAAACAAAAGCTTTTAGAGTTAAATGATATCCGAGAAAGAGCTAACCTGTTAATGGAATTACTGCAAACAGAATTCCAGTTTGCAGAATTAAAGAATAAAGTAACCAACAAGACAAAAACAGAACTTGATAAGCAACAGCGTGATTACTTTTTACAACAGCAATTAAAAAGTATTAAAGAAGAATTGGGCGGAGATACAAATGACCGCGAGATAAGGGATATGCAGAAAAAGGCAGATGAAAAAAAATGGCCTGATGCTGCACGTGAACTTTTTAAAAAAGGGATCGAAAAACTTGAACGCATGCATCCGAGTACACCTGATTACTCGGTAGTGTATAATCACCTCGACCTGATGTTGGATTTGCCATGGCAATCGTATACCGAAGATCTGTATGATCTTAAAAAGGCAAAAAAAGTGCTGGATAATGATCATTACGGTATGCAAAAAATCAAAGAACGCATACTCGAATACCTGGCTGTATTAAAATTAAAAGGGGATATGAAAAGTCCTATCCTGTGTTTTGTAGGACCTCCGGGAATAGGTAAAACTTCGTTGGGAAAAAGTATTGCAAGTGCTATCAAAAGAAAATATGTAAGATTAAGCCTTGGAGGTTTGCATGATGAAGGAGAGATCCGCGGGCATCGCAAAACATATATTGGTGCAATGCCTGGAAGGATTTTGCAATCGATAAGGAAAGCTAATACTTCCAACCCGGTAATGATTTTGGATGAAATTGATAAGATTGGAAATGACTTCAGAGGTGATCCAAGCAGTGCATTATTAGAAGTACTGGATCCGGAACAGAACCATAGCTTTTATGATAATTACCTGGAGTTAGAATATGATTTAAGTAAAGTTTTATTTATTGCAACAGCAAATAACCTTTCAAATATTCAACCTGCATTGCGCGACAGGTTAGAAATTATTGACCTGAGTGGGTATGCGGTGGAAGAAAAAATTGAAATTGCAAAAAGGCATTTATTTCCCCGCCAAAAAGAACTGCATGGTTTAAAATCAACAAATTTCAAGATCAGTGATAAGGTATTGGAAAAAGTTATCCAGGATTATACCCGCGAAAGTGGAGTACGGGAACTTGACCGCCATCTGGCAGCCATCATGCGTTACCAGGCAAGGCAATTGGCCATGAAAGGAAATTTAAAGCCTACTGTAACTGTTGCGGACATAGAAAAAATTTTAGGCAAGCCAAGGCATAATAATGAATTGTATAAAACAGCTACCATGCCCGGGGTAGCGATTGGATTAGCCTGGACATATGTAGGTGGTGAAATCCTTTTTATTGAAACTACAATGAGTGAAGGCAAGGGTGAAATGAAAATGACCGGTAATCTTGGTAATGTTATGAAAGAAAGTGCGACTACTGCACTTACTTACCTCTTATCCAATGCGAAGAAATTCAATATCGATGTTTCGCAGTTTGAAAAGAAAACGCTCCATGTGCATGTACCAGAAGGGGCAGTTCCCAAAGACGGGCCCAGTGCCGGCATCACCATGATGACTGCAATCGCATCTGCATTAACCGGCCGGAAGGTTAAATCATACCTGGCCATGACCGGTGAAATTACTTTGCGGGGACAGGTTTTACCTGTTGGTGGTATTAAAGAAAAAGTATTGGCGGCAAAACGTGCCGGAATTAGAGAAATAATTCTCTGCTGGCAGAATGAGCGTGATGTACAGGAAATTGAGACAGCTTTTATTAAAGGAGTAACTTTTCATTATGTAAAAACAATGAACCAGGTATTGGAAATTGCCTTGCAGAAATAAGATTCAGATGGGATAATGGTGAACCGGAAATGAAATAATAATTGCATTTTTGCAAGGTGCCGTTAAGATTCCTGATTATAATTTCATTGATGATTTCTGTTCCAGCTTTCAACCAAACGCTTGGGGGAAACAGCATTTTCAATTTTCTAAAACTACCCAATACTCCATCATTAACTGCTTCAGGTGGAATTAATATATCTTACCAGGCAAATGATATCGGGCTGGCATTCAACCAGCCTGCGCTATTAAAATCTTCTATGCACAAACAATTGGGTTTATCATTCAATGATTTTTATGCGGGCATAAACAGCTATCATCTTTCAATGGGCTATCATGCGGAGAAATTGAATACCACATTTGTGTATGGTGTATTATTTTTCAATTATGGGAATGCCATTGAAACGGATCCTTCCGGAAATATCTTGGGTGAGTTTAAGGCAAATGATTGGGTGATGCAGGTATCAGCATCACGCAGATATTTGGAAAAATGGCAATACGGTGCAACATTAAAATTTATTAATTCAAGCTACGGCCAGTATAATGCAAATGGCATGGCAGTAGATGTGGGGCTGGTATATTTCGATACTTCCAGGTTATTTACTGCTGGTTTAGTCATCAGGAATATGGGAGCCCAGTTGAAACAATTTGAAGGTGCTGGTAAAGAAGAACTGCCTTTTGATCTGCAGTTAGGTGTAACAAAAAAATTGAAAGATGCTCCTTTTGCTTTTTCACTAACGATGCATCATTTACACCGTTTTGATATAAGATATAATGATACACTTTACAATTCATCAAATGGCTTTCAGCAAAATGGTAAAGGAAATTATTTTTTCGATAAGATTTTCAGGCATGTAGTAGCAGCCACCCATATTTATTTAGGTGAACATGTTGAAGCAACCTTAGGGTATAATCATTTGCGCCGCCGTGAATTGAATATAGGTAATGAAGGCAATGGATTAAATGGATTTTCGGGAGGCATTGGTATCAAATCCGGCAAATTCGATTTTCAATATGCCCATTCACGTTACCAAAATAACTCGGGGTATAATCATATTGGAATACTGCTAAAAATGGACCGGTTGATCAACCGGAATTAGATTGCAAATTAGGTTGATTAATTTTACTTTCCGTTTCCGGGATCACCAGTTTAGAATAAAATAATGTTAAGAGAAACGGAGTCACTTCCCAATAAGCAATCCTCATAATTAACACATTGAAGACCAGGAAAATCAGGAATATCAAAGCAAGGATATAATCATATCTCTTTGTAAAAAATCCCATTCCAAAGAATAATTCTGCTATTGTTGCGCCTCTGTATAATAATGAACTGATTATCGGATGAGTGATCAGCCAGTTATAGATATCGGCACGAAAACTTTCTCTGCCAGAATCTGTCAGCAAGGATTTATGTTGGAGTTGTAACACGCCACTCATAGTTTCTGTATAAAAAAATCCCTGTTGTGCCAACTTCCAAATCCCTGCAGAAAAAAAGAAATACAGGAAATAATATCTTAAGCCGTTAAATAAAAACCAGAAAGTTTTGATAGACTGGCTTAAAAAGAGAAAAGGAAAAAACAACCAGGCAATATGGCCCTGTAAAGAATTGGATGGATAGGAACAATAGACAGTTACATAAATGTAATTTACCACCAGCATGACCAAAGCGGTAATGAAAACGAGCCTTGGTTTTTTAATATTAACCAGGTAATAAATCAGTGGAAGAATATAAAAAATAAAATCAGCAAATAGCAGTCTCCAGCTTTCCTGCAATAACCATTTATGAATATTTGTGAGCATTACTAACCAGGTGGTGAAATCAAGTGTAGTAAAAAAGAAAATGGGCTGCAGTTGGTATAAGAACATGCCATTTAACCATTTAAAAATCATCAAGCCATAAAAAATCAGGCAGTATTGCCTGATGATTTTCAGCCTTATGGACCCGGTTAATTGCATTGTTCAAAAAATTCTTTACTGTTGATAAGAATATACTTTGCCTGATCATCTTTTTGGAGGTATCTGTATTTACTTCTGAGGATTTCAATTTTATTTACTTCTTTTCCAATTATCGAAGAAAGTACTTCTTTGTATGATGTTAAAAATTCGGCATTTGATAACCTGGTATAAAAGGATGATTCTTTTGAAGGAATACTGAAAACAGCAAGGAGTCGTTTAATATCTTCGTGGTAAAAGGATTTACCCCTTTTATGCTGATAGCAATATAATTCAATGGGCATTTGGATTTTGTCCCATTGAACGGCAGAAAAATCTGCAGCGGAAAGTTTTTCCCCGTTAACAAAAATTTCAGTTACACTGATTTCCGGCTGTATTTTAAATGCACCTGAATACATGCCAATATGCATGAATGGTGTTGCGACTAATCCTTGCTTGAAGTTTAAAAACAACTGAATGATAATAAAGCCACAAAAGCCAAGTAAAAGCAGTTTGCTATGATTATATAATTTTTTTAAGAACAATTCAAAAAAAGTTGAATAACATTCCGAATGTACAAGTGTGCCCTGGTATTAAAATAACAATGTTCTAATAAATGTATTTAGCCCTGGCCAATAAAATTTACAAGTACTTCAAATTCGTTTTGGGTGTTAATGCCAGCAAGGTTTCATACATCAGTTGAATGGTTTGTTCGATATCTGATTTATGCAACATTTCAACTGTAGTATGCATATAACGCAACGGAATTGAAATCAATACCGAAGGGCATCCATCATTGGCATAAGCAAATGAATCAGTATCTGTGCCTGTACTGCGACTTACCGCTCTTAATTGAACGGGTATATTTTTTTTCTCAGCCACATCCTGTACAAAATTCAATAACATATTATGTACCGCGGGCCCATATGCCAGGGATGGACCTTTTCCACATGAGCAGTCGCCTTCAATTATTTTATTCACCATTGGAGTGCCGGTATCGTGTGTAACATCAGTAATGATGGCTACATTCGGTTTTATTCTGCGTGCAATCATTTCTGCGCCTCTTAATCCAACTTCTTCCTGCACTGCATTAACAACATATAAACCAAAGGGTAATTTTTTATTGTTTTGTTTTAGTAAACGGGCAACTTCTGCAATCATAAAACCTCCAATACGGTTGTCGAATGCACGCCCGATATAATAATTAAAAGCGAGTTCATCAAATCCATCCTGGTAGGTAACAACAGCACCTACATGAATACCTAATTGATCAATTTCTTTTTTATTCCTTGCACCGGTATCAAGACAAAGGTTTTCAACTTTGGGCTGGGGTTCTTTATTTTCGTTATTACTCAAACGGGTATGTATAGCCGGCCATCCAAAAACCGCTTTTACGGGTCCTTTTTTTCCATGAATGAAAACTCTTTGTCCGGGCGCCACCTGGTGATCAACACCCCCGTTACGTTTTAGATATATTAAACCTTCGGCAGTAATATAATTTACAAACCAGCTTATTTCATCAGCGTGTGCTTCTATAACTACTTTAAAAGGATTATTTTCATTAATAACACCTACTGCAGTTCCATAAGGATCAGTGAACTGGTTGTCCACATAAGGTTTCAAATAATTTAACCATAACTTTTGACCGCTGCTTTCAAAGCCTACAGGCGAAGCATTGTTGATATAATTTTTAAAGAAAATCAGTGATTCATCTGTCAGAACCGACTTTTTTGATTTTACCGCCTTGGCCATAATTTCTTTTTTAGTTTTTTCAAAAATAATTAAAAAGACATCACCAGCATGATTAATGCAGAAAACATCATGAGCCCATCGAGAATGAAATAATAAAAAATATCAGAAAGATTCTTTTTTGCATAGGTATATAGTGTTGCGGTAATAATTCCTGGAATTAATAAAATAACTATTGTTGTTATTGTATGCCCGTAGAAATACATACAAATGGTGGCAATCGTGAAAATAAGTAACGAAGAATAAAATAAAATATCAATTCCTCTTTCATTTAAATACGTGATAAAAGTGCGGATGCCTTCCTGTTTGTCATCTTCTTTGTCACGATAATCAAAAATTATACAAATAGCATAAATAAGAAAATAACGGCTGGCTATGAACAACCATGCATCTGTGTTAAACTCTGTGGACGTTACAAGCAATGGAAGTGCAGTAGTGACATAGGTCCAAACCATGCTGAGGAAAATTGTTTTTCCTATGGCTATTTTTTTCAATTCCTTAAAGAGTTCGTGCGGAAGTTTGGGCGCCGTATATAAAAACGTTATAAATGCGCCCAGTAAAAGCCAGTACCAGTGTTGTAAGAGTGTAAAGAAAAAAATTGCGCTGCCTGATAAACCAACAATAAATAAAATAAGATGAATTTGCTTATATTTTTGCGCCCATTGTATGCGCTGAGAGGGCTTTATGGAATGAGAAGTTAAAAACCAATGTAAATTATAGCTGCAGACTGTTGAAAAGAAAACGAATAAATAAAATGAAATACCCGGACCTGCTGTATTAAAAAGCATTTGCGTTTGGTATACCATTAGTACCGAGCACAACGCAATATAAAAACTGCTAAATATAAAAAAGCGAAAACAACGATTCAGGAAAGACATGCTACCTGATAACGATTACGCGGTCGGAGGTAACAGTATCGCTTTTATTGCCTTCGGCATCTTTGGCCAGGAATTTTACAACTAATGTATCAGGTTCTCTTTCGTTTGGATTTCCCGGAACCGAAGGGGGAAATGTGGCAGATATTATTGACTGGTAATTCAAATCAACCAAAAATTCACCTTCTGTGTGTTTTGGAAATGATGGGATTTTTGTCCAAAATGAATCCAGGTTAGTTTCAACAACCCGTTGATTTAGCCTCACCTTTTTAACGAACAATGAATCATTCATATCGCCTTCCTTATCCCGGAATTCAATAGTAAACCGGATTCCTGAGTTAGCAGGAACAACTTCCGTACTCATTGATTTAATTTCTATCTGGGGTTCGGTCGTAAACTTATCTTTGCTGCAAGCTGTGATGATGAGAATAAGGAATACGGGGATGATCTGTTTTAATTTCATTCGGCTGCTTTTGAATCTGTCAAATTTACACTTTTACCTGATATTAATGATTTATGTCCTGTGAATGGGTTGATAAAATTTTTAAAGTTAAAAGGACTGATTTTAGAGGGCTTGCACTGGATATATTTCAATTTCAATGCCAGCATAATGCGGTTTATAAACAATTCTTGAAAGGTCTCAATATTGACCCTTCAGTCATTCAATCGCCTGAACAAATACCCTTTTTACCTATCCGGTTTTTTAAATCGCATGAAATTAAAACAACAGAATTTATACCTGAAATTGTTTTCGAAAGCAGTGGTACTACACAAACAAAGAACAGCAGTCATTTAGTGAAAGAAAAAGCGCTTTATGAAAAAAGCTTTATTGATGGTTTCGAAAAAATGTATGGGCCGGTAAAAAACTGGTGCATACTCGGCTTATTGCCTTCTTACCTTGAAAGGGAAAATTCATCGCTGGTTTATATGGTTGATAAACTGGCCAAACTTAGCGAACATCCCGGAAGCGGTTTTTACTTGTATAATGAAGCCGGGCTTGCCAAAAAATTAGCTGAACTCGAAAAAAATAAACAAAAAACACTATTGATAGGCGTTACCTATGCCTTGCTTGATTACGCTAAAAAATTTTCATGTCCATTACATTATACGACTATTATGGAGACAGGCGGTATGAAAGGCAGAAGACGAGAGATGATCCGGGAGGAAGTGCACCGGGAGTTAATTAATGCATTTGGTATAAATTCTATCCACGCAGAATATGGGATGACGGAGCTGCTGTCGCAGGCTTATTCCAAAGGCAATGGAATTTACAGGACTCCAGGTTGGATGAAAGTATTGGTTAGAGAAGAAGATGATCCATTGTCTGTTCGGAATTCAGGAAATGGTGTATTGAATATTATTGACCTGGCTAATGTTTATTCCTGCTCATTCATTGCAACTGATGATGCCGGGAAAGTTTATGAGGACGGTAGTTTTGAAGTACTGGGCAGAACCGATGGGAGTGATTTGAGAGGATGCAGCCTGATGATACTTTAACACACATAAATTTTAATTAAACCCCATTGTTCTCATTATCTTTTTTCCCGGGCAGATCTTTTGACTCATGATCCATTTCACCCCGTAGTTCTTCTTTTTTGGGATAAGTGGGTACATTTTCACCAGAATCAGGTGCATTAAAACTTTTATCATCCTGCGAAAGATTTTCTTTTTCACCATTTTTCATCATTTCTTCATTGGCAGGATAATGCGGGTAACCGGTAAAATCCTGGTTGGTTTTATCCTTAGCAGCATCTTTTGGAAAATCCTGCTGATCCTGGTTTTTAAACGCTTCATTTTCTTTATTTTCTTCCATAATAATTATTTAATGGATTGAATAAAAATTTCATGCCCTGTTTTATTTTTCTTTTATCCATAAATAATAACTAAAAAGCCCGGAGCTGTGTGCCGGGCGTTTTCACATTGAAAGATTTCAATTTATGCTGGTTGCATATATAATTCTTCTCTTAACTGATGAACCCTTGCATCTTCCAGGTATTCATCAAAACTCATTAAACGGTCAATGGTGCCATTCGGCGTAATTTCAATCACCCGGTTAGCAACGGATTGCATGAATGTATGGTCATGGCTGGATAACAAAACAACGCCATTAAAATTGGCTGCACTTTCGTTGAATGACTGAATACTTTCGAGATCAAGGTGATTAGTCGGCTGATCTAAAATGATCAGGTTTGGATTTTGCAACATCATCCGGCTGATCATACATCTTACCTTTTCACCACCGCTTAAAACAGCGGTTTTTTTGAAACAATCATCACCACTGAATAACATCTTACCTAAAAATCCTCTTAAGAATGGTTCATCAACGTCAGTGATATATTCTGGTACCCATTGACGTAACCAATCCATCAAATTCAGGTTCTCTTTAAAAAACTTATCATTTTCTACTGGCAAATAAGCTGTGGTAACTGTTGTTCCCCATTCATAATGTCCATGATCAGCTTTAGACTGACCGTTGATCACTTCAAAGAAAGATGTTACAGCCAATGGATCCCTGCTGTAGAAAGCAATTTTATCACCTTTATTTACAGTAAATGTTACATTATTAAAAAGCATCCGTCCATCCACTGTTTTGCTCAGCTTTTCCACGTTCAGTATTTGGTTGCCCACTTCCCGTTGCTGCTGAAAAATAATGCCGGGGTATTTGCGGTTGCTGGGTTCAATACTTTCAATAGTAAGCTTTTCCAATGCCTTTTTACGGGCTGTTGCCTGCCGGCTCTTGGAAGCATTTGCACTGAACCGGGCAATAAAGTCGATCAAAGCCTGGCGTTTATCTTCTGTTTTCTTATTCTTGTCTGTTAACTGGCGGGCCATTAATTGAGATGACTCGTACCAGAAAGTATAGTTACCGCTAAAAATTTTTATTTTGGCACGATCCACATCTGCCACATGCGTACAAACAGTATCTAAAAAGTGCCTGTCGTGGCTCACCACTAAAACGATGTTTTCGTAATCTGCCAAAAAATTCTCCAGCCAGCCTATAGTTTCTATATCCAATCCGTTTGTGGGCTCATCCAATAACAAAATATCCGGATTCCCAAATAATGCCTGTGCCAGTAAAACCCTCACTTTAAGAGTAGAGGGAATATCTTTCATTAATGACTGGTGAAAATTTTCAGAAACACCCAGGTCATTTAATAAGGTACCCGCATTGCTTTCCGCTTCGTATCCACCCATTTCGCCGAATTCTCCTTCCAGTTCTGCAGCTTTCATCCCATCATCTTCCGTAAAATCTTCTTTGGCATAGATCTTTTCGCGATCATGCATTACCTGCCAAAGCTTGGTGTGACCCATCATGACGGTGTTCAAAACAGTAAATTCATCAAATTGAAACTGGTTTTGATTCAAAACTGCCATCCTTTCACCTGAAGAAATTTCAACCTGTCCTTTATTGGGTTCAATTTCTCCACTGATTATTTTAAGGAAAGTTGATTTACCAGCACCATTGGCTCCAATTACACCATAACAATTGCCCTTGATGAAGTTCAAACTTACTTCATCAAACAGTACTCTTTTACCAAATGAAAGCGTTACATTTTTTACACTGATCATAGCTGAATGCCCATTTTTTTTGAAGCGGCAAAGGTATAAATTATAAGCCGATTTACCTTGGCAAAATGTTTAACTGTATGTTATATAATTACTGTACATGATTTATAAAACCTAAAAACTTCCATTTGTCCTCGTTAATTGGGTTTATATGGCGTGAATGCCGCCATTTGTCGTTATAATGTTGTTTTGAATCGTATTTCAGTTAATTTGCCGTTTACATTATTTAGCCGTATCATTAACTGCTTTATGAATTATAAAAGATCAATTGTAAGCGTATTTCTTTCAATATTTATTTTGGAAGGAATTGCTCAATCACCGGGTAATAATCTCCAGGCTCATTCCATAGTATCAGATAGTATGTTGAATGTGTATTTTTCTGATCAAAAGCAGGATTTACCAGTTTACAATGGAAAACTTTTCCGCGGCTATAATATTAAAATTGAAAACCATCCATTTTACCTGGTTAATGACTGGCATACAGGAAAAATTTTGTATGAAGGAATATGGTATAATGATATGCCACTGCGCTATGATATTTTTAGCGACCAGTTAATGATTCAGCATCCGAATGGAATACCCATCATTTTATTCAGGGACCGGGTTAGCGAATTTCAGTATGAGGGTTTGCAGTTTGTGAATTTAAAACCATCCGCCAAAAATGATCCGCCTGCAGGTATTTACCAGGTAGCAGAAAAAGGAAAGGTTACTCTGATCATAAAGCGAAAAAAGACCATTGAAGAGAACCTCGAGAACCGGACGGTGTTAAGAAAATTTATTAC
>Ga0079224_100009008_pt1 | contig 13572 bp, 13 predicted proteins | sample Stecom2015_FD_80414 | JGI IMG/M metagenome (GOLD analysis project Ga0079224, IMG submission 80414) | Agricultural soil microbial communities from Utah to study Nitrogen management - Steer compost 2015 | ecosystem: Environmental > Terrestrial > Soil > Agricultural land | place: USA: Utah... | reverse complement strand
GGATTAAATATGAACCCCGACCTGGGGTGCTGCGTCTTCAAAAAATGCTGTAAGAAATACAAACGTGGCAAACGGTGCAAGAAATGTCCCAACCGGTAATTTAAATATCCCCTGCGCGTCGGTCGTCCGCGTCTGTTAATGTTCTACATAATGGAGATCTTTATCAAAGCTTTCACGCAGACGGGTCAATGCAAAGATTGCTATAGCGGACAGTAGTAGGGTGACCGCCATGGCAGCATATAGGATGCCGATATACGGAACAAGCCAGCCGTAGAGAAGTGTCGACGGAATCAGCGCTCCCCGGACAAAATTCGGAGCCGTGGTCGCGACCGTCGCGCGGAGGCTCGTACCGAACTGTTCCGCAGAAATCGTCACGAATGTTGCCCAATAGCCTACCCCTAACCCCATAAAGAACGCTAACGCCAGAAATTTCCGCTCCGATATCCCCTCGCTGGACAGGTACCAAACGGCGAAGAATACAATGAGTAACTGACAGATGAATACCACCTTTTTCCGCGACTTCAGATATTGGGCCAACAGTCCTGAGAACACATCGCCGATTGAAATACCGAGATAGGTAAACATGACGCCTTTCCCAGCGCTGAGGGGCACTTCCGAATGCAACGCTTTTCCGATCTCCGGCGCCTGGGTCACGAGCACACCCACGACAAACCAGATCGGCAAACCGATACATAGACAATACAGATAACGGGCCAACCGTTCCCTGCTACTAAAAAGCATGCCGATATTTCCCTTAGACACCTGTTGATTCGTATGATGCTGAAACAGGCTGGACTCAAACGTTCCCATCCTTAGCAGAAGCAGACATAATCCCATGCCTCCGCCAACAAAGTACGCCGTGCGCCAGCTAAACCATTCGGAAATAAAGTATGCTAAAATTGCACCTAGAACACCGACAGCCGCTACGATCATCGTTCCATATCCACGCTTATTTTTAGCCATACTTTCGCTGACCAAAGTAATCCCGGCGCCCAGCTCTCCCGCAAGCCCGATCCCCGCGATAAAACGCACCCAAGCATACGTCGACACATCCTGGACAAACCCATTATATATATTAGCCAGCGAATACAGGAGGATCGATCCAAAAAGAACCTTCAGCCGTCCATATTTGTCGGCTATCACACCCCAGACGATCCCGCCGAGAAGCAATCCGGCCATTTGCATGTTCAAAACATATTCGCCGTGTGCGCGCATCGCCGATTCGCCGATCCCGATATCCTTAAACGACTGCACGCGTACGATCGAAAAAATAATCAGATCGTATATATCTACAAAATACCCTAACGAAGCCACGAGAACCAGCAACCAAACCCTCGAGGGCTGCAAACGACTTTCCATACAGTTTATTATTGGACGGCCAATTTACGATCGATTTGCAATTATTACAAGAATTATAAAAAATCAGGCTACAAAAGTATGTAGCCCGAACGTTGCGGCACACGACTGAGCAATCGCGGCGTTCCCCTTTCCATTAGCTTAGACAGGCGGCCGACATGGGCTTTCCCAAGCTTCGTGAATACCATGCTTTTTAGTTAGATTTGTATCATGCGACTTTCTCCGAAGGCACTGAAATGGGTACTGCGATTTTATCCCCCTTTTTTCTTCCAGCGAATATGGGTGCAAAAGGTACATGCAGACTTCAGGCAGATCGACATTGTCATCCGCAAAAGCCTTTTAAACATGAATATCAACCGTACAATTTTCGGAGGCACGATCTTTTCAGCGGTAGATCCCATCCATACATTGCTTCTAGATCAGCTGCTCCGGCGCGCCGGCATCGGAAAAACGGTTACATGGCTTAAATCGGCCAAAATAGAATACCTTAAACCAGCAACCAGACATCTTTCTTTTTCGGTCCGTCTTCATGACGACGAAGTCAGGGAAACACTCGACGAGGTAAAGAACAAAGGCAAAGTCATCAAAACATTCGACATCCACATTTTGGACCGCGACGGACTGCTTTGTGCCAGGTCGAACAACGAAATATACATACGGGACTTGACCTTCGGCGGGAAAACCCGTAATTTCGAAGATGTTCAGCCGGATAGCGTAGAACGAGGATCAAACAACCACCGGGGCCGGGCGGACACTACACGATAAAAAACGTGTAATGTCCACGTTCCGAACGTGTCCCCCAGCGCCGCGAACTGCACAGACACCTTCGGACATGAACACAAATAACAATGCGAACACGTGAAACCTGCATGAACTGCGACGGAAAACAGACACAAATGAATAACACACGCAGGCTTCATCACCATAAAAACAAACTATTCTAATGAAAAAACTATTCGTAACCGCGGCTGCCCTAGCCTGTTTAGCAGCAGCCTGCCAAAATGCCCAAGACACGAACGACGCACAGGCGCTGTCGGCAAAGGCTATTGAAATTCATGATTTGATCATGCCCCAGGTCTCCACCTTTGATAAACATACGGTGCTGATAGACTCATTGCTCGGCAATCTCGCCTCGTTGAAGGCAGGCAACCCATCGTTGGATACGAACGCTACGCGTGAGCAACTCAGCACACTGAAAGCGGATCTCGAATCGGCTACGGACAACATGATGACGTGGATGAAGGAGTATACGCCAGATAGTACCGATGCCGCTTATCAACAAGCTGAAGTTGATCGTATCAGTCAATTAAAAACCGCATTCGAAAAAGCCACGCAGGACGCAGAACGTGTTTTAGTACCATTAACTCCACATGATAAATGATGATAAAATCTTCTTTCCATAACTATTTAGGCGCGCTGCTGTTTGCCGTGACGCTCCACAGCTGTACCGGCGACTCGCAGAAAAAACTGCCTATCATCGGTGAACGGGCGACAGAAGAACGTATTGTCGACGGACAGACCGTAGTGGATACGGTTTACCATCAAATCCCACCGTTTACATTCCTCAATCAGGACAGTGTACTCATAAGCGACAAAAACTTTGACAACAAAGTGTATATTGCCAATTTCTTCTTTACACACTGCCCCAGTATATGCCCTACCATGCAGCGCAATATGCTCAAAGTATACGAGAAGTACCGCGGCAACCACGACGTAGCTTTTCTATCGCACAGCATCGATTTTAAATACGACTCCCCGAGTGTCTTGAAGTCGTATGCAAAGAAACTCGGCGTCGACGATGAGCGGTGGCAATTTGTTACGGGGACGAAGAAAGATATCTATGGCATCGCGGAAAAATATCTGGTGTATACCAAAGAAGATTCCGCTGCACCGGGAGGCTACGACCACCAGGGATATTTAGTCTTAATTGACCAGAACAAACGTATCCGCGGAGCATACGACGGCACCAATGATGAACAGGTAGCACAACTGATGGAAGATCTGGGAATCCTGCTTAAGGAACAATAATCGACCCTATGCGCAAGAACCTTATTGCCGTCCTGGGTGTCAGCGTGACGTATGCCTTGGCCGTCTATTCCTGCCAGCCCAACGTAAGCATCGAAACTGCACAGTATGCGGTAAACGGACAGAAACTGTACGGCGTACATTGCCAGAACTGCCATGGAGCGAAAGGCGAAGGGCTTGGTATGCTATACCCGCCGTTGACAGATACAGCATACCTGGCTACAAATAGAGCCGCTCTGGCGTGTATCGTAAAAAACGGATTAGAAGGTCCCGTCATCGTTGACGGGAAAACATACGAGGGCGCGATGCCCGGCATTCCTCAGCTAAGCGCGGTGGAGATCGCCTATATCCTGACCTATGTGACAACGAGGTTTGGGAACAGCACAAATACTTATTCACAGGATGAGGTGAAAGAAGCCTTGGAACAGTGCCAATAAAAAAGGTTTCCAAACGGGGAGAATGGAAACCTCTAACTAACCAATTATAAACCTAAATTATGATGACACAAATATACGGCGACGCGCCGGACTCTGCAATAGCGCTAAATCATTTAACAAAGATTTAACAGTAACGTCATCTGTCGCGAAACCCCGAAACTACCCGTATTTATAACAAACATTTGACATTTGTAGCGTGGCTTTTTTACTACATTTGCAACCGAATGAACGTTCAATTGCTAAATAAAAAAGAGGCGATCTTTGAAAGTACGTTAAAACTGATTAATGAGTATGGCTTTCACGGGACTCCCATGAGTCAAATCGCCGCCCGCGCCAATGTTGCAACAGGCACCATCTACCATTATTTTTCGTCGAAGGACGAATTAATTTTAGAGCTCTTCAAATATTGTCGGGAACGCACCAATGATCATATTTTTAATGTCGATCAGGCACTCTCCTACAAGGAGAAGTTTTTTTTCATATGGAATCGGTTGGTCGATTATTACATCGCCAACAAGGAAGTTTTCTGGTTTATAGAACAGTTTTATTCATCGCCCTACTATGAGCTCATTCAACAAAAGAAAAATCCTTCCTACTACGGTGCAGACCGTATGCGGTTGTTTTTTGAAGAAGGTATTAAATCGGGAATTATCAGGGGCGTAAGTTTCTACACGCTGGTTTCAATCTACATCGGGACAGCCACTTCCCATGTAAAGATGGTCACCTACGGTTTCTGTAAAATGCAGGCGAAAGGTCGCGAAGATATTTTAGAAATAATTTGGAATGGTGTTAAAAATCAATAATATGAGATTCAAAAAAGCTGCTTTATTCTTATTCCTCGTATTTAGTATCGGAGGATATACACATGCCCAGACCGGTCCGTCCTCCGGTCAACTTGACAACAATGCGACGTTGGACGATTTGATTGCTTATGCCTTAAGCAATAAAATAGAGTTAAAACAAGCCAATATCGACCGGGAAATCGGCGAGCGTGATATCGCATCGGCCCTTTCCGGATGGTTTCCCCAGATAAGTGCGACCGGTACGTTCGCACACGCCATTCAGATTCCCACGAACATCATCAACGGTGCTCCTATTCAGATGGGACAGAGAAACACAAGCTCGCTTTCTATCCGTGGAGACCAGGCTATCCTGAGCCCCGAGTTATTTCAGGCGTCCCGCGCATCTAAATTTGTCCGCGAACAGAATAACCTCAACATAGAAAGCACCAAAATCAATACCGTGGTTGATGTCAGCAAGGCGTATTACGATATACTAACCTCGGAAGAGTCCATTAAAATCATTAATGAAAATATAGCTCGTCTACAAAGGCAGTATACCGAAGCCAGCGCGCGCTACGAAACGGGACTTGTAGACAAAACCGACTATAAGCGGGCACAGATATCGCTGAATAACGCACGGGCCGAGCTAAAGACCGCGCAGGAGATGCGGGACTATAAATACGATTATCTCAAGATGCTTCTCGGCATGAACGTACGGGAGAATATCAGCCTGTCCTTCGAAAATCAAGCCATGGAAAGCAATATACTTCTAGACACGTCGGAGATACTCAGCTTTGCAAACCGTGTCGAGTACCGCCAGACGGAGACGTTGCGCAATATACAAAGGCTAAACACCCAATACCAAAAATGGAAGTTCTTACCCCAGCTTGGCGCCTACGCGGTGTATAACGCAAACTATTTCAACAATACATTTGCCGACCTGTATAGCAATAACTTTCCAAGCTCCTCCGTCGGTCTGTCGTTGTCCATACCTATTTTTACGGGAACCAAGCGCATTCAGGAGATCCGTAAATCAGAATTAGAAGAAGAACGCATCGAATGGGATTTAAAAAATCTTGAAAACCAGATCAGCACCGAATACTCGTCCGCGATGGCCAGCTACCGGTCGAATATGAACGAGTGGCGCAATGCCAGGGACAATATGGAGTTGTCGGAAGAAGTGTATAACACCATCAAACTGCAGTATGATGCAGGCGTAAAAACCTACCTGGAACTGATGACCGCTGAGACAGATCTAAAAACAAGTCAGCTAAATTACCTAAATGCGCTATATGCCGTACTTTCCAGTAAGCTGGATATACAGCGGGCGTTGGGAACAGTAGACATCACGAAGTAAGAACAACCTTATCAATCAACGAAACATACGAAATCATGAATAAGAACTATTTATTTTCCGCACTAGTCATAGGTTCAGGGCTTTTCTGGCAGTCATGTGGCTCAAAAGATGGCTCTGACAAACAGCAGCAGGCTGCCGCACATGGGCAGATGGCCGTTCCCGTTACGACAACAACCGTAGAAAAACAGATCGTAGCCGGCGTTAAAAGTTATCCCGCCAGCGCTGTTCCTTTACAGGAAACCCAAATACTAGCTGAAGTAACTGGTTATATTACAAAGATATATGTAGGCGACGGCTCCTTCGTCTCAAAGGGACAGCCGTTATACGAAATTGACCGCATCCGCTATCAGGCGGCTGTGGACCAGGCCAAGGCTAACCTTGAAATTGCCAGGGCTAACCTGCAGCGTGTCGAAAAGGACTTATCACGCTACCAGACCTTAGCTGAACAGGACGCCATCGCAAAACAGACGCTGGACTATGCCCTCACAGATGTGAACAACCAAAAGGCACAGGTGCAGGCCGCGCAGGCCGCGTTAACAACCGCGCAAACCAACCTGCAACGTTCCATCATCCGGGCTCCGTTCTCAGGTGTTGTCGGAATCTCCCAAGTGCGTAATGGCGCGTTGGTAAACGCAGGAACAACATTACTGAACACGATCAGCTCGGTAGATCCCATAGCCGTCGAGTTCCAGATCAACGAACGTGAAATAGCTGAGTTTGTCGCCTATCAGATGGGAAAGTCGGCGACCGAGATCACCGTGGCACTTCCCGATGGAACGACATACGAAGCGCCCGGCAAAGTATCCATCATTGACAGGGCCGTAAACCCACAGACAGGAACCATCACGGTACGGGCTACGTTTAACAACGCCCAGAATACGCTGCGCGCGGGAATGAATCTGACGATGAATGTAAAAAGTACATCGCCGACCGAACAATTGATCATTCCTTTCAAGGCTGTGCAGGACCAGTTAGGCGTGTATAATGTATATGTCGTTAACGATAGCAGCAAAGCGGAAATCCGCCCTGTACAGCTGGGACTGAAAGTAGATGAGAATGTCGTTGTAACCTCGGGTCTTGAGGCTGGTGAGAAAATTATTGTAGACGGCATCATGAACGTGAGACCGGGTGTTCAAGTGGCCGAGAGTGCTCCTCAGAAATAATTGTCGAAGACCTAAACAAAATTAGTATGATATCAGAAGTTTTTATAAGAAGGCCCGTCACGGCGATTGTCATATCGATATTGATCATGATTATCGGTACGATATCGATCATGACGCTCCCCATAAGTCAGTACCCATCGATTGCACCACCCACTGTTACCGTAACGGCAAACTATACCGGAGCGGATGCGCAAACCGTGGAGCAAACGGTGACCACCCCCATCGAAAGCCAGATCAACGGTACGCCCGGCATGATCTATATGTCATCTAACAGTACGTCTAACGGACAGTCAGCTATTACTGTAACATTCGAAGTCGGCACGGACATCGACGTTGCCACATTGGACGTTCAAAACCGTGTTGGTATTGCCGAACCGTCGCTTCCTGAAGCTGTCCGCCGCTTGGGGGTAACGACGCGCAAGGCGAATACGGACATCTTGATGTTGGTTTCTCTGGTTTCTCCTAAAGGAACCCGCGATGACAAGTTTTTGGCCAACTACGCCAACCTTTATGTAAAGGATGCCATCATGCGTGTCAAAGGTGTGGGTGATGTAACCGCGTTTGGACAACCTTTTTCAATGCGGGTCTGGTTGGACGCCAACAAGTTGACGACCCTAAACCTTACTCCGGCCGATGTGTCTACCGCCATTTCTGAGCAGAATTTGCGGATGCCCGGAGGATCTGTCGGGGCTCCCCCGCTACAGAATCCGCAGGTATTTGAATATCCGGTCATTACGGATTCGGATCTCTCGTCGGTTGAGGATTTTGAAGAGATCATCGTCAAGGCGAATGAAGACGGTTCTATCGTACAGCTGAAAGACGTCGCCCGCGTAGAGCTGGGGCAGTTCAGCTACGCGACAAACACCCGTACCGACGGGATGATATCGACAGGTATGATGGTCGCCCAGACGCCGGGAGGAAATGCCGTGGAGACCGCTGACGGTATTTACGAAACGCTGGAAAACCTGAAAAAATCCTTTCCCGAAGATGTCGACTATGTCGTCGGTTATGAGACTGTGTCGGTAGTGCATGCTTCGATCGACTCGGTCATCCATACATTGATAGAAGCGTTGATTCTGGTGACATTCGTGGTTTTCTTCTTCCTCCAGTCGTGGAGAGCAACGTTGATACCCGTCTTGGCCATCCCAGTTTCGGTAGTGGGTACATTTATCTTCTTTACACTCTTTGGCTTCTCGATAAACAACCTGACCTTACTGGCCTTCGTGCTCGCCATCGGGATTGTAGTGGACGACGCGATCGTTGTGGTTGAGGCAGTACAGCATTATATCGACCACTACAAAATGAGTGCACGGGAAGCGACCTCACACGCCATGAAGGATATCACGGCACCGGTAATTGCCATAGCACTGATCTTGGCCGCTGTATTCGTTCCTGTAGGATTTATCCCCGGAATGGTTGGTAAGCTCTATCAGCAATTTGCGATTACCATTGCCGTCTCGGTCATGTTATCCGCTTTCGTCGCCCTTTCGTTGACACCGGCACTATGCTCGCTACTGCTGAAGCCAACCGCGGTAAATAAAGATGCAAAGGGACTCAACAGATTTTTCTATAAATTTAACGTATGGTTTGAACGGGTAACACACAAGTACTCGCGGGGTGTAAAAGCAAGTATACGGCGGGCACCGTTAGCACTTATCATTCTTTTGTGCATCTTCGTCGGGACAGGATACATGTTTAAGATCAAGCCTACCGGATTTATCCCAACGGAAGACAATGGATCGTTCTTTGCCGGCATCACCCTGCCGGAAGGATCGGCAGCAAGCCGTACAGGCGAAGTGCTGACAGAACTGAACGAACAGTTCCGCAAGGACTTCCCCGAAATTCAGCACATCACGCTGATCTCCGGAATTAACATATTAAACCGGTCTTTCAAATCGAACGCCGCTACCCTTTTCGTTTCTTTGAAACCGTGGGCTACCCGTACACGGACTGCTGCCGACATTACAGGTGCTATTATGGCTAAATATGCAAGCTATAGCAAAGCCCGCGTTTTAGCGGTGACGCCACCAGCAATCCCCGGGCTCGGAACATCGGGCGGCTTCTCCCTGATGATACAAGATCAGCAAACGGTAGACATCAAACAGTTTGAAGCCGTAGTCGGGAAATTTCTGGCTGCAGCCAACCAGCGTCCCGAAATCGGCATGGCGTATACGCTCTTCAACTCCAATTCGCCGAACTTCAGAATTTCGGTAAACAGAGAACAGGCGAAAAAGATGCTCGTACCGGTATCGTCCATTTATAGTACGATCTCGGCCTATCTCGGATCTGCCTATATTAATGACTTTACACGGTACGGCCGTAACTTCCGCGTGGTTACACAGGCCGACAACCAATACCGCATGAACATTGAAGACATCAACAAACTGTATGTAAACAATGCACGGGGCGAGTCCGTGCCGTTAAGTACGCTGGTCACATGGGAACTGGTACAAAACCCGTCGATCATCAACCACTATAATATCTTTAGAAGTATAGAGGTGAGTGGTTCGGCTGCTCCGGGATATAGCTCCGGAGATGCATTACGTGCTTTGCGGGAAGTAGCCGAAGAAACGTTACCGAACGGCTACAGCTACGACTTTTCCGGATTATCACTGCAGGAAAGTCAGTCCGGCAATACCACAGTTATGATTTTCGCACTTTGTATCATCTTCGTGTTCTTGCTGCTCGCCTCTCTTTACGAGAGCTGGTCGGTACCGTTTTCCATTCTCCTGTCCGTACCTATCGGTATATTCGGAGCTATATTGACGCTTATGTTTATTCCGACCTTGGATAACAATATCTATGCACAAATCGGACTTGTCACAATCATCGGTCTTGCCGCGAAAAATGCGATCCTGATTGTCGAATTCGCAAAGGAACGGGTCGATATCGGTATGCCATTGCTGGACTCCATTCTGGATGCTGTTAAACTCCGGCTGCGCCCTATCATCATGACGTCATTTGCCTTTATCTTAGGTATTATACCTTTGATGATGTCCAACGGCGCCGGAGCTTTCGCACGGCGGACCATCGGTTGGACCGTATTCGGTGGGATGACAGCAGCAACGCTTCTGGCAATATTCATCGTCCCCGTATTGTTCTATGTCATCACTAAGATGGCTTACGGAAAGAAAAAGCTGGCTGAACTGGAAGCCAACTTCGATCCGGAGAAAGCTAAAAATCTGAGTGCACATTAAGTTCGATTACGAAACAACGAAAAAAAGACGTTTCCACGTGGAGACGTCTTTTTTTGTCGCTATCATTTTATTACCTTTAGTCTACACAAATTAAAAAACCGATATGGAAAACATTCAGCAACTTATACAAGGGCTGATCAACAAGGAAGTTGATAACAGTAGTATTTCGAATAACCTCGCAGGTGATGTGGCGAAAGAAACAGGCAGTTCATTGATCGACGGATTGAAGTCCGCTGTCTCTGGCGGTAATATGGGTGATCTAACCCGTATATTCAGCAGTGAGGACAGCAATGCGCTAACCTCCAATCCGGTAGTGCAAAACATGATCTCCTCGCTCACCTCGAAGCTGGGTTCTAATGTTGGTATAGACAGTGCCACTGCGGGCAATTTTGCCAGTTCTATCCTTCCCAAGGTCATCAGCATGATTTCGGCGAAGATAAAAAGCGGCGACCTTAACATTGCCGACATACTCAGTTCCTTTACAGGTGGCGGCGCAGGGTCAATCCTTGATCAGGACGGCGACGGCAAGGTGAACTTAAACGATGCCGTGAGTGCGGTAAAAAAAGGTGGCTTAGGCGGCATGCTTGGTGGACTGTTTAAGTAGTAATGAATTTATACACGATAGATACCGGTTTCTTTAAATTAGACGGCGGCGCAATGTTCGGCGTCGTGCCCAAAGCGATCTGGCAAAAAACAAATCCGCCCGACGAACGCAACCTCTGTACATGGGCGAACCGTCTACTTTTAATAGAAGACGGAAGTCAGCTCGTGTTAATCGATACGGCCCTTGGCGACAAGCAGGACGAAAAATTCTTTGGTCATTACTTTCTCCATGGGGATGCCACGCTGGATAAGTCCTTAGCCAAATATGGCTTTCATCGGGACGACATTACGGACGTTATCCTAACGCACCTTCATTTTGACCACTGTGGCGGAGCTGTCATGCGGGCCGGGGACAAACTGGTCCCGGCTTTTAAGAACGCAAGATTCTGGAGCAACGAAAAGCACTGGAACTGGGCTCTATCGCCGAATCCCAGGGAGCGGGCCTCTTTCCTGAAGGAGAACATTCTGCCCCTCGAGGAAAGTGGACAGTTGTGCTTCATACAGGAAGGGCAACCGTTTTCTGCCAACATTGACATCCGTTATGCCTACGGCCATACGGAAGCAATGATGCTTCCGCAGATCCGGTACAAGAATAAGACCATCTTATACATGGCTGATTTATTGCCTTCCGTAGGACATATCCCGCTTCCTTACGTCATGAGCTATGATGTTAGGCCGTTAACGACTATGGAAGAGCGCCAGCATTACTGGCCGGAGTTTGTTGACAGGGAATATATTCTGTTTCTGGAGCACGACCCTGTACATGCCTGCTGTACACTGCAGCATACAGAAAAAGGTGTACGGCTTAAAGACACGTTTACGCTGGATGATCTAGGATAGATAGTCCAGCGTAAACGCAAGAATTAAGGTTATCGTTTGACGTTCGCCGGAACACGCGCGTCGAAACTACTTGAATCCTACAAAGGAAGCAAAACATAAGTTTTTATGCAGGACGTCCACCTTCTGAAAGCCCACGCTCCGTAACAAATCCAACTGGTATAGCAGATCGCGGGGTGTGTCTTCTTTGTCTATATACGCGAAGACATCATCCCGATAAGCCTCATCCTTCAGTGAAACAAGATACTCGCCATAAAGATCGTGATATAGGTAGCGTTGTAGCAGTTCGTCGCATTGGTAAACGAGATCGAAAATCCAGATGCTTCCACTTTTCCTAAGCAACCTATACAACTTTGCAAAACATTCCTCCCAGTCGCGGCCGTCACGTAAATGATGCAGCACAGCAGTGGTGATGACGACGTCGTACCCGCCGCTGGGCAACTCTATCTGACGAAAGTCTCCTTTAATAGCGGTAACCTTCCCCGATGTTGCTTTCTGCACGCGTTCAACCGCCCTGTTTAACATGTTCTGACTTAAATCAACTAACGTGATGTCCATAGGGGATGCCTTCTGTAAAAGTTTCACCGTATAGTTCCCGGCACCACACCCGATATCCAATACCGATTTTAGGCGCGGATATCGACGCGCGATGGCCTCTGTAATAATTTCCATATTAAAACGGGCATCCAATGTTGTCTGCTGTCCGGTGTCCAAATTGGCAAAACGCTCCACATCCTTGTCAAAGCGTTCCTCGATCTCGCGGATTGTTGATTTCATCCCTTTTCTTTTTTTTCAAAACTACCTAATCAGGTGATACCTTAAAAATACTATATTTATCATCTATCAATACCTATATCGTATGGAACTAAGACATCTCCGGTATTTTATCACCTTAGCTGAAGAGCTGCATTTTGGAAGAGCCGCAAAAAGGCTCTATATTTCCCAGCCTCCATTAAGCCGACAGATCAAGGAACTGGAAGAAGAGCTTGGCGCTGTCCTATTCCTCCGGAACAACAGACGTGTCACCCTCACCGAAGCACGGCGTTTTTTCTTCCATGAAGCGTCTGAAATGTTGAGGCGCCTGCAGTTGGCCCAACAGCTGACCAACCGGATCCACGGCTCATTTGCCGGGGATGTCAAGATCGGCTACATCAGCTCGACGGACAAATCCAAACTCGGCAGGCTTGTACAGGAGATACAACGGCAATACCCTTTCGTGCAGACGAAGCTGTTCGAATTATCCACCAAGCAGCAGATTAAGGCCCTGGAAGACCGTCAAATGGATTTCGGTATTATCCGCGGACCTAATTATTCCGCGAAACTACAAACCGAAAGGCTCTATGAAGATGGCTTTGTTTTGGCAATCCCCCGCAGCATGCCGCTGCCGGAGGATCTTGCGCAACTATCCAGGCAGCCCTTTGTATCGTATCACGCCAACTACGCACCTATATACCATAGCCAGATGATAGCGTATTGCGCAAAACTCGGTTTTACGCCAAATTTAAGGCATGAATGTAACAATGTTCCGTCTATACTGGAATTGGTTCATCTCGGGGCGGGCATCTCCGTTGTGCCACAAAGCGTACAGAGCCAGTATGCACATCTTGCCGTTGATTTCCTGAATCCCAGTGAATCAGTGATCAGAACCGACATCCTTCTGGCCTATACCGTGGAGCCGGAGCACGCAGCCTTTTCGGATTTGCAGAAGTTAATTCTCCACACGTTAAAAAAGTAATTCCTATACGACCGATAGGAAGCAATATCTCGGGACATTTATACCCATTTTAGGACATTTTGGACGTTTTTGGACATTTT
>Ga0079224_100009006_pt1 | contig 13573 bp, 12 predicted proteins | sample Stecom2015_FD_80414 | JGI IMG/M metagenome (GOLD analysis project Ga0079224, IMG submission 80414) | Agricultural soil microbial communities from Utah to study Nitrogen management - Steer compost 2015 | ecosystem: Environmental > Terrestrial > Soil > Agricultural land | place: USA: Utah... | reverse complement strand
GAAATTTATCCTATGTTGGAAAATGTAGACCGTGCTCTAGCTTCGACGTTACAGACGGCCCAAGCCGAAACGGCCGACACCGCTGCTGCCGACAGCACGGACGCAGGTTTACTCGCCGCGCTTGGTGCCGGACAGGATTCGACGGCGTCCGACTCGTCGGATAATCAGCTCGCACGCTTGAACCCCTTGTTCAATGTTTTACGGCCGGCAACCGGATTGGGCCCGAACAACCAGCCGATGTTAGCATCGGGTCCTATCGTGGGATACGCCCAGTTGCGTGATACCGCCAAGGTGAACGACTTCCTAACAGATCCTGCCGTGAAGCAGATCATCCCCGCCAACGTGAAATTGCTATGGGGAGTAAAGCCAAGCCCGCGCACACCGGAACAATTGGAACTTTATGCCATCAGACCAAGTGGTGTGGAAGCTGGACCCGTGCTCTCAGGGAATGTGATTACCGACGCCAAGGACGATTTCAATCCGGAGACGAACAGCCCCATGGTGACCATGTATATGAACAGCGAGGGCGCACGCGAGTGGCGGCGCATTTCTGCGGCCGCGGTGGCAGATCCCAACAACAAGCAGGCTATTGCCATTGTACTTGATGGGGTAGTTTACTCAGCACCAACCATTGAAAGCGAAATTACAGGTGGTGTTTCTCAGATTACGGGAAACTTTACCATCGAAGACACAAAAGACCTGGCCAATGTACTGAAAGCTGGTCGGTTGCCCACAACGGCAAAAATCGTTGAAGAGGCTATTGTAGGACCCACGTTGGGTCAGGCAGCCATCGACGCTGGAATCAATTCGGCCATCATCGGATTAGCCATCGTACTGGTATTCATGATTTTTTATTACAACCGTGGTGGCTGGGTAGCCAACATCGCAGTAATATTCAACGTATTTTTCCTCATGGGCGTGATGGCCTCGCTTAATGCGGTGCTAACCCTGCCCGGTATCGCAGGTATTGTACTTACACTAGGTACAGCGGTGGATGCAAACGTGCTCATCTATGAACGGATTCGAGAGGAGTTGGGGCTCGGAAAATCCATTAGGCAGGCAATTGCCGACGGCTACAAACATGCCATGCCGTCTATCCTCGACTCCCAAATCACTACGTTCCTTGTCGGGGTCATCCTGTTCTTCTTCGGAAGCGGGCCAATCCTCGGTTTCGCAACTACGTTGATGATCGGTATCATTACTTCATTGTTCACGGCGATATTCATCACACGGATCATCTTCGATTGGATGCTGAACAAAGGGTGGAGCATCAAGGTATCATACCCTTGGAGCGCCAACACCTTACAAAACGCCAATTTTGCATTTGTTCAGAATCGGAAAAAAATATACCTCGCCTCTGCCCTATTCATTGTCATCGGTTTTATCGTCATCTTCGTTAAAGGGTTCAGTTTAGGTGTCGATTTCCAGGGTGGGCGAACCTATACGGTGCGTTACGATCAGGCCATCGACTTGGAAGAAGTACGTGAAAATCTCAATGAAACATTTGGCCTGACGACGGAGGTGAAAATTTACGGTGCCGACAATCAAATCCGCGTCACTACCACCTACCACATCGACGACACCGACGACGCGGCAGACCAGGAAGTGCTGGCCAAGCTGAATGAAGGTCTGTCGAAGATAAATGGAAATTCATACGAAATATTAAGCTCGCAGAAAGTAGGGCCTACTATTGCCAATGACATTAAATCGAGAGCCATATACGCAGGTATCTTTTCGGTATTAGTTATCGCTGCATACATCCTCTTCCGCTTCCACAAATGGCAATATAGTGTGGCTGCAGCTATCCCTACGATACACGATGCGTTGGTCATCCTCATCCTGTTCTCTGTACTGGATGGTATCGTTCCGTTCTCACTGGATATTGATCAGCATTTCGTGGCTGCCATCCTCACGGTCATTGCGTACTCCGTGAACGATACCGTTGTGGTATTTGACCGATTACGCGAGTACCTAGGCATGCCGCGCAGGAAAAACGAAAGCATTGCCGATACGGTAAACCTCGCAATCAACAGGACGTTGAGCCGGACCATTGTGACGTCGCTGACGGTGATTTTCGTAATGGCTATCTTGTTCATCTTTGGCGGTGAAGTGATCAGGGGTTTTTCTTTCGCCATATTGGTCGGAATTATTGTCGCTACCTATTCCTCTATCTGCTTGGCCGCTCCGTTGATTGTCGACTTACAGCGGAAAAAGCCGTTGAGTGCGTCATCCACGGATACGGAGAAAAATTCCAAACTGAATCCCGTAAAGGCATAACCGGGTTGCGGATATTATATATGATACAAACAAGAGGTTGCTGGTTCTACCAGCGACCTCTTTTTATTATACAGCCGAAATGTCTTGTATTTAATTCGAGATATCAGGGAATCTTTATCAATTATAATGTTAATTTTGCTCCTTTACCACGGAAAAACAGCACCCCTGTTTTTCCAGTACTGGACATTACCTAAAAAATGAACTTAAGCGGATGAAGTTACACACGAAGATTTTCATTGGGATGGTCTTTGGCATTGTTGCCGGCTTGATCATCAAAAGCCTCGGATTACCTCAAGAAACCCTCGATAACATTGTCAAATGGGTGGAACCGGTGGGAAAGATTTTCATGAACCTCATTTTCATGATGGTCATTCCATTGATCTTATCAGCACTGATCCTGGGTATTGCCGAAATCGGTGATGTGAAAAAACTCGGCCGCATGGGGGGCAAGCTTTTGGTATATACCATCATCGTAAGTTTTATTGCGGTGTTAATCGGTATCACGATGGTGAATGTATTCAATCCTGGCAAAACCATCTCCCCGGAAACCCGGGAGTACCTCGTCAACGAATTCGATGCAGAAGCGGCCAGAGCAAATGCGCAAGCCGCGGCCAATAAGGCAGATGAGCGGACCGTGGGCGACGTGATAGCCCAAATCATACCGCGAAATCCATTCGAAGAAATGGCAAACGCCTTTAATTCGAGCCATACGGGCGGTGGCCTACTTTCTGTAATGTTCTTTGCCTTGATTTTCGGGGTGGCTATGGCTGCCGTGGGAGAAGAGAAAACTGCCACATTGAAAAAGTTCCTTGAGGGCGTCTATGAAGTCGTTATTAAAGTCATTGGCTATGCCATGGCATTAGCACCTTATGGTGTGGCCGCGTTGCTGTTTAACATGGTATTGAACGTCGGGGCCGATTTCCTGGTATCGCTGTTGTGGTATGTGCTCGTTGTGCTGGGCGCCCTAGCGATACACCAATTTGTCGTGTATTCAATTATCCTTAAATACTTTGCTAAACGCAATCCCATGCAATTCATGAAAGACATGGGTGAAGTAACGCTCACAGCCTTTTCGACAAGTTCCAGTAACGCTACATTGCCCACCGCAATCCGAGTAAGCATCGAGAAGCTCAATATTGCCAAACCCATTGCCCACTTCGTGCTCACAATTGGTAGCACGGGCAATCAAAACGGTACAGCCCTCTTTGAGGGGATAACGGTGCTCTTCCTTGCCCAAGTTTTCAACGTGGATTTGAGTATTGGATCGCAGATTACTGTCGTATTACTGTGTATCCTCGCAGGCGTCGGTACGGCAGGCGTGCCCGGTGGTTCGCTTCCTGTCATCGTAACGATTTTGATTTCTATCGGAGTTCCCGGTGAAGCCATCGCGCTTATTTATGGTGTAGACCGTATTTTGGATATGTCGCGAACGACACTCAACGTTAATGGCGACATCACCGCAGCCGCCTATATCCAGCACACCGAAGAGAAAGCCGGGCGAATTTCAAAAGAGTAACACACCCGCCGTTCTCGGATCAGTCACTACTGGGATTTGTGAATATGGAGGAGTAACCTTATATTTGTCATACTAATTATTGTTATGAAAACAGAACAATATAACGCTTACTCTTTCCTATTGGAACGCACGGCACGCCGGGTGAAACAATACGCACAACATCAATTCAATTGCCGTGAATTTGGCATTACCGTAGACCAATGGTCGATACTAAAAAGCCTGAAACAGCACGCCGATCTGTCGCAGAAAGAACTCGCCGAATATTGTGGGAAAGACCAGCCCACACTGACGCGTATCGTCGATTTATTGGTCCGAAAAAATCTGGTAGAGCGCCGATCAAACCCTTCAGACAGACGGAGTTTCGTGGTACACCTCACGCCAGAGGGCAAACGTAAAATCGATACACTGGCCGCTAAAGTAGGTGAAATCCGTATGCAAGCCTGGAAGAATCTCAACGATGCAGACTTCGAACACCTGAAACGGATATTGAATACCATATATGATAATTTGGAGGTGTGAAACATGGTAAAAACAGATATTTGTATCATCGGCGCAGGGCCAGTTGGCCTGTTTGCTGTATTCGAGGCTGGTTTGCTAAAGATGCGTTGCCACCTTATAGATGCGCTTCCCAAGATCGGCGGGCAGCTTTCAGAAATCTATCCGCACAAACCCATTTATGATATTCCCGGACTCCCCGCCATCAATGCCCAGCAACTGGTCGATAACCTCTTGGAGCAGATCAGCCCCTTCAATCCTACATTTACACTGGGCGAACGGGTTGAAATATTGACTCGCCAAGTGGACGGTTCCTATCATATTATCGGAAACGAAGGAACGGTAATACATGCGGCGGTTGTCGTAATCGCAGGCGGACTTGGCTCGTTCGAGCCGCGGAAGCCGGAAATTCCTGGCCTCACTGATTTCGAAGGCCGCGGGGTAGCGTATATGGTAAAAAACCCCGAAGCGTACCGCAATAAGCGCGTAGTGGTGGCTGGAGGCGGTGATTCGGCGTTGGATTGGACCGTATTTCTCAGCGATGTGGCGGCTAAGGTTACGTTGGTGCATCGCAGTGACAGTTTCCGGGGTGCACCCGATTCGGCAGAAAAGGTCTTTTCACTTGCCAAACGGGGAAAAATCGACGTGCTATTGCAAAGCAACCTCAGTGGCGTACGCGGAAATGGCGCGCTGAGCCATGTCACTGTTATAGGTAAAGATAAAACAGAAATGTCGCTGGAAGCCGATGCACTCATTCCATTATTCGGCTTAAGCCCCAAGCTCGGCCCGATAGCCAATTGGGGGTTGACCATCGACAAGTCTGCCATTGCCGTTGATACCTCGGACTACAGCACGGGCGTAGAACGCATTTATGCCATTGGCGATATCAACACCTATCCCGGCAAACTTAAACTCATTCTCTGTGGTTTCCACGAAGCAGCATTGATGGCACAAAGTGCGTTCCGGTATGTGTATCCAGACGAAAAACTCAGCTTCAAGTACACCACCGTCAACGGCGTTAATGCATTTTAATCGATTTTACGATGACCGATAGCATTCATATTACAGTTGAAAACCAGCGAGGAGAGATTCGGAAGCTGGAAATTCCAGATGGCGTTAATTTAAGCCTTATGGAAGTGCTTAAAGCATCCGATTATGACATATTGGCCACCTGCGGAGGCATGGCACTATGTGCCACTTGCCGCATCCAAGTGCTTGACGGCATGAAGACCCTTGAGCAACGCAGCGACGCAGAGCTGGACATGCTAGACACCTTACCCGATGCTGATGAGCAGAGCAGACTCGCCTGCCAAATCCGACTAAGCCCGGCGTTGGATGGTCTGAAAATACGTATTTTTGAAAACAATTGATAACGCCATCCGTTCACTAAAAAGGCGGATTATGCGAGCGTCAAATAGCGACAAAAATGACTATACAACACGACAATAATAGATTTCCCAGGATCGTAATCATCGGAGGGGGCTTCGGTGGGATAGAAATTGCGAAAGGACTCAAAAACAAAGAAGTGGAAGTGGTGTTGCTCGACCGAAACAACCACCATACCTTCCAACCCCTGCTGTATCAAGTAGCTACCGGCACATTAGACGCGCCATCCATCGCGTTCCCCCTACGGAAGATGTTCCGGAAACAGGAGAATCTAACGTTCCGCATTGCCGATGTGCGGCGGATCGATGCCGCACGCAAAGAGCTAGATACCGACATAGGATCGATCGCTTACGACTACTTAGTTATCGCTACGGGAGCAACCACCAATTTTTTTGGCAACAAAGACATCGAATACTACGCCATGCCGATGAAAAGCGTGAAAGAGGCTGTGAACATACGTAGTTTCATCCTGCAGAACATCGAAGACTCCCTGCGGAACGATACTTCCGAAAATCGGGCGGCGTATCTCAATTTCGTCATCGTGGGCGGAGGGCCTACTGGCGTTGAATTGTCTGGTGCGATTGCTGAAATCCGTAACCACATCCTAACAAAAGATTATCCGGAGCTCCGGAAAGAGGACATGAACGTCTATTTGGTAGAGGGCCTGTCTAAGATATTGGCTAACCTATCGCCGCAAGCCTCAGAAAAGGCTGAGCTGTACCTGAAAGAACTGGGTGTAAAAATATTGCTGAACACGCAAGTAACGGGCTACAACGGTAATGAAATTACTTTTGCCGACGGCAACAGTATCCACACCAAGACTGTTTTATGGTCGGCGGGTGTTTCGGGACAATTCCCTAAAGGTATCCAAAGCCAAAATATTGTACGTGGAAACCGTATCCGCGTTGATGAACAGTGCCGCGTGGTCGGTACAGACGACATCTTCGCTATCGGCGACGTGGCCGCGATGATAACCGAGGAGCTGCCGCGCGGACATCCCGGCGTGGCCCCCGTGGCCCAACAACAGGGCCGGTTCCTGGCGAAAAACCTCATCCGGATGATCAACAACCAACCTACTGAGCGGTTCACCTACTTCGACAAAGGGTCTATGGCCACGGTGGGCCGTAACAAAGCCGTGGTTGATATCGGCAAAATCCGCTTCCAAGGTTTCTTCGCGTGGTGGGTGTGGATGTTCGTACACCTCATGTCACTGGTCGGCTTCCGTAACCGGGTGGTTACCTTTATCAACTGGACCATCAGCTACCTCACATTTAACGCAGGCATACGGCTGATTATTCACCGCTACGAGCGACCGAAGCGTGTAGAAGAAGTACAGGAGGATTCGCTTTGACACGTAACGGAAACCCCTATTCTCTGCAATGAAAGGAGGAAATTGCGCTCGCGCCAGGGACCTCCACGGTATTCAACAGGAGACCAAAGTAGCCCTCACTACTGAAATTCGATTTGTTTTTCAACATTCGCCACGCCTACCCCCTTCCATTGACCTTTCACCTCCTTAATCGCCCCGGATGGCCTACCTTCGAATATCGCGGTATACCTGAGGTCAAACTCATTGAGATAAACGTTCATCGTCAGCGTGAGACGCGTGTGGGGCGGCACAGCAATAGTGTCGCGGAAATTAAGCGACGGAGATATTTCAACCACCTCGCCGCGATAAGGCCATTTGACTTCTCCCAAGGTAATAACGCTATCATCCAGCGCCACCGGTACAGCCACATTAACCACGGCATCACCAAGCAATGCAAACGCCCTTTCGTCATCGCTCATGAAAAGCGAAGTTTCCTTCACGTCCGCCAAGGGATCTACGGTCATTTGCTGTACCACGCTCGTATTGTTGAAAAAGGTAATTGTATGTAACGGGTGCACAAATGTCTCCACTCTTCCGTTCTCGCCCACTTCATAAGTAACCTGATTTAGCGAATAGGCATCATTTGCTGGGTCAGGGGAATACACTGTGCTTTCGCACGACAATAAGACAACGGGAAATAACCAAAATAAAATTATCTTCATGCCAAACCTGCTCGGACCGGACCGCAAACTTCGCTAATATCATCCGCATTTGCAAAAATACCCGCAGGCCGGTACGGTCAAGGCTCCGCCGGTGCACAATCTGCCGCCATACGGCAACAGTGGCCCAACCTCTTCAGTACCGCCGGACCCGCTGTCGCCTCAAAGTTCATAAAAACCTTTTCCGTTTTTCCTTGTTATTGGTTATTAAAAGCTGGTACTATGGATAAGTTGAAGAAATTTGAATTGATGGAAAAGATTGTCCGCGAACTGGACGACCTGAAACGGAGCCAACAAGCTGTATTGGAAAAAATCGGCAAAGTGGAGGTCGATAACATCGAATTGGGCGACAGCCGTCTAGAAAAGATCCTTCCGGATATCTATCAGCGTACTGCTGAAAATATGGACGCCATTACGGCGCTGCTCGAAGCATTCTCGAACAAAACGGACGACTTTGCAGGCCAAAACAACGTCGAAGGGCTACGCCAACAACAAGAATTGGGAAACAGCCAAAAATAACCCAAACTAGGGCAGGTATTCCTGCCAATCATGAGCTCGAGCCGTTTCACCCAAATAAAAAGTCCCGATTGACTAACAACCAGGACCTTTTTTAAGTTTATAATTAGTTGGTTTCTCGCAATAAAAATATGGAAATTAAGTTGACATCGTCAAATAATTTGCCTTAAAATATGATTTTATTTCGCAATCAAAACTATAAACACCTGTTAATCAAACTATAATAAAAAACCTTCTCCTATAGAAGTTTTCGCGAAATGTAACAGTCTCGTAACTTACACACCACTCAGAAGCGTCTGTAAAAATAGAAGACAGGCCGCAGGCCAAGCACGGCTTCTCCGAGTGTATAGTATCCACTGCCATCGGCTGCAAAGGCAATGGCCTCGCCTTGGGGTTCGGGGTGGTAAGGTTGTTCCACGGCCGTACGACGGAACATTTCGGGGATAGACTCATGCGGTTTCCGTCGCCAGTAAAATACTTGAAGCAGGTTTTTGATGAGCACTTCAGTACCATCCGAGCTGATGGCTGCCGATGTGATGAAAACATGAGGCAATACACCTACTTTGCGTAGCATCAATGTACTGGTATCCGATTCGGGCAGTGGGGTCGCATATATCCCTACTTCCAACTCCCGCTTACTAATCACATACAGTTGTTTGTCTCGGGAATCGAAGAATAGCGACTCGGCGTCTCTTGGCCCATCTTCGTAACGCATTACCAACGACTGGATATGTTCACGCGATAGCGTATCCGTGGCGCCTTGCGGTGTGGCGGCGAGAGGCTCCTTTAGTACGTGTAAGAATACATAAGGCCGTTCACCGCGGTTATCGCCGATATCGCCTATTAGGAGGTAAGGGTCGCCATCCCGTTCCATCATCGCCATATCTTCCCAATCGTAAGCCGAAACCCCCTGAAGGTAATAGGTGGCGCGGTGCCGCGCCGAGTCATCGATCAGGAAAACCCGAGGGCCGTCACCACTGTCGTTATGAGTCCAAAACCATCCCCTATGCACTACCGACGCCACGAGACCGGAGGCTTCGTTGATTTCCGGGGTGTCGACACTCCCGTGCTTTTGTGGGCCATCAAACACCGTTCCCCCATCCTGTCCCAAAGCAGGTACAGCGATGAAGAAACAGCCTATCCACAAGGCTATTTTTTTAACGGTCAACACGCCGCCAAAATACAAATTAATTCCGCACAAAAACATTTTCTTATCTTTGCGCACACAACTGTCACAGATAACTGTCACACACATGGATATACACCAATTTTACGACGAGGGGCTAGCGCACGCATCGTATGCGATACGAAACGGCGATCAGGTAGCGCTGATCGATCCGGCGCGGAACCCGAAGCAATATCTCGACTTTGCCGCCCATCACGGCGCCAAGATTATTGCCGTAATCGAGACCCATCCCCACGCTGACTTTGTGAGTTCGCATCTGGAATTGCACCATCTTACGGGAGCCACCATCTATACCAGTGCGTTGGCGGGAGCGGAATACCCGCATCAACCATTTGATGAAAACGTCCGTATCGCCTTGGATGACGTGTGGCTCGAGGCTATTAACACCCCCGGACATTCACCCGACAGCATTTGTGTTCTGCTCGCGGATTCCGGAAATAAGCCCCACGCAGTATTCACCGGCGATACGCTTTTTGTCGGCGACGTCGGCCGACCCGATCTGCGCGAACGGGTAGGCAACATCACCCAAAAAGCCACGGAATTGGCACGGCAATTATATCGTTCTATACGAGAAAAGCTAATGCATCTTCCGGCCGATGTAATCGTCTATCCTGCCCATGGCCCCGGCTCGCTGTGCGGGAAAAACATGGGCGATGCCCGGCATAGCACTATCGGGACCGAAATCAGTTCCAACTATGCACTGCAACCCATGGACGAAGACAAATTTGTAGCGCTCATTCTCGAACAGCAACCATTCATACCACGCTATTTCGAATACGATGTGATGCTCAACAAGAAAGGCGCTCCGACATTCCAAGCCAGCCTCGAAGCGATACCCATGCTCACCGACTTGTCCAATAGGGATCCCAAAGTACTGATCGTCGATGGGCGTCCGCAGTCGTCGTTTCAATCAGGGCATTTCCCCGGCGCGTTCAATATACCAAACGGACCACGATTTGAAACGTGGCTAGGCAGCATTGTTGACCCGGGTGAAGCATTCTATCTCCTAGCCACAGACGAAAAACAGGTGCAGGTCCTTTTGGAAAAGGCCGCCAAAATCGGTTACGAGCGGCAGATCGCTGCAACAGCAGTGGTTACGGGTGGCACGGTACATGCCCCGACGCTGGACGAAAGCCACTTCTTACAAAGGCAGGAAGATTATACCATTGTGGATATCCGCAACCGGGGAGAGGCTGCGTCCCGCCGTATTTTTACCAATGCCATCCACATACCGCTCCCTGAACTACGGGAACAGGTAACGGAAATCCCGAAAGGCAAACCGGTTGTCGTGCATTGTGCCGGGGGATATCGCTCAGCCATCGGCGCGAGCATCATAGCGGCGGCATTACCCGGTACCACAGTGATCGACATGGGCATGCGCATCCAAGCATTTAACCCGGCAGATGAATGTGGTCGGTCTTAACCATTTTATGTTTATCGTGTGGCTGCGGTCTCATGCAAGACTCGACCATCAATCCCGAATTCTCAGAGCGGCTAAGCAGCATTTACCGGCACAGCGTAAAGACGGTTGACGTCGGTGAACTGACAGCAATGGTGAAGCGGGGGGCAGTCGTGCTCGATACACGCGAACGGGACGAGTTTGACATTAGCCACATCCGACACGCAAGGCACGTCGGCTTCATCTGGTTTGATATGCGCGAAGTTTATGACATTCCAAAAACAGATACGGTGGTGGTTTATTGCGCCATTGGCAACCGCAGCGAGCGGATTGGCGAAAAACTACAGAAGGCGGGCTATCGCCATGTTTTCAACCTATACGGCGGAATCTACGAATGGGTAAACCAACGGAAACCCGTGTACAACGCCCACGATATACAAACCACCGAGGTGCATGTGTACGATAAGAACTGGGCGCATTGGCTCACCCGCGGCACCCCCGTCTATTAGCGCTATGGCCTACGCCAGCGAAAATGCCTTGGCAGCAAGATACCGTTCGGCTTCGAGTGCCGCCATGCATCCGGTTCCCGCAGCCGTAACCGCTTGGCGATATACGTGGTCTTGAACATCTCCGCAGGCAAACACCCCTTCAACGTTCGTCCGCGTGCTATCGGGCTGGGTTATTAAGTAGCCATTCGCGTCCATATTTAATTTCCCTTCAAACAATTCCGTATTGGGTTTGTGGCCGATCGCCACGAAAAATCCCGTTACAGGAATGGTTTGTTCCTCCAGGGTCTGATTGTTATATACCTGGATACCCGTCACACTCTGGCCATCGCCTAAAATCTCTTTTGCTTCCGTGTGATAATGTATTTCGATGTTCGGGGTATTTAGCACACGGTGCTGCATGGCTTTCGATGCCCGGAATTCATCCCGTCGCACCAGCATGTGCACCTTGCGGGCCAGCTTCGCCAAATAAGTTGCTTCCTCAGCAGCCGTATCGCCCGCGCCGACGATAGCAACGTCCTGCCCCTTGAAAAAGAATCCGTCACACACCGCACACGCCGATACACCGAACCCATTATACTTCTGTTCACTTTCAAGGCCTAGCCATTTTGCCGTGGCCCCGGTAGCAATGATTACCGTTTCTGCCGTGATGGTCTTTTCGCCATCCACTACCACTTTGTGCACATCGCCCGAAAAATCCACTTCGGTGATATACCCGAATCGCACATCCGTACCGAAACGTTCTGCCTGCTTCCGGAAATCCTCCATCATCTGCGGCCCCAGTACCCCATCGGTGTACCCCGGGAAATTCTCCACATCGGTAGTCTGCGTGAGCTGCCCCCCAGGCACGACACCCGTATACACCACCGGTTTTAAATCGGCGCGCGCCGCGTAAATTGCTGCAGTATATCCTGCCGGGCCGGAACCGATAATCAGGCACTTGATATGTTCAGTTTCTTGTGACATCGTGTGTAAAATCGTATGTAAAATTGAATATGCAAAAATACAGGTTTATCCCCATTAATCCATGGCGCTTTGTCAGACATGCGTAAGGAATCCCCAGGCCTATTTCCTAAACTTCGCTTGTAGGTTTTTCAGCATATCGTCGGTGATGGGCCGCGGGTGCCTGTCGGGGCGCCCCTGCTGTGGCTTGCCGGTGTTGCGGGCTTCCTGCCTCGACTGCCCGGCAATGTGAGGTGCCCTCACTACATCTTGCGGCTTCGAGGGCGACTGTACACGTTGCTCTTTCTGCTTTGCCCGGAAGCGCTGCCATATCTTATCCAGACACTGCTTGGTATACAGCGGGAAATCGCCCTGCATCATCCATGAATAGTAGCTGGGTTCCGTAGCAAAAACAGATTCGACGGGTCGGCCCTTATGTTTACCGAAGTTGAACACCTCTTCCCCCTGTTCGTTGAAGACCATACGTCCCGCAAAGTCGACGGGGCGACTTAGGTTGGTAAACCGGTGAAGTGCCTCCACATCATTCACCACCGGCACCGACTTATTGCCCGCCTTGTCTTCCCATACTACGCCCTTGTAACGATCCAACTGCGATTGAAGCACCTCATAAGTGGCACGCACGTCTGCTTCCGCGCTATGCGCGTTGTCCAGATTCTTGTCGCAATAAAACCGGTACGCCGCCTTCAGGGTGCGTTGTTCCATTTGATGGAAGATGTTTTGCACGTCAACATAGAAGCGCTCTGTGAGTGAAAACTCGACCCCTGCACGGAGAAATTCTTCCATAAGCATCGGGATATCGAATTTATTGGAATTGTAACCGGCGAGGTCTGCATCGCCGATGAACTCAGCCACTTCAGCGGCCACTTCTTTGAATGTCGGCGCCCCAGCCACGTCCTCCTCATATATGCCATGGATGAGGGATGATTCGATCGGAATGGGTATTTCAGGATTGATTTTCAGCGTCTTCGCAATCTCTTTGCCGTCAGGCAGCACTTTCAAGACTGAAATTTCAACAATCCGGTCGGCCGATATGTTCACGCCGGTAGTTTCTAAGTCAAAAAAAGCCAACGGCCGTTTTAATTTAAGGTTCATTCGGAACTAATTTATTAGGGGATGCTTGGGGGATGATAATGCGTATTCGACAATATTAACTAAAAATAAGGATACCCAATAGAATACCCAATACCATAATGATGTACAGCAGCAGCTCATTTCCGGCAAAGCGCTTATACCTCGTCCAAAAACTATAATCTTCCCTTTCGGGTTGCTTAACTTCCATTGCGTGCCAAAGGTAACGATAT
>Ga0079224_100009005_pt1 | contig 13573 bp, 11 predicted proteins | sample Stecom2015_FD_80414 | JGI IMG/M metagenome (GOLD analysis project Ga0079224, IMG submission 80414) | Agricultural soil microbial communities from Utah to study Nitrogen management - Steer compost 2015 | ecosystem: Environmental > Terrestrial > Soil > Agricultural land | place: USA: Utah... | reverse complement strand
GATCGTAATATAATTCTGGGAACAATCCTTTCTCTGCTTGTTTATCAGAAATCTCATCTTCAGTCATAGGAATTTTCATTCCTTGCTGTTCTTGATATCCTGTCGAACCATCAAATTTTTGTTTCATTACGGTACCCATACCTTCAATAGCCATTTCCATCGATATTTTATTGGGTGCCATGGCTTTGATAACCGCTTTTGGCTTAAAAGGAGCCCCTTCGATAGTCACATCAGCATTGGTTAAAACAGTATTTACTTTTTTAAGATTTTCTGTGCCACCAACGGCTTTGATGTAATTGTTGATTACTGTTTGGGCAGTCATACCAGATGGCAAAGGCTTTTTAAATACAGGTTTCTCCACCGGATTCGCAAACTTGTCATAATATTTGATAGGAATACCAGTCTTTTCAAGATTTTCAAGTACTTCACTGCCTTTACCAACAACAACCACACGTGAATTTTCGGATTTGAAATATGTATTCGCCACGCGGGTCACATCCTCTGTGGTTACAGCATTTATTTTTTGAAGATAAGTGGAATAAAAATCCTCTGGCAAATCGTTCAATTTGATGTTTAATGCATAACGGGCGATGGTTTGAGGGTTTTCAAGTGCCAATACAAAATCACCAACATATTTTGCCTTTGCATTTTTTAGATCTTCCGCATTTACGGGTTCGGTTTTGATACGGTTGATTTCTTTCAATATGTTCACAACTGAACTATCTGTCACCATATTTCTTACCGCTGTACTTGCCGAAAACTGACCGACATATTTGTCAGCTTCAATACTAGAGCGCGCTCCATAGGTATAGCCATGTTCTTCACGAAGGTTCATGTTCAAATAGCTGTTGAAACCGCCACCAAGTATTTTATTTGCTATCAAAACTGCATGATAATCCGGATTGTTCATTTTTAGATCCACATTATGTGTCAAATTGATGTTTGACTGGACAGCATTGGGCATATCCACAAAATTGATTTGAGCATATTGTGCATTTGGTTGTGCTTCAGGGACGGATGTTTCAACAACAACAGATTTACTCCATTTGCCAAAAAAGGTTTCAACATCTTTTTTTACATCGTTAAATTCGACATCACCAACTACAACCAAATAGGCATTGTTGGGATTGAATTGTTTTTGATAATATGCATAGACATCTCCATAAGTCACATTGTTGACAGTTTCTTCCGTCATAAACTCACCATAAGGATGGCTGGTGCCGTACGACAGGGCATCACCGACGCGGCCTGCCACGGCATCCACGCTTTTTTCTTGTGATTTTAAGTTTTCAAGCAGCTTGTCCTTTTCTTTTTGAAATTCTTCTTTTGTCAAAAGAGGATTCATGGTGGCATCGGCCATCAATTCCAGGATACGGTCAGAATATTTTGTAAGGGACCTTGCAAATGCACCTGAGGAACCAAAATTGATGCTAGCGCCCAAAAAGTCTACCTCGTCGTTAAATTTGTCTTTTGGGATTGATGTGGTTCCATTGCCCATCATGCCAGCCAATAAGCTAGAAACCCCAGATTTATCCCCGTCCAAAACAGGTTTGTTGTCAATGGTAAGGTTAAAGGAGACTCGTGGGAGTTTATGGTTTTCGACCACCAGAACTTTTATGCCATTTTTCATGGTAAATTCTTGAGGTGTTTTTAAATCGATTTTAGGTGCGGGTCCTGATTTTGGCATTTGAGAACGGTCTATTTGTGCTTGCGCACCAAACGCCATAAGGCAAACCATAAAAAACGCCGCTATGTAAGTTTTCGTTGTTTTCATAAAAATTTTATTATTTGTCATCTTTTTTCGGTAAATATTCCAATACAAGACGTTGGTTTGGATTCAAATATTTTTTAGCGACTGTTTGGATTTCCTCTCTGGTGATAGAGCGATAAATATCAATTTCATTGTTAATGAGGTTCACGTCGTCGTATAGCATGTAATAGGTCGCTAGAGAGCCGGCAATTCCGGCAATGCTCGAATTTGAATTTACAAAATCATTCTCAAACTGGTTTTGAAGTTTTTGATAATCTCTTTCCGAAATCAACGCATTTTGGATTTTCACAACTTCTTCGTCCATTTCAGCCAATAACGTTTCCAAGGAGACCTCTCCAAGAGGCAATGCAAAGAGTGCATAGGTGCCATAATCTTCTTGACTGATGTTCACTGCCTGTACGGCAAGCGCCTGCTTTTGTTCGTCAACCAATTTTTTGTACAAAACCGAGCTTTTTCCACCGCTCAAATAACTTGAAATCATATTTAACACGTAAGAATCTCTTTCTTTTTGAGAAGGAGTTCTATAGGCGGCAATAATTGCTGGGATTTGAATATTTGGATCGTATGCGGCAGCTTTCAAGGTTTCAGTTAGAGGCTCTTCTCTGTCAAGATTTCTGGTGACTTCCGGACCTCTTGGGATTGGACCAAAATAATTTTGAATCATTTTTTTTACCTCTGGCTTGTTGATATCGCCTGCTACTACCAAAACAGCGTTGTTTGGCACATAGAATTTTTTGTTAAAAGATTGAAACTCCTCAAGAGTTGCAGCGTCTAAATGATCCATAGAACCGATGGTTGCCCAACGATAAGGATGTTTGAAGAATAGATTTTTCTTAATTTCTGCAAGGAGATTTCCATAAGGCTGATTATCCACACGCAAGCGTTTTTCTTCCTTTACCACTTCATTTTGTGTGTCCACACCTATTTGATTGATAATGGGATGCATCAAACGTTCTGACTCCATCCACAGACCCAATTCCACACTGTTTGATGGGAACACCTCGTAATAATACGTTCTGTCATCCGTGGTGTTGGCGTTATTGCTTCCTCCGCTTGAAGAAACGATATTGAACCACTCGCCACGTTTTATGTTTTCTGTACCTTCAAATAAAAGATGTTCAAAAAAATGTGCAAAACCTGTGCGTTCAGGATTTTCGTCTTTAGCGCCCACATGGTACATAACGGATGTAATTACCACGGGAGCGGTGTTGTCCTGATGTAGAATGACGTGCATGCCATTATCAAGATCGTACTCTTCAAATTCAACTTTTTGAGCATTGGCAACAAGGCCAATAGACATCATAAAAGCCAAAGAAAATAAGCTTTTTTTCATTGTGAGTTTGTTTAAAATATTAGTTTAAGTGGTGTGTAAGTCTATTGAAAATCCAATTTGTTACAAATCAACACAAAAGTAAGAAATGTCAATGCTATTTCCTTGTCTAATATAAAAAAGAAGCCTGAAAATTATATTAAATCGCAATTTTTTCCGAATTTTATTAGACAGAACCTTTTTAAAATAATAGATCTATGAATGCATCCTTAAGAGTGGCCGTAAAATATGGTTTATTTGTAAGTAGCGGCTTGATTGCCTATTTTTTAATGTTGAAATTATTTGGATTACATGAAAATCCTTGGCTTCGTGTTTTTAACGGGGCCATTATGGGAGCAGGAATATTTTTTGCCATAAAATATTACAAATTAATGACCGGCACCACTTTTACTTACGTTGACGGATTCAGGACCGGTTTGCTTACCGGTTTTTTGGCCACCGCAGTGTTCACTTTGGTAATGGGTGTATATGTTTTTCATTTGGATAAGGAGTTTGCGCGCACTATATTACGAGATTGGTTTGATGATACAAATCAGGGCGCGGGTATTTTAATAATCATTCTCATTTTGGAGGGCTTGGCATCGACTGCCGTATTGACTTTGGCATGCATGCAGATATTCAAAAAGAGCCAAAATGTGGGCCAGCAGGAAAATTTGGTGGAGCGCAAAAAGGAGGACGATGTTTCCAACACTTAGATTTTTAAGCATAAAAGTAATAATGCATAGCCAAAATTCCACTTGTGAATTTTGGCTTTTGTGCTGCCTATTCCATTTAATTCTTCTTGCTCAATAAAAACGTTTGGAGTTTAATTATTTAGATGTATATTTGCACTCATTTTTTAATAAGTTAAACTAAATTTAAACGTTACGCTATGTACGCAATTGTAGAGATAGCAGGGCAACAATTCAAAGTTGAAAAAGACCAGAAAGTGTTTGTTCACCGTTTGACCACAGAAGAAGGGAAGAAAGTATCTTTCGACAATGTTCTTTTGATTGGAGATGGTAACAATATCACTTTAGGCGCCCCAGCTATAGACGGAGCTCAAGTAGGAGCAAAAGTCTTAAGTCACCTTAAAGGTGACAAAGTCATCGTTTTCAAAAAGAAAAGACGTAAAGGTTACCGTAAGAAAAACGGACACCGTCAAGCTCTTACTGAAATCGTAATTGAGAGTATTGTGGCTTCTGGAGCTACAAAGACTGAAAAAACTGAAAAAGTAAAACCAGCAAAAGTTGAAAAAGCTGCTCCCGTAAAAGAGGCTAAAAAAGCTGACACTAAAACAGCAGCCAAAAAAGAAGTTGAAGTAAGCGAAAACTTGGTGACGCGTGCAGAAAACCGTGCGGAAGATGCAAATGTTGAAATCAACATCGATAAAATACTCCACAGTATTGGAACGGCGCTCAAAGCAGATGCCGATGATTTGAAATTGATCAATGGAATAGGGCCTGTTTACGAGGAGAAACTTAATGAATTGGGTATCTATACGTTCGAACAAATCAGCAAATTGAAAGCTGCCGATAGAGATGAGCTTGCTGCAATCGATGGCATCACTCGTGAGAAAATCGAAGCTGATGAATGGGTAAAACAAGCAAAAGCTTTGTTGAAAGACAAAAAATAATATAACAATAATATAAAACCTTAAGACAATGGCTCATAAAAAAGGAGTTGGTAGTTCTAAAAATGGTAGAGAATCAGAATCGAAACGCCTTGGTGTTAAGATTTTTGGTGGACAAGCTGCCATTGCTGGAAATATCATCGTAAGACAAAGAGGCTATACACACCACCCAGGTGAAAATGTGTATGGTGGAAAAGACCACACATTGCATGCAAAAGTTGATGGTCTAGTGAAATTTGAAAAGAAAAAAGACAACAAGTCTTATGTTTCTATTGAACCTTTCAATGTTTAATTAGAAACAATCTTTTTAAAATATTCTAAAACCCTTTCTGGAAACAGAGAGGGTTTTTCAGTTATATAATCTCCATCTTCTTCAACAAAAAACTTGCATTCATATTCTTACAAACACCAGTTTTAAACATATAATCAAAATGAAGTTCGTCATTGATGATTTCGGCATCAAAATAATAGTTTTTCACTTCTTCAAGTTCTTTTTCAATCTCACACAAACTCAGATCATGGGTTGCAATGATACCGGTTGCGTTCGAAGCCACCAATTTTTTAACAAACTTTCTTGAACCGATTGCTTTATCAGTGCTATTGGTTCCTTTGAGTATTTCATCCAAAATGATAAAATACGGCTCGTTTCTAATGGCATCAACAATAAACTTTAAACGTGTCAACTCCGAAAAGAAATACGAACTGTCATCAGTTAACGAATCGCTCGTACGCATGCTGGTAATCAATTTCACCGGACTATATTCACTTGAAGATGCACAAACTGGCAAGCCCACATTTGCCATGACGATGTGAAGGGAAACCGTTCGTAAAAATGTACTTTTTCCGGCCATGTTGGCTCCGGTAACGATAAAGAATTGCTCATTTTCTATTTCCAAATCATTAGCAACGCGTTTTATGGGATTTAGGAGCGGATGGCCCAAATCTTTTGCTTTTATCACATTTGAATCTTTTGTGATTTTTGGAAATACATACGTCGGATGATTGAATGCATAATTGCCCAAACTGTTGTAGGCATCAAAGAATGAAACCACTCCAAACCAATCTTCGACTTTGTCCTTATACATTGCAATCCATTGCTCCACTTTGTAACTGTTTTTCAGATCTGTCAAAAAGTAGCCGTTTCCAAAAATGGCAGATATAAAGTTGCTTCGATTGTCCAGTGCATCCAATGATTTTGAAAATTTATTGAAAATCTCGGAAGCTTTTTCTTTTTCACTTCTAATGTTGATTTGCTTATTTTTCAATAGATCAGAGGAAAAAGTCTCATTTTCAATTTGATTCAAAAGTTGTGCATATTGCCTGAACGTGTCTTTTATTTTGTCTGTATTGGAAGCGAGACTATTTATCTTCTTCAGATAAATTCCAGTAATGACCAATCCGAGCAAGAGCCAATATCCCAAAATTCCCATGCTAATCAATTTTAAAAAGAAAAGCGAAAACACCACCATTGTTCCGAACATGAAGACATAAGGAATCCATTTCATGGTAACCGTCAAAAAGGATTTATGCTGTTTTAGCCAATCAATGATGGTCTTTGCAGGCGTTTCAACATGAATTAAACTTGCCGTTGCTGAATATAGTTGACGCCATTCTGGTTTTGATGCCAATTCCCTAATGGCTTGTTGTCTCAATTCGATTCCATCAGTTTTGTTTGCTTTTAATACCTCAGCTAATTGTTTGGTGCCTTCATTAATGCCTGTTCTATTGATGAACTGAAAAAAAGAACCTCTTCCAAACAAATCAATATCCAAGCTGTAATAGTGCAATGGGTCATGAAATTCCAAACCTTTTTCACGCACGTGATAATTTCCATTGGCAATTTCCAATTCCGTATTATTGATATCCACAAGAGCCGATCTTAATTGCCGATCGGCTTTGGCATCCGTATGTCTTGAAAGTAAATAAATGAAAAGGGCAATTCCGGTAACACCAATTCCTGTGGCCATTTGCCAATTTTCGAAAACAAAATATATGCCAATCGCGGTCAATAAAAAAACCAAAATCCGAAGTGTGCTTAAAAGCGTCATTTTTTTGTAAAGACCATCCGCTTCTGATTGGTATTTCTTTGAATGTGTTTTATAATATGATATAGGTGTGTCCATTTTCAAAAAGAAATTGAGATATAAAGAAACAAAAAATCCCAAGTGATTACTTGGGATTTAAGATTTTATTCTCAGAAAATTTATCTTTTTATTGTAGCAGCCAGATATTCGCGATTCATCCGTGCAATATTTTCCAAAGAGATGCCTTTTGGACATTCCACTTCACATGCGCCAGTATTTGTACAGTTGCCAAATCCTTCTTCGTCCATTTGTTTTACCATGTTCAGTACACGTTCTGTTGCCTCGATTCGTCCTTGTGGCAACAATGCAAATTGGGAAACTTTCGCTCCTACAAACAGCATGGCCGAAGAGTTTTTACAACTCGCTACACAGGCGCCACAACCTATACAGGTTGCTGATTCAAAGGCTTCGTCCGCATCATGTTTGTTTACGGGAATCGCATTGGCATCAATAGTGTTTCCTGAAGTGTTAACCGAAATAAAGCCTCCGGCGTGTTGTACTCTGTCAAAAGAAGTCCTGTCCACAATCAAATCCTTAATGACAGGGAATGCTGTTGCCCTAAAAGGCTCAATGTAGATAGTGTCCCCATCATTGAACATTCGCATGTGCAATTGGCAGGTTGTGATCAATCGGTCAGGGCCATGTGCTTCTCCATTGATGTAGAGTGAACAGGAACCACAAATACCTTCGCGACAATCATGGTCAAAGGCCACTGGGTCTTCCCCTTTATTGACGAGCTGTTCATTGAGAACATCCAACATCTCAAGGAACGACATATCACCTTCAATTCCATCGATGGGATAATCGACGATTTTCCCTTTCGTTTTAGCGTTGGGCTGGCGCCATATTTTTAAGGTTAATTTCATATTTTTTTAGTTTTTGGTTATTAGTTGTTTGTTGTTAGCAAATCTCAACGATGCACCAACAACTACCAACCATCAACTATTTATAGCTTCTTTCTTTTACTTCTATGTTTTCGTATTCCAATTCTTCTTTATGAAGAACGGCCTCTTTTGGTTCGCCTTTGTATTCCCAAGCAGCGACATATTGAAATTCCGGACGGCGCAATGCTTCTCCTTCCTCAGTTTGATGCTCTTCCCTGAAATGTCCGCCAGCAGATTCCTCTCTGTGGAGTGCATCCTTGGCAAATAATTCGCCAAGTTCTAGATAATCGGCGACACGCATCCCTTTTGCCAATTCTTCATTATATTCGGTTTGTGTTCCCGGAATTCGCACATCTTTCCAGAATTCTTTGCGAAGTGCGGAAATTTCTTCTATGGCTTCTTTTAATCCTTCTGCGTTTCTAGCCATTCCACATTTGTTCCACATGATTTTTCCTAATTTTTTATGGAAATAATCAACGGAATGTGCGCCATTGTTATTAATAAGATGGTTTAAGCTATCCGTGACATTTTTTTCAGCTTCCTCAAATTCTGGCGTATTTGTCGGAATTCTTCCGGTACGGATATCTTGGGACAAATAGTCGCCAATGGTGTATGGCAATACAAAATATCCATCGGCCAAACCTTGCATCAGTGCCGAGGCACCCAGTCTGTTGGCTCCATGATCGGAGAAATTCGCCTCGCCAATGGAATATAGCCCAGGTACCGTTGTCATCAAATTATAATCTACCCACAGTCCGCCCATGGTGTAATGCACGGCAGGATAAATCATCATCGGTGTTTCGTAGGGGTTTTGGTCTACGATTTTTTCATACATCTGGAACAGATTTCCATATTTGTTCTTGACGACCTCTTTCCCTAACTCCTTTATTAATTCTTTATTATTTTCATCAAGACCTTTGATGTGCGCTTGTTCTTTACCAAAACGTGCAATGGCGGAAGTAAAATCCAAATAAACCGCTTCTCCGGTTTTATTGACTCCGTAGCCGGCATCACAGCGTTCCTTTGCTGCACGCGACGCAACATCACGAGGCACTAAGTTACCAAACGCTGGATAGCGACGCTCCAAATAGTAATCTCTATCTTCTTCCTTGAGTTGTATAGGTTTTAATCTGCCTTCACGGATGGCTTTCACATCTTCGATATTTTTTGGCACCCAAATACGTCCGTCATTACGAAGGGATTCTGACATCAAGGTCAATTTTGATTGATGGTCGCCCGAAACAGGAATGCAGGTTGGGTGAATCTGGGTGTAACAGGGATTGGCAAAATAAGCCCCTCGTTTATGAGCTTTCCACGCCGCCGTCACATTGCTCCCCATTGCGTTGGTGGACAAAAAGAATACATTTCCATAACCGCCCGTTCCCAGAACAACAGCATGCGCTGAATGACGTTCGATTTGGCCTGTAACCAGATTTCTTGTAATAATCCCTCTTGCCTTTCCACCAACGATGACAACATCCAACATTTCATGACGATTGTACATTTTGACCTTTCCACGTCCAATTTGACGATTCAAGGCAGAATAAGCACCTAACAGCAATTGCTGCCCTGTTTGCCCAGCGGCATAAAAAGTTCTCGACACTAATACGCCACCAAATGAACGATTGTCCAACAAACCACCATATTCACGGGCAAAAGGAACACCTTGAGCCACACATTGGTCAATGATATTTGCTGATACTTCTGCCAAACGATACACATTGGCTTCACGAGAGCGGTAATCTCCACCTTTTACTGTATCATAAAACAACCTGTATGTTGAGTCACCATCACCTTGATAATTTTTTGCGGCATTGATACCACCTTGTGCAGCGATGGAGTGTGCACGACGAGGGGAATCCTGAAAGCAAAAAGCCTTAACATTATAACCCAATTCTGCCAATGTAGCGGCGGCAGAACCTCCGGCCAATCCTGTTCCCACAACTATTATATCAATATTACGTTTGTTGGCTGGGTTGACAAGATTGATATGGTTTTTATAATTGGTCCATTTGTCTGTAAGTGGGCCTTTTGGTATTTTGGAATCTAAAGCCATGTTTAGCGGTGAATTTAATGATTAAAATAATGGAATAATGCAATGAAAATGAATCCCGCAGGGATGAGAATTCCATAAGCAACACTCAATCTTTCCAACCAACCGGTAAAAATGCTTTTGGCACCAATGGATTGGAAGGATGATTTAAATCCGTGCAATAAATGCAACGATAAAAAAACAAAGGACAAACAATAGAGAACCACACGCCAAGGATCCACAAATTTTTCTCTCAACTCATGTATATATCTATATCCTTCGCCATTGGTCATCATCCCAGTCATGTCGCCTTCAATATATTTGGTGCTGATTTCCGGCAACCAAAAATCATAAAAATGCAGTCCTAAAAAAGCAAGAATGACCAAACCGCTCCAAATCATATTACGACTCATCCATGAAGAATTGGCGGCTCCATTGTTTTTGATATAACGGATTTTTCTAGAACGTCTATTTCTTATCTCTAAATAAAATCCCATGACGAAATGGAAAATGACCCCAAAAATCAATATGGGCTGGAAAATGTACTGTACAACGAAATAAGTTCCCATAAAATGGGATGCTTCATTAAACGCATCTCCTCCAAATACAGATAAAAAATTAATAATGAAATGTTGTAATAGAAAAACCATCAGGAAGAATGCCGAAAGAGCCATGGCAAACTTTCTTCCAATCGTAGAATTAAAAATTCCGCTCATCTTTTGAAGTTAGTTTAGAGAGCAAAGATACACTTCAAAAGATTGAAAGCCAAAAAATAGATTTAATTATGGATATTTAGAATGATTTTAAGTTACATTTTTCAATTTCCTTGTATGGAGAGGGCCAACTTGTATTAGTCAAACGGAATTTACATGGATCTTAAACCTGTGCACTTGTAGTTTGCTGACACCTTAATAAGGGTACATCCTCCATGGGTAATGTAGTTTGATGTTAAAGTTTAACAAAAGCAGTCATGTTAATTTTATGCTTTTGATGAATTATGTAAATTTGGACAAATTCAAATTCACATGAAATACAACCTCATCAATAGCGACCTCTTTATAAAAAACCGCAAGAACTTCATAAAACAAATGAAGACAAAAAGTTTGGCGATTTTTAATAGCAATGACATCTATCCTATAAGTGCAGACAGCACAATGCCGTTTCAGCAACATCGTGATATATTTTATCTGAGTGGCGTTGATCAAGAGGAAAGTGTGCTGGTGTTGTTCCCCGATTGCCCCAAGGAAAGGCATCGCGAAATATTGTTTTTGAAGGAGACAAACGAGCATATAGCGGTGTGGGAAGGCGAAAAACTAACGAAAGAGGCGGCCTATGAAACTTCGGGTATAAAAACGGTCTATTGGTTAGAGGATCTGGAAAAGATCATGTTTGAACTCATGACTCAATGCGACACGATTTATATCAACACCAATGAACATTACCGTGCAAATGTGGAAACCCAAACTCGGGAAGACCGTTTCACGCAGTGGTTAAAGCAAAAATATCCAGCGCACTCAGTTGCCAAAAGCAACCCTATTTTGCAACGGTTGCGTTCGGTAAAGGATAAAATTGAAATAGATTTAATGCAAGAAGCTTGCAACATCACAGAAAAGGGATTCCGAAGGCTTTTGAAATTTGTGAAACCGCATGTCTGGGAATATGAGATTGAAGCTGAATTGATGCACGAATTTCTTCGCAATCGGTCCAAAGGTTTTGCCTACACGCCTATTATAGCTTCAGGAAACAATGCCAATGTGCTACATTATATTCAAAATAACCAACAATGTAAAAAGGGCGATCTGATTCTATTGGATGTAGGAGCTGAATATGCAAATTATTCCAGTGACATGACCCGTACGATCCCAGTTTCTGGAAAATTCTCAAAAAGGCAAAAAGAAGTTTACAATGCGGTCCACCATGTTAAGGAGGAAGCGACCAAAATGCTTGTTCCTGGTACGGACTGGGCGGAATATCATGTGGAAGTTGGAAAATTGATGACTTCAGAATTGATGAAATTAAAACTTCTTGATAAAAACGATGTCAAAAATGAAGACAAGGATTGGCCTGCTTACAAAAAATATTTTATGCACGGTACCTCACATCATTTAGGTTTAGACACACACGATTATGGAATTTTGACTGAACCCATGCAGGCCAATATGGTCTTTACCGTAGAGCCGGGCATCTACATTCCGCAAGAAAAGTTTGGTATTCGATTGGAGGACGATGTCATAATCCAAAAGAAAGGAGAACCTTTTAACCTCATGCGAAATATTCCTATCGAAGCCGAAGAAATTGAAGATATCATGAATGCCAAATGATATTGTCTTATAAAAACAATTCTATTTATTTTATCAAGGAAGGAACGGGCGACGCTGTCATTTTGTTGCATGGGTTCCTTGCTAATTTAACCATGTGGAAGGAGTTGGTTCCATCTATTGCAAGATCAAATAAGGTTGTGGCCATTGATTTATTGGGCCATGGTCAAACGGGTTGTTTGGGATATATTCATACCATGGAAATGATGGCTGGTGCAGTTAATTTCGTTTTGGAACATTTGAAAATCGAAAAAGCAGTTTTCATTGGACATTCTATGGGAGGGTATGTCGCACTTGCCTTTTGTGAATTGTTTCCGAACAAAGTGGAAGGTCTTTGTTTGATGAATTCCACAACATTGCCCGATTCTGAAGAAAAACAAATGAATCGAAATAGAGCAATCACCGCAATCAAAAAAAACAAAAGTGTATTTATCAGTCTGTCCGTTGCAAATCTGTTTGCCGAACATAACAGAAAAGGGTTAAAAAGCAAAATTGAAGAAGTAACCAAGGAAGCTCTTAAAACGCCACTGCAAGGAATCATTGCTGCCTTGGAAGGAATGAAAATTCGCAAGAACCGACAACATATATTACAAGACACTCGATTTAAGAAATTTATGATTATTGGAAGAAAAGATCCTATTTTGGAATATGATTCTTTGATAAACCAATTGCAAGGAACAGATGCAGAACGTGTTATATTTCCTGACGGACATATGAGTCATATCGAAAATATAAACGAATTAACCTACACCATTATGCATTTCGTCGAAAAATAATACGGTTTAGCGCATTATTTAATTTATTTGATTAGTTTAGAGCCTCTTAAACTAACAACCATGAGTAAAACTAGCCCCACCTTAGCTCCGTTGAAACTTTATTGTAGTCTCTTTGGGCATCAATATGTGGTTTCCAAAAAAGTAACCTTACATGTTAAAGAATACACTTGTAAATGTTGTAAACGCCAATTGACGACCAATAGTAATGGAAATCTTATTGAATTGACACCGAAATTCCAAGAAATAAATTCTATTTTGGAAGATCTTTATCAAAGAAGAAAGCATCGTTTACAGGAAAAATCATTCACTTCGTCGATATATTTGAACAGTGCGGTTGGTTATTGATTGATTATGTTATATTTAGAGATTGTCTAAAGCTAACATTCAAATAATCAAGCAGGTGAAAAGTATCTATTGTTCTCTTTTTGGGCATCAACTATTGCTATCCAAAAAAATCACGTATTATGTCAGTGAGTACAAGTGCAGACATTGCAATACTCAAATGACAACAAACGGTCAGGGCGAATTGACGCCGTTGACACCGAAATTCAAGGAAATCAATTCAATTCTTGAACGTATTCATAAAAGGCGAAAATCGAAAAAACTGGAAGGGCTGCTTATTTTTGAGCATTAAAAGAATTCCAGCCTTTTGCAATAATCGGAATTAACGTTTCCGCTCTTGTGACAAGATTCATCCCCTTTTCCTTTTCTGTGATATAGCCAATGACTGTCAGATTTGGATTTGCTTTGATTTTAGGATAGTCTT
>Ga0079224_100009002_pt1 | contig 13574 bp, 12 predicted proteins | sample Stecom2015_FD_80414 | JGI IMG/M metagenome (GOLD analysis project Ga0079224, IMG submission 80414) | Agricultural soil microbial communities from Utah to study Nitrogen management - Steer compost 2015 | ecosystem: Environmental > Terrestrial > Soil > Agricultural land | place: USA: Utah... | reverse complement strand
TGGCGCTGGGGGACGGGGCGCGGCTGGTACGGGTGCGCGGGCAGGTGATGCAGGCCGCCGGGCCCGCCGGTACCGGGGCGATGGCCGCGGTGCTGGGCGCCGAGGACGCGCTGGTGGCCGAGGTCTGCACCCAGGCCTCCGGCGACGGCGTGGTGGTGCCGGCGAACTTCAACTCCCCCGGCCAGATCGTGATCGGCGGCCATGCGGCCGCGGTCGACCGCGCGCTGGCGCTGCTGGGCGAGCGCGGCGTGCGCAAGGCGGTCAAGCTGGCGGTGAGCGTGCCCTCGCACACCCCGCTCATGCGCGATGCCGCCAACCGCCTGGCCACGACCATGGCCGAACTGGACTGGCGCGAGCCGCAGCTGCCGGTGGTGCAGAACGTGGACGCCGAGGTGCACGAGGGCGCGCATGCGATCCGCGACGCGCTGGTGCGGCAGCTGTACCTGCCGGTGCAGTGGACCGGCTGCGTGCAGGCGCTGGCCGGGCGCGGCGTGACCCGGGTGGCCGAGTGCGGGCCGGGCAAGGTGCTGGCCGGGCTGTGCAAGCGCATCGACCGTTCGCTTCAGGCGCGGCCGCTGGGTACCCTGCCCGAGTTCGAGGCCGCGTTGGCCGAGTGGAAGAACTGACCCGTTTTCGAGGAACCCGGAACGATGAGTGAACCCCTGAAGGGCGAAATTGCGCTGGTCACCGGCGCCAGTCGCGGCATTGGCGCGGCCATCGCCGACGAGCTGGCCGCGCAGGGTGCGACCGTGATCGGCACCGCCACCAGCCAGGCCGGCGCGGATGCGATCGGCGAGCGCCTGCCCGGTGGACATGGGCGGGTGCTGGACGTGGCCGATGGTGCCGGCATCGAGGCGTTGATCGACGCCATCGGCAAGGAATTCGGCGCGATCAGCATCCTGGTCAACAACGCCGGCATCACCCGCGACAACCTGCTGATGCGGATGAAGGATGAGGACTGGCAGGCGATCCTGGATACCAACCTCACCAGCGTCTACCGCACCAGCAAGGCGGTGATGCGCGGGATGATGAAGGCGCGCAAGGGCCGGATCATCAACATCGCCTCGGTGATCGGGGTGATGGGCAACGCCGGGCAGGCCAACTATGCGGCCGCCAAGGCCGGCGTGATCGCCTTCAGCAAGTCGCTGGCCCGCGAGATCGGCTCGCGCGGCGTCACCGTCAACGTGGTTGCCCCGGGTTTCATCGCCACCGACATGACCCGCGACCTGCCCGAAGACGCCAAGAAGGGCATGGAGGCGCAGATCGCCCTGGGCCGCCTGGGCGAACCGGCCGACGTCGCCGGCGCAGTGGCCTTCCTGGCCGGGCCGTCGGCCTCCTACATCACCGGCGAAACCATCCACGTCAACGGCGGCATGTACATGCCGTGACCCCCCATTCCGGGGCGCAAGCCCCTGAACAGGAAAGGGTGGCGGAGCACTTAGCCCCGCACCCGGCTTTCCCTTAAACTATCGGGCCGCAAGATTCGGCCCCACGGAGCAAAGAACCCATGAGCAGCATCGAAGAACGCGTCAAGAAGATTGTGGTGGAGCAGCTGGGCGTCAAGGAAGAGGAGGTCAGCCCGAGCGCGTCCTTCGTCGACGACCTGGGCGCCGATTCGCTGGACACCGTCGAGCTGGTGATGGCCCTCGAGGAAGAGTTCGAGTGCGAGATCCCGGACGAGGAAGCCGAGAAGATCACCTCGGTCCAGCAGGCCATCGACTACGTCAAGGCCCACGTCAAGTCGTAATGCCGTCGAGCGGGATGCGTGACGGCCGATCGCCGCCGCCTCCCGCAACCGCGCGCCGTCCCGGGCTCGTCCATGGGCGGCGTGCCGATGGACACGGGGCCGCGCATGCGGCCCCGTTCGTGTCCGGGCCTGCGTGCGGCGGTGCCCGTATCCCACTGATTGAAGGAGCACTCCATGTCCAAGCGTCGCGTGGTCATCACCGGTATGGGCATCCTCTCGCCGCTGGGCAATGACCTGGCATCCAGCTGGGATGGCATCACCGCCGGACGGTCGGGCATCGGCCCGATCACCCACTTCGATGCTTCCGCATTCCCCACCCGGATCTCGGGCGAGGTCAAGGGTTTTGACGCCTCGAAGTGGATTGCGCCCAAGGACATGAAGAAGATGGACCCGTTCGTCCATTACGGCGTCGCCGCGTCGATGATGGCGATCGAGGACGCCGGCCTGGCGATCGAGGGCGAGGATGCCGAGCGCATCGGGGTGGCGATCGGCGCCGGCATCGGGGGGCTCAAGGGCATCGAGGAAACCACGCTCCGCTACAGCGAAGGCGGTCCGCGCAAGATCTCCCCGTTCTACGTGCCCAGCACCATCATCAACATGATCGCCGGCCAGGTCTCGATCATGACCGGGGCCAAGGGGCCGAACATCGCCGCGGTCACGGCCTGCACCACGGCCACCCACAACATCGGCCTGGCCATGCGCATGATCCAGCACGGCGACGCCGATGCGATGATCGCCGGCGGGGCAGAGTACGCCACCACGCCCACGTCGCTGGGCGGGTTCTGCTCCATGAAGGCCCTTTCGACCCGCAACGAGGAGCCTGAAAAAGCCTCCCGCCCCTGGGACGAGGGCCGCGACGGCTTCGTGATGGGCGACGGCGCCGGCATCCTCATCCTCGAGGAGTACGAGCGGGCGAAGGCGCGCGGCGCGCGCATCTACGCCGAGCTTGCCGGCTTCGGCATGAGCGGCGACGCCTACCACATGACCGCGCCAAGCGAGAACGGCGACGGCGCCGCGCGCTGCATGCGCGCCGCCATCTCCGATGCCGGAATCGACCCCGCCCGCATCGGCTACATCAATGCCCACGGCACCTCGACCCCGGCCGGCGACCTGGCCGAGACCATGGCCATCAAGTCGGTGCTGGGCGGGCACGCCTTCAACGTGGCGGTCAGCTCCACCAAGTCCATGACCGGCCACCTGCTGGGCGCCGCCGGCGGGGTGGAAGCGGTGTTTTCCGCGATGGCCATCCACGCCGGGGTGCTGCCGCCAACGATCAATTTGGACAACCCTTCCGAGCGCTGCGACCTGGATTACGTGCCGCACACGGCGCGCGAAGCGAAGGTGGACGTGGTGCTGTCCAACTCCTTCGGTTTCGGTGGTACCAACGGAACCCTGGTCTTCGCCCGCGTCTGAGCGCCCGGCAGTCTCCCGCGCCGCGCCGCGCGCCCGCGCCGCAAGGCCGTGCGCAGGCGATCCCGCCCCGGCGAACCCAGGACGCCTTGCCGTGCTGACCACCCATCCGCTGCCTGCGTGTCCCGACCTGCTGGACCTGCACCGGCTGGACCGCGCGCGCTACCCGGTGCTGCTCGAATCCGTCGCGCATGGCACCGCGCAGGGACGCTGGGACATGCTGCTCGTGTCCACGGGGACCGAACTGCTGCTGGACGCCGACGGGGTCACGCGCGACGCGGCCGGCGCCCCGCTGCAGGGAACGTTCTTGGAGCTGCTGGACGCGCGCTGGCACCGCCTGCGCCAGCCGCGCGAGGAGCCGCGCTGGCCGTTCCGCGGTGGCTGGGCGCTGCTGCTGGGCTATGAGCTCGGCGGACAGGTGGAGCCGGTGCTGGACCTGCCGCCGGCAGGGGGGGAGCTCCCGCTCGCCATCGCCCTGCGCTGTCCGGCCGCGGTGCTGCGCGACCGGGCCAGCGGCGAGACCGTGGCGCTGGCGGAGCGCGACCAGGAGGAGCTGCTTGCGCGCATCGTCGACGATGCGAAGGCCGCCGATGGCATCGGACCCATGCCGCCGTGGGAGGCACCTTCGGAGGTCGCCGAGGACGAACCCATGGCGTTCACCAGCGGCGTCAGGCGCATCCTTGAATATCTCGCTGCCGGCGACGTGTTCCAGGTCAACCTTTCGCGGGCCTGGCGGGCGCGGTTCGAGGATCCACCGGAGCCCGCGCGTGTGTACGCGCGACTGCGGCACGCCAGCCCGGCGCCGTTCTCGGGCCTGTTCGCCTGCGGACGGGGAGCGGTGGCCAGCGCATCGCCGGAACGGCTGGTGTCGGTCCGCGGCGACGTGGTCGAGACCCGGCCCATCGCCGGCACCCGCGCGCGCCTGCCGGGCGACGACGACGCCGAGCGCATCCGTGAAATGGCCGGCGATCCCAAGGAACGCGCCGAGCACGTGATGCTGGTGGACCTGGAGCGCAACGACCTTGGCCGCGTGTGCGCCCCGGGCAGCGTGGAGGTAGACGAGCTGATGAGCGTGGAAAGCTATGCCCAGGTGCACCACATCGTCAGCAACGTGCGTGGCCGGCTGCGCGCGGACGTCACGCCCGGGGAGGTGATCGCGGCGGTGTTCCCGGGCGGGACCATCACCGGTTGCCCCAAGGTCCGGTGCATGCAGATCATCGCGGAGCTCGAAGGCACCGGGCGTGGCGCCTACACGGGCGCGATGGGCTGGCTCAACCGCGACGGCGACATGGACCTCAACATCCTGATCCGCAGCGCCGCCCTGGAAGGCGGCCTGCTGCGCTTCCGCACCGGCGCCGGCATCGTCGCCGACTCCCGGCCCGACCGCGAACTGGCCGAGACCCGCGCCAAGGCGCGCGGCATGCTCCTGGCGCTTGGCGCGGTATCCTGAGGACGATGATCGTGACGGCTGCAAACAGGCGGGTGGATTGATGGGCAGGCGCGGCATCGGCCTGGGCCTGTTGTTGGTGTTCACCGCGCTGCTGGCGGGCGCGCTTGCCTGGCTCGCGTGGGACCGCTGGCAGGGCTTCGCGCACGGGCCGCTTTCCGGCATCGACGAAGGCCAGACCGTGATGGTGGAGCGGGGGGATTCGTTCCTGCGCGTGCTCGGCAAGCTGCGCGAAGCCGGCATCAGCGACGGCCACCGGCTGGAATGGCAGCTGCTTGCGCGCCGGCTCGACGCCGGCGGCCGCCTGCAGGTCGGCGAATACGAACTCGATCCGGGCATGAGCGCGAGCGAGCTGCTGGTGAAAATGCGCGAGGGCAGGGTGATCCGGCATCGCTTCACCATCGTGGAAGGCTGGAACATCCGCGAACTCCGCGCGGCGCTGGCCCGGGCCGAGCCCTTGCTGCAGGAAAGCGGCGACATGGACGACGCCGCGCTGATGGCCGCGCTGGACCGGCCCGGCGTGCATCCCGAGGGGCGGTTCCTGCCCGAAACCTATCTCTACACCCGCGGCGACAGCGATTTGGACCTGCTGCGCCGGGCCGCCGACGCGCTCGACGCCGCGCTCGCGCACGCGTGGGAAACGCGCGCCGACGGGCTGCCGCTGGACACGCCCGAGGAGGCGCTGGTCCTGGCCTCGATCATCGAGAAGGAAACCGGCCTGGCCTCCGAGCGCGCGCGCATCGCCGGCGTGTTCATCCGCCGCCTGCAGCGCGGCATGCGGCTGCAGACCGATCCCACCGTGATCTACGGCATGGGCAGTGCCTTCGACGGCAACATCCGGCGCCGCGACCTGCAGACCGATACCCCCTACAACACCTACACCCGCGACGGCCTGCCGCCAACGCCCATCGCGATGGCGGGCATCGATGCGATACGCGCCGCCACCCGGCCCGGGGACGGCGATGAGCTCTACTTCGTCGCCGTGGGCGATGGCAGCGGCGCCCACGTGTTCTCCCGCACCTATGCAGAGCACCAGGTGGCGGTGCGTGACTACGTGCGCCGCTACCGCGAGCGGTTCGGCGCCGGGGCCCGGCAGGAATGAGCGCGCTGCCCATGCATCCACGCCTCGTCAGCCTGGAAGGCGGCGAAGGCGCCGGCAAGACCACCGTGCTGGGGGCGCTGCGTCGCGAACTGGCAGCCGGCGGCGATGAAGTCGTGGTGACCCGCGAGCCGGGCGGCACGCCCCTGGCCGAAAGCATCCGGGGGCTGCTGCTGGATCCCGGGCACGAGGCGGCGGCGCCGGAAACCGAACTGCTGCTGATGTTCGCCGCCCGCGCCCAGCACGTGCGCGAGACCGTGCGGCCAGCGCTCGAGCGCGGCGCCTGGGTGCTGTGCGACCGGTTCACCGACTCCAGCTATGCCTACCAGGGCGGTGGCCGCGGATTGGACCCGGGCCTGATTGAAACCCTGGAACGCGCGGTGGTCGGCCTGCGCCCGGGGCTGACCATCCTGCTGGATCTTGACGTGGCCACCGGCCGCGAGCGCACCCGCGGGCGTGACCTGGTGCCTGACCGCATCGAGCGCGAGCGTGACGGCTTCTTCGAACGCGTGCGCGCGACTTTCCGCGAGCGCGCCGCGGCGGAGCCGCAGCGGTTCCGGGTGCTGGATGCCTCGCAGCCGGTGGATGCGGTGGCCGAGGCCGCGCTTATGGCGCTGCGCCGCTGGCGGGAGGGGCAATGATGGACACCATGCCCCGCCAGCCCCTGGCCCCGTGGCAGCAGCGCATGTACGAGCGTGCGGTGCAGGCGCTTTCCTCCGGCCGCATGGGCCATGCGCTCCTGCTCACCGGCCCGGAGCAGCTGGGCAAACGCGCGGTGGCCGAACGCATGGCGCAGTTCCTGCTGTGCCGCTCGCCGGCGGACGGCCATCCCTGCGGCAGCTGCCGTTCCTGCGAGCTCTATGCCGCGCGCTCCCAGCGCGACCCGCTGGAGCAGCGCCCCGATGGCAGCCTGGCGCATCCCGACGGCCATCCCATGCATCCGGATGCCGTCTTCGTCGGCTATGCGTGGCGCATGACGCCGTCGCCGGCCAGGCAGATGACCCAGATCGGCGTGGACCAGGTGCGTGAGCTGTCCGAGCGCCTGGGCACATCCGCCCAGTACGGCGGCGCCAGGATCGCGATCATCGAGCCCGCCGAGGCGATGAACGAAAACGCCTGCAATGCCCTGCTCAAGACATTGGAAGAGCCGCAGCCGGGCCGGTACCTGTGGCTGGTGGCCGCCAACCCCATGCGCCTGCCGGCCACCATCCGCAGCCGCTGCCAGCGGCTGGACTTCCGGCTGCCGCCGCGTGACGAGGCGCTGGAGTGGCTGGTCAGCCAGGGTCATGACGTCTCCGCCGCATCCGAAGCCCTGGATTCCGCGCGCGGCCATCCCGGGCTGGCCGCGGCCTGGCTGCGCGACGGCGGCATGGAGCTGCGGCGCGAGGTCGCCGCGGACCTGGCCGCAGTGGCGCGCGGCGAGCTGGCGCCATCGGAGGCCGCCCGGCGATGGGTCGCTGAAGACGCGCGGCCGTCGGAGCGCCTCGCCCACGCCGCGGACCTGGCGGTGGCGAGGGCCGCAGGCTTGACCGAGCCCGAGCGAACCCGCAGGCTTGCCCTGTGGTTCGATGAGGCCAACCGCACCCGCGACCTGCTGCGCACCACGGTGCGCGCCGACCTTGCAGTGGGCGGCCTGCTGTTGCGGTGGCGGGAGCTGGCCGCGGCCGGGCGCTGAGCCACGCGACGAGGAGGGAGCAGTTCATGGGGGCAACCGGACAAGGCGCGCGGCAGGGCATCCTGTCACTGGCATTGAAGGACAAGGCGGCGCTGTACAACGCCTACATGCCGTACCTCAAGCACGGCGGCATCTTCGTGCCCACGCCCAAGCGCTATTTCCTCGGCGACGAGGTCTTCCTGCTGTTGACCCTGCCTGAAACCAAGGACCGCCTGCCCGTTGCCGGCAAGGTGGTGTGGGTCACGCCGGTGGGGGCCCAGGGCAACCGCACCGCCGGGGTGGGCGTGCAGTTCGCCGACAGCAACGAAGGCGAGGCGGTCAAGGGTCGCATCGAGACCCTGCTCGCCGGCACGCTCAACTCCGACAAGCCCACCCACACCATGTAGGAGCGCCCCACGGGCGCGAAGCCGCGTGGATGCCGGCGCGCCGCGCAGCTCCGGACGCGGCGCCGCGTCCGGCACCCCCTTGGCGGCTGTCAGGCCGCCGCGCGCAGCGCCGGATGGTCCCAGCCCGGGCGCGGCGCGAAGCGCTCGCCGTACTTGCCCTGCAGCGCCTTGAGCCTGTCGAGCAGCTTGTCGGCACCGGTGTCGCGGATGTGCTGGATCGGGCCGCCGCGGAACGGCGCGAACCCGGTGCCGAAGATCACGCCCGCATCCAGCAGGTCGGCGTCTTCCACCACGCCCTCGGCCAGCGCCGCGACGGCCTCGTTGAGCAGGGCCAGCACCAGCCGGTCCTCGAGGTCGTCGGGAGCCACGTAATCCTTGGGCAGCTCCGGCTTCTTCGGCTTGCCGTCCTCCCAGGCATACAGGCCCTGGCCGTCCTTCTTGCCGCGCTTGCCCTGTTCGGGCGGTTCGGCGAGGGCGGCCGGGATCTGCAGGCCCAGGAACGGCGCGAGCTCGCCGGCCACGCCCGCGGCCACGTCCAGGCCCACGGTGTCGATCAGCTCGATCGGCCCCATCGGCATGCCGAACTTCACCGCCGCGCGGTCGATCGCGGGCCCCGGGATGCCTTCCGCATACGCGGTCGCCGCTTCCAGCATGTAGGGGAACAGGAGGCGGTTGACCAGGAAGCCGGGCGTGCCCGCCACCGGCACCGGCAGCTTGCCGATCGCACGGCAGAAGCCGGCCAGGCGCTCCTGGGTATCCGGTGCCATCGCGTCGTGGCGGACGATCTCCACCAGCGGCATCAGCGCCACCGGATTGAAGTAGTGCAGGCCGGCGAAGCGGGCCGGACGCTGCAGGCCTGACGCCAGGGTGTCCAGCGGAATGGACGAGGTGTTGGTGGCCAGCAGCGCGTCCGCGCCCAGGTCCGGTTCCACCTGCGCATACAGGCCACGCTTGGCGTCCGCATCCTCGATGATCGCCTCGATCACCAGGTCGGCCGCGGCCACTCCCTTGCCTTCCAGGTCGCCCTTCAGGCGGGCGGCCACCTCCGGCCGCTTTGCTTCGTCCTTCACCTTCTTCGCAAACAGCCCCTGGGCACGCTCGAGCGCCTTGTCGATGAAGGGCTGCCCGCGGTCCTGCAGGGTGACCTCAAAGCCCTTGTATGCCGCCCAGGCGGCAATGTCCCCGCCCATCACCCCGGCGCCCACCACGTGAACCCGCTGCACCCCGTGGTCGCGGCCACCCAGCGACTTCAGCCGCTCCTGCAGGAAGTACACCCGGGTGAGGTTGCGCGCGGTCGCCGTGCCGGCGAGCTTGACCACCGAGCGGCGCTCGGCGTCCAGGCGTGACTGCAGGCCGCCGCCGCTGCGGCGCCAGGTCTCGATCAGCAGGTAGGGCGCCGGGTAATGGTCCTTGCGGACCTTGCGGGCCACCTGCTTGACCAGCACCGGTGCGAGCACCTGCCGTACCGGCCAGATATTGGTGGCCCAGCCCAGGAAGCGCTGCCTGAACGGTCGGGTGACCCCCTTGAGCGCGAGCGCCGCCGCGGCGTCCTCCAGCAGCGCAGGCTCGGCGACCTTGTCCACCAGGCCGATGTTGCGCGCGGCCTTGGCCGACAGGGCGCGGCCGGTGAGCATCATGTCGAACGCGGCCGGCGCGCCCACCAGGCGCGGAAGCCGTACGCTGCCGCCCCAGCCGGGATAGATGCCCAGCTTCACCTCGGGCAGGCCGATGCGGGTGGAAGGATCGCTGCTGGCCACGCGCGCGTCGCAGGCCAGGGCGATCTCGGTGCCGCCACCCATGCAGAAGCCGTGGATCGCGGCCACCGTGGGGCAGGGCAGGTCCGCCAGGCGCTGGAACACCTGCTGGCCGCGGTGGATGGAATCGCCGATCGTGCCCTTCGCGTCGAACTCGCGGAATTCGCGGATGTCGGCGCCGGCGATGAATCCCTTCTCCTTGGCTGAGCGCAGCACCAGCGCGCGCGGGGGATCGAGTGCCAGGCGCTCCAGCAGGCCGTCGAGCTCGATCAGCACGTCCTGGGAGAACGTATTGACGGATTCGCCCTGGCGGTCGAACGAGAGGACCAGTACGCCGTCCTCGCGCTGCCTGGCTTTCCAGTGGCTGAAGCGCAGCCCGTCGAGGCCTGCAATCATGCGACACCATCCGTTAGGGTACGGGAAGCTGCCTATCATCCAGAGGTCGTTCGTCCTGCGTCAAATCCGCGCGCGGGGCGGCCGTGCGGTGGCCCGGGCTTGCCCCGGCGGGTATCCGTCCCCAACTTCCTTCATTGATGCGCACGAAAAAGGAGCCCGGCCCGATGGCCGACAGCGACCCACGGCAATTGGACAATGAGCTGGTCAAGCGCGTGCAGCGCGGCGACGACGCTGCCTTCGACCTGCTCGTGCGCAAGTACCAGCACCGCATCGCCGCCCTGATCGGCCGCTACGTGAACGACTGGAGTGAGTGCCAGGACGTCGCCCAGGAGACCTTCATCCGCGCCTACCGGGCGATCGGCAACTTCCGCGGCGATGCCCAGTTCTACACCTGGCTGCACCGCATCGCGGTCAATACGGCCAAGAACCACCTGGTGGCGATGGGCCGCCGTCCGCCCGGCGCGGACATCGACGTCGCCGATGCCGAGCAGTTCGATTCGGGCATCCGCCTGCGCGATACCGATACGCCCGAGCGCGAGATGATGCGCCGGCAGATGGAACAAACGGTGCTGGATGCTGTCGAACGTTTGCCCGAGGAGCTGCGGGTCGCGATTTCCCTGCGGGAGGTCGACGGCCTGAGCTACGAGGAGATTGCCCAGCGGATGGAGTGCCCCGTCGGGACGGTGCGCTCGCGCATCTTCCGCGCCCGCGAGGCGATCGACCAGGAACTCAGGCCCCTGATGGACGAGGACAACAGCGCGGAGCGTGCCACCCGATGATGCAGAGCGAAGACAGCGACACCCTCCAGATCGTGCCGGACCCGGACAAGCTCGAGCGGTACCACCGCCAGCAGCTGTCGGCGATGCTCGACGGCGAGCTGTCGCCCGACCAGGCGCGTTTCATGCTGCGGCGCCTGCAGCATGACACCGCGCTGGCCGGTTGCTGGGAGCGCTGGCAGGTCTGCGGAGACGTGCTGCGCGGCCACCACCACGCGCTGCTGCCGCCGGATTTCGCGCAGCGGGTTTCGGCCGCAATCAGCCAGGATCCGGCGCCCTCGCCCGGCCGCACCCGCAGGGACGGCGCGCGGCTGCTCCGGTGGGGCGGAGGCGCGGCGCTGGCGGCTTCGGTGGCCATGGCCGCGCTGCTGGTGGGGCGCCAGGCCGGCGTGGAGCCGGGCCAGGCGGCGCCGCAGCCGCTGCCGGCGGTTGCCGCCGCGGGCAGCGGGATTGCCGACACACCGGCCCCGGCCCACGCAGTTCCGGTGCCCGCGCCCGTCGAGGCGGACGACATGGCTGCAGCGGCGGCGGCCGTGGCCGCGGTGGCCGCGGCCGATGCAGGCCGGCGGACCCCTGGGTCGCGCGCAACCGTCCGTTCCGCGGACGACGGGTCCGTCCGCGTGGCGGACCGTTCGCCCGACGCTGCCGTGCCTGGGGTTGGCGCCTCGTCCGGGCCTGCACAGGTCGCCGTGGCCTCGACGGCCGGGCCCGCAAACGGCGGGACCGCCCGCGACAGCGGCGGCGTCGTGGCCGATTCGCCCGCAGTGCTGGCATCGGCCGGAGACGGCATTGGCGCGGACCCGTTCCGGGCCTTACCCATGACCGTAGCCAGCCGGCCCTGGCCGCGCGCATCCTCGGCGATGCGTGATGGCTATGCGGTCGGTTTCGGCGGCGCGTTCCCGGAGGCGCCTGCATGGCAGGGGGCCTATGGGCCCCTGCGCTCCGGGACGGTTGAACGGTTTGGCCTGCCGGCGGTCCCCGCGCCGCGCCTGACCGGCGCCACTGCCATTGGCGCGCGGCCGGTTCCGGTGGAAACGCGGATCGACCCGGTTTCCTCCGGCGAACCTCGCTGAACTGCCCGACGGGCGTGCGCGCCCGCCTGTTGAACTGGACTTGTGAAGGATTCCACGCTGATGAAAGCCCGCATCCCCGCCATCGCCCTCGTGCTGGTCACCGCCGCGGCCACCGCCGCGGTGATCCTTCCTTCGGCCACCGCCGAGCCTGCGGCCCAGCAGGCCGCTCCCGCCCCCGCCGCGACCGCGCCTGCGCCGGAGCTGGTCACCGGGCTGCCCGATTTCACACGCCTGGTGGAACAGGTGGGGCCCGGCGTGGTGAGCATCGAGGCCGTGATCACCATGCGCTCGGCCCAGCGCGGCCCGCGTGCAGGCGCGCCGGAGGACATGTTCCCCGAGATCTTCCGGCGCTTCTTCGGCCCCGGCTTCCCGTTTGGCGACCAGCCCGGCGCCCCCGGCGCTCCGGTCCCGCGCGGCATGTCCATGGGCACCGGGTTCCTGATCAGCGAAGACGGCTACCTGCTCACCAACCACCACGTGGTCGCCAATGCCGAAGAGGTGCGGGTGCGCCTGCACGACCATCGCCAGTTCGACGCCGAGGTGATTGGCAGCGACGAGCAGTCGGACGTCGCGGTCCTGAAGATCGATGCCGACAACCTGACCGTGCTGCGGCCCGGCGACGCCGCCCAGGTCCGCCCCGGCCAGTGGGCGGTGGCGATCGGCTCGCCGTTCGGGCTGGAACAGTCGGTGACGGCCGGCATCGTCAGCGCCGTGGGTCGCGCCAACCGCTATGGCAACCAGCAGTACGTGCCGTTCATCCAGACCGACGTCGCGATCAACCGCGGCAACTCGGGCGGGCCGCTGCTCAACACGCGCGGCGAGGTGATCGGGATCAATTCGCAGATCTTCAGCAACAGCGGTGGCTACCAGGGCGTGAGCTTCGCCATCCCGATTGACATCGCCATGAACGTGGCCGAGCAGATCAAGGACACCGGCAGCGTGCAGCGCGGCCTGATCGGCGTCACCGTCGGCGCGGTCACGCGCGAGATCATGGCCGGTTTCGATCTGCCGGACACGCGCGGAGCGCTGGTCAACGGCATCCAGCCGGGCAGCCCCGCCGAGGATGCCGGCATCGAGATCGGCGACGTCATCCGCGCGGTGGACGGCACCCCCATCGTGCGCGCCAGCGACCTCCCGCCGATCGTGGGCAACATGGCCCCGGGCACCCGCGTGCAGCTCGAGGTGTTCCGCGAAGGCCGCACCCGCAACTTCACCGTCACCCTGGCGAGCCTGGACAGCGCCACTGGGGCCAGCCAGCCCGCGCGCCCGGGCGCGGGCCGCGACCGGGGGGCCGCCCAGGCACAGTCCAGCAACCCGCTCGGGCTGTCCGCGCAGGACCTGACCGATGCCCAGCGCCGGCAGGCCGGCCTGCCGGACGGGGAGGGCGTTCGCATCACCGCCGTCGACGGCCAGGCCGCGCGCAACGCCGGCATCTTCCCGGGTGATGTGATCTCCCGCGTGGGGCGCTCGGTGGTGGGCAGCGCCGCAGACCTTGACCGCCTGCTGCGGGACGTCAAGCCGGGCCAGACGGTGATGCTGCTGCGCCATCGCGGCGGCGCCACCGAGTTCGTCGCGGTGACCCTCGAAGCCGACGACTGAGCGTTCCCGGGCCGCGCCCGGCGGCCGCTTGCGGCAGCGCCCGTCCCGCGGGGCGGGCGCTGCGCTGTGCGATAATGCCGCGTTTTCCTGCCACGATGCGATAGCGACGCCGCCCCATGAGCGACCCGATGCGGAACATCCGCAACTTTTCCATCATTGCCCACGTCGACCACGGCAAGTCGACCCTGGCCGACCGCATCATCCAGATGTGC
>Ga0079224_100009001_pt1 | contig 13575 bp, 13 predicted proteins | sample Stecom2015_FD_80414 | JGI IMG/M metagenome (GOLD analysis project Ga0079224, IMG submission 80414) | Agricultural soil microbial communities from Utah to study Nitrogen management - Steer compost 2015 | ecosystem: Environmental > Terrestrial > Soil > Agricultural land | place: USA: Utah... | reverse complement strand
TTTCAAGTTTAAGCTTAATTGATCATGGTTTGTTGAAATCACCGGGCTTCGCCATTAGAGGGATTTACTGGTTAGGTATAACCAGCAATCGCAGCTGCTCTGTACCACCTCGAAGGATGTTCAAATCGATCCGTTCTGTTATTCCCGGTAGTTTTCCTTTTTCGGAAAACTGCCAGATCAGCCAGTTTTGAGTTTCTGGCTCCACGATAAGATTATAGTTGGCAACCCAGATGGGATAGTCGTCGAAGCCTTCGTCGTGCAACACATCCCAGAAAAAGCGGTCACCCGTATAGATCATGGGTTTGACCCCATAGTGCTCTTCGACGATCTTAAGCCAATTTTTAAGACCTTCCCGTAGTTTTTTCCGCGGCTGAATGGTACTGTGTTTTTCGATATCCAACACAGGAATCAAGTCACCCGGTAGAAGGTTGGTAGCTTTGATAAAATTCTGAGCTTGCTTGGTGCTGTTCTCGTTGGGACGATAGTAGTGGTAGGCTCCTCGGATCACCGGAAGCGTCCGGGTTCCTTCCCAGTTTCGGGTAAATTGCGAGTCAATCCCGTCGTCGCCCATGCTTGCCCGGATGACGATAAATTCAATCCTTTTATTTTCCAACTGCAGCTGTAGACCGGAGAAATCGATCTTGCCTTGATACGCTGAGATGTCTATGCCCAAGATTCCTTCGGGGTAATTACGGATGACGTGCTGAAGCTTTAGCTCTTCGGATAGAGGGACGGCTCCATAGACGAACTCTCCCAAAGCCTTTTCAAGTTGTTTTCGAAAGTTGAATACCAAAACTACCGAGCCGAGGGCTACCAAAAAGATTAGAGAGATGATTCCGATCCAAGGAGAAGAAGGTTTTTTTCGGCGCATAGGGTTGAGAAATCCGCGCGCAAATTGGGAAAAGTCAGGATCAGTAGAAAATCAATTTGGATAGCATGCTCCTCGAATTTGCAATCTCTGCTCCTCGAAATTTGCAATTTCGAGGACATATCAACAGATTTTTAATCTGAATTTGGAACGGTCTTTTGGATTGCAAATCCATTAATAGGTTTTTCGAGGTTACAAACCTCGAACAGCTACTTGGCTCCTCGGAATTTGCAATTTCGACGTCCTAATCTACAGATTTTAATCTGGATATATCTACCGTTGAGGATTACAAATCCAATGTAGATTCCCGACGTTACGAAACTCGACCAGCCCGTTACAAACCTCGGGCAGCTACCGCGCTTACTGGATTTCAAACACCGCCGACTCCAGCGGGCCGAAGTCTAGGTCGATTTCTGCTCCCGCTTCGGTCACGCGAAGCATCGTCTTCTTTTTGCCAAACATCACTTCCCTGATCTCGCGGTCGCCCGGCGGCAGGCCCCAGACTTCAAGGATCTCGGGAGAGAGCTTCAGCACTGTCTGAAGCCCCTGATCGTCGGAAAAGTTGCAGACGATGATCAGCTTTTGGGTTTCATCCCAGCGGACAAAAGCAAAAAATTTATCGCTATAGGCCGGATTTTGAAGCCGGTTGAAGTTGTGAATCTCCTGATAGTTGCCCGTCAGGGCGGGAGCATTCAGGGTAAAATTCAGAACCTCCGAATAGTAGTTTCTCAGTGCTTTCTCATTCTCAGAAAGCTGCCCCCCGTCGAATCTTCCCCCGTTCATCCACTTCTGATGCTGCGGAACACCGATGTAGTCAAAGATGGAAGTCCGATTGGGATTGCCGAATCCAGCCTTCTCAGCCGCGGGTTCGCCTACTTCCTGTCCAAAATAGACCATAGTAGGAGAGGTCGAAACCGTAGCGGAAAGGACCATAGCGGGCATGGCCTTCCAGGGATTTCCGGCAAACTCCGGACTGGCTATCCGCACCTCATCGTGGTTCTCCAAGAAGTGCAGCATGTGATGCTCGATGTCTTTCGAAAATTCTAAGACAAGTAGCAGCTGGTCGGTGGAGCCATGCCCCTGTATGCTCTGCTTCAGTGTGTCGTATAGTCCCACTTTGTCGTCGAGGTAGTCCATCTTTCGCTTGTGGATGTAGTCACGGTACAGACTGGGATTGTAGACCTCCGCCATGAGAAAGGCGTCAGGTTCAGTCGTCTTGATATGGCAATTCAGATACGACCAAAACTCCACGGGCACCATCTCGGCCATGTCATATCGGAATCCGTCGACGCCTTTGTCAAGCCAAAATCGTGTGATATCCTTGAATTTCTTCCAAGAGTCCGGCACTTCTTTTTCCTGCCAAAAATCGAAGTGAGATCGGCATTCCAAGAATTCCGAACCAGAGGGCAACTCGTCAAAGTTTTTCTCCCCGTCCGGGCTGATGCCGTAGTTGATCTTGACCGTCTCGTACCAGTCGTCAAAGTCGGGTTGGGCCAGTCGTGAACCGTTTCCTGTCCACTTGGCGGGAAATTCCTCAAACTTTTTACCCACAAACGGGTGGGCTTCGCCGCCAAGCGCACAGTAGCCATTCTTAGGGTCGGGCAGGCAAAAGGTCTGTCCCGGGATGTAATAGAAGTTGTTGTCCTTTTTGTAGTCCACCGTGACATCGTCATCCGCTCCAAAATCCCGGACCCCAGCCGGGTTGTTTCGCCCTTCATAGTAGCGGGATACATGGTTTGGCACAATGTCGATGATGACTTTCATCCCATGCTGATGCGTCCGCTCGATCAAATCCTCGAACTCCTCCAGCCTTCTGGTCACGTCCACGGCGAGGTCAGGATTGACTTGGTAGTAATCACGAATCGCATAGGGGGACCCCGCCCGGCCTTTGATCACATCGGGATGGTCCGAGGTTAGACCGATTTCGGGAAAATCTCCGATCACACCATGGTGAAGGACGCCGGTATACCACATGTGGGTCACGCCCAGCTTTCGGATTTCCTGGAGGGCCAGGTCCGTAAAATCGTTGAATTTCCCTACGCCGTTTTCCTCCTTGGTTCCCCAAGGTTTATTGGTGGTGTTTTTATTGCCAAAAAGGCGGGTGAATACATGATAGATGACAAACTTCTGGGGCTTCATTGCTGATGGGGTTGGAGTGTTCGCTGCAGCAAAAGGTGTGCGGCTAAAAAGCTACTTCATCAGGTTATCGGGTCAATCGGTCGAGCAAAATACTATTTCTTTTGATCAAATGGGGATTTTGCCTCACGTTGATCGTCTCTACCGGAGTATGTAAACCGCTTCCCGAACCCCAATCGGTCGAGGCGATCCATTAATTCCGCGACGAAAGTTGAAAGGATTATTTGATTCTTGGAAAATAGATGAAAAATCAAGGGATGCCAAATAGGAGACTCGCAAGAAGTAATGTCAAGAAATTCAGAGCTAGGAATCGCCGAGCTCAAATCTTCTGTGGAGCCCTGATAGGGTTTCTGACTTTTTAACCCAACTCGAATGTCGCTGAAGTGCCGGTTTGTAGGCAGAAATCGTGACGATTGCTTTTCTGGTGAAGATTTGCACCTAAGATGAAACAAATGAGACACTATTTGTTTCGATACGTTACCCTAGGTCGTTCTGAAGTTTTGTCTAAATTATGCCCCGAAGTAAACGTAAAATATGGCCAACTTTAATATTGATGCAGACAAAGATCTGACCTACGACGCGATCGTCATTGGCTCGGGCATCAGCGGAGGCTGGGCGGCAAAAGAACTTTGCGAAGCCGGACTCAAAACACTTGTGCTGGAACGCGGCAGAATCGTCGAACACGTCGTGGATTACCCCACGATGACCTACGATCCCTGGGAAGTAGAGCTTCGCGGGAGTCTCACACCGGAGCAAAAAGCCCGTCATCCACAAGGCGGACGATCAGGTTTTATAGGCTCAATGAACGAGCATTTCCACGCCAACGATGTGGAAAATCCCTACACCGAAGTCAAGCCTTTTCTTTGGGTTCGTGCCCATCAGATGGGAGGACGCTCGCTCCTATGGGGAAAACAAACCTACCGCTGGTCGGACTTGGACTTTGAAGCCAATGCCAAAGACGGACATGGCATAGACTGGCCGATTCGATACACGGACATAGAGCCTTGGTACTCTTATGTGGAAAAATTTGCGGGAATAAGCGGAGAGGCTTTGGGCCTGCCTCAGCTTCCTGATTCTCATTTTCTTCCCCCAATGGAGCTGAACTGCGTCGAAAAACATGTGAAGGAGCGTATAGAGAAGGAATTTAAAGGCAGAAATATGATCATCGGGCGGGTGGCACATTTGACCCAGCCTCACAACGGCCGTGGTCAATGTCAATCCAGAAACCGATGCGACCGGGGCTGTCCGTATGGAGCCTATTTCAGCTCCAATGCGGTGACTTTGCCTGCGGCAAATGCGACCGGGAATCTCACCATTCGACCCTTCTCTATTGTACAGTCGGTGGTCTATGACGAGCAAAAAGGCAAAGCCAGTGGAGTCAGAATCATAGACGCGGAGACGGGGGAGGATATCGTGTACAAGGCTAAGGTCATCTTCGTCAATGCGTCCACGCTGAGCACAACGCAAATCTTGATGAATTCGACGTCCAACAGATTTGAAAACGGATTGGGCAATGACTCCGGAGAACTGGGGCATAATTTGATGGACCACACCTATAGAATAGGCGCTATGGGAACGGTCGAAGGCTTCGAGGACCAATACTACAAAGGACGGAGACCAAACGGAATCTACATTCCCCGCTATGTCAACCTGAAAGATGGACCCCAAAGTGACAAATTGGTCCGCGGCTATGGCTTTCAAGGCGGTGGAGGGAGATCGGGCTGGGGTGCCGGTTCCAATCAAGAGGGTTTCGGCGGAGACTTCAAAGATGGGCTGATGAAGCCGGGCAGCTGGGAGTTTTTCATCACCGGATTTGCTGAGTGTCTTCCATATCATCACAACCAAGTGTCCCTCAACAAAGACGTGCTCGACAAGTGGGGCCAGCCTACACTCAGCATTGATGCAGAATGGGGAGCCAACGAACTTGAGCTCAACAAGCAGATCAAGATTGATGCAAAGGAAATGCTCGATCGTGCGGGACTGAAAGATGTAATGGACTTTGACAACAAGCACGAGATGGGCTACGGCATCCACGAGATGGGTACTGCCCGAATGGGAAAGGATCCCAAAACCTCCGTGCTCAATGCTAACAATCAAGTGCATGGATGCGAAAATGTATTCGTCACTGACGGCGCGTGCATGACCTCCTCATCCTGCGTGAATCCATCGCTGACCTACATGGCCCTAACCGCCAGAGCAGCCAGTCACGCTATCTCTGAACTCAAAAAACAAAACCTCTAAGCCATGAACAGACGTGACGCACTCAGAAAATCTGCTTTGGCATTTGGCGCCGCAGCGGGTGTACCGACTTTGCTCAGTTTGCTTCAATCATGTAGCAAAACCGATCGGCTGACCTGGACGCCGACTTTTCTCAATGAAGATCAGGCTGTATTCATGTCCTCTTTTGTGGAGTTTCTTCTGCCTAGGACTGATACTCCAGGAGGTCTAGACGTGAAGTCGGATATATTTATCGACCTGATGTATGCGAAAACCTATGACGAAGCCGGGCAAAAAAATGTCGTGGCGGAGATCGAGAAGTTCAATGCTGACTGCAAATCCAATTATGGAAGCGTCTTTGCCGAGCTGAGTGAAGAGGACAAAGCCGCTTGCTTCAAAGCCCATGAGGCCAGTTCTCCGAAGTTTCCCAAGAATGTCTGGGGGACAGCAGTGGGACCGAGCGAGCCGGTCGGGTTTTACCGCGGATTGAAATCGACAGTGCTATGGTCCTACTTCAGCTCAGAGGAGATTGGGAAAAATGTGCTGAGTTATGACCCGATTCCCGGGCCTTATCAGGGTTGCGTCCCACTCTCGGAGGTTGGAAAGACCTGGAGTTTGTAAAGTTGATAGATGCCTCTTGCTGTCGTGCGGTGAGAGGCATCTTTGTTTTCCGAAGGTGTGGAATAAATTCCCCATTTATTTGGGGAGATTCTTACACCACCAAGCCTTAAATGCAGGGATTGCTTAATTTTAATTTGGCACCATATTGCGCAAGTATGGTGAAATATAGAGTAGGTCGATGAAAAATGCGTTGATAATTGATGATGAAGTGGATCTGTGCGAACTACTTTCATTACAACTAAAGTCTTTGGGATTGAACAGCGAGTATGTGAATACGATCCACGAAGCCAAAGAAAAGTTCAAAAGCAATCAATACGAAATAATCTTCCTAGATCTAAACCTTACGGACGGCAGTGGGTTTGATATGCTGAACTTCATGAGTGATTATCCGAAACGCCAAAAAGTAATTGTGATCAGCGCATATGACAACGAGCGAAACAAAGTCCTCGAATGTGGTGCTGATTTCTTTCTTGCAAAGCCGTTCAGTAAGAAAAAGGTAGCACAAATCATCGACTCCATTTAACTTTAACTATTTGCCCCCCTACAAAAGAAATTAAATCCCCCGCTATGAGCAACCAAATACTTGTAATAGACGATGACCAGGACCTTTGCAGAGTCCTTTCTAATTTTTTGAAGAAATCAGCCTACGAGGTGGACGTAGCATACAAAGCAGCGGAAGGACTGGAACTCCTCCGCTCAAAGAGCTACGACTTGATCCTCTGTGACTACAGACTGCCAGACATGACAGGAGTAGAAGCTTTGCAGAAGATCAAAGTGTTGAGTCCCGAGGCGGCCGTCATCATTATCACTGGTTACAGTGATGTGCATATCGCAGTGCAGACGTTCCGATACGGAGCCAACGACTACGTGACCAAGCCGCTCTATCCGGACGAGTTACTTGTGACGGTAAAGGAAACAATTCAGAAAAATCAGGAGAAAAATCAGTTGAGATCCGGACAGCCGGCAGTCAAGTCCAAGCCAGGAGAGAAAGCTGTAGAGCCAGTTTCACAGTTCATCTTTGGTACTAGCGAAGGCTCTAAATCCGTCCAACAGTATGTGGATCTCATCGGACCTACGGACATGTCTGTTCTGATCATGGGTGAGACCGGGACGGGAAAAGAGTTTGTCTCCAACTCTATTCACAATAAAAGTGAGCGCGCGTCAAAGCCGTTTATAGCCATTGACTGTGGCGCTTTACCCAAAGAACTGGCTGGCAGTGAGCTTTTTGGTCATATGAAGGGTTCGTTTACGGGCGCCATTGCAGATAAGCCGGGGAGCTTTGAGCTCGCCAACGGAGGGACGATCTTCTTGGACGAGATCGGAAACCTGAGCTATGAAAACCAAGTCAAGCTGCTTCGAGTGATCCAAGAGCGAAAGATCAGAAGGATTGGTGGACAAAAGGATACCAGCATCGACATTCGCCTGATTGCGGCAACCAACGAAAACTTAACAGATGCGATCAAGGAAGGCCGCTTTAGAGAGGATCTGTATCATCGAATCAATGAGTTTAAGATCAATCTTTTGCCCCTGCGGGAGCGAAAGGAAGACATCTTAACCTTCTCTCAACATTTTCTCCAGCTGGCGAATCAAGCCTTGAAGAAATCGGTAAAAGGATTTTCAGACCAAGTAATTCAGCATTTTCTCAATTACCAGTGGTACGGAAATCTTCGCGAACTCAACAACGTGGTGAAGCGGGCCGTGCTACTTACTCCGGGAGATTTAGTGCCGGTCAGCGCTTTGCCCGACGAAATTATTCGGCCGAGGGCTTTCGCGGCGCAGCAGGATACTCAGCCCGTCGAAGATAGCCATACCTTACGATCCGCTTCCGGTGAGGCGGAAAAACAGGCGATACTCAATGCGCTCGAAGCCAGCCGGTACAACAAATCCAAAGCGGCAGATCTACTGCGTATTGACCGAAAAACTCTGTACAATAAATTGAAGCTTTACAATATCCAGGATTATTGACAAAAGTCTGGCGAATTGCCAAGCGTGCTGATACTTGAATGAAAGATATAATCCATGAATCTTAAAAGACTTCGAATTATTTTTTCCCTAGTCATGGGGTTGTTGATTATTCTTTGTGTCTGGACCTATTGGAATCTCAACAACTACATCAAGACTGTCGGAAATATTCGGCAGGTCAACCTTACCATCCAGACCACGACCCAGATCTTGTCTTTGATAAAAGATGCTGAGACAGGTCATCGTGGCTATCTGTTGACCCAGGACGAGAGCTACCTTGAGCCCTTTTACCAGGCCGATGTCTCGATTTCATCCGAGTTGGCGACTTTGGACAGTTTGGCCACGCATATCCCAGAGATTAGGAGCGACGTGGATCGGCTGGATACCTTGACACGTATTCAGTTGAATACCATTTACAACATACTCAAGGCTAACAACTGGAAGAACTCTACGCTGGAAGCAGAAGAGGTCGGTCTGCTGCAAGAAGGAAAGAAAAACATGGACGAGATCCGTGAAGTCGGAGACAAGATAATTCAGTCCTCGAGAAAACTGTTTCTGGTCGCTATAGAAGACGAGGGAGGCTTCAAGACGGTCACACCGATCAATATGCTGGTCATTGCGTTGATTGCCTTCGGCGGTATTTTACTCTTGTTTACCCGGGCAGTGATGCTACTGGATGAGCGGGATAAGGAATCGAAAACTTTGGAGACGGCGGTTCAGAACTTGAAGGATGAAACCGAGAAAAGGATTCATACGGGCAATCTTCTCCGTAATGTCCTCGACAATTCGCGGGATGGAATCATGGCTTCTGTCGCTTCTCGGGGTGAGGGCGGTGAGGTGATGGACCTCGAGTTTGTCCTAGTCAATGAAGCAGCTGCGCAGATGACAGGTCAAAACCGGGCTCAGATGTTGGAAAAGAAGTTTTCAGATATCTTCCCGGAGAATCATCAGCAGTTGATCGACGAATATGTGCGCGTGATCGAAACCGGCGTCGATTTCAGAACCGAGATAGAAGTGGAGCTGGCTGGGGAAATGGTCTGGTTTAAGATCTTGGCTGTCAAATTTAATGATGGTGTGGTGTTTACTTTCTCTGACATCACAAAGCAGAAAGAGAACGAGCTCCAGCTTAGAAATTATACCCAAGAACTCAAGCGGTCCAACGAAGACCTGGAGCAGTTTGCTTATGTGGCGTCCCATGATTTACAGGAGCCTCTTCGCAAGATTCGCTCGTTCGGCGATCGTCTGATTACTAAATATCGTGACAAGCTGGACCACACGGGCCAAGATTACATCGAGCGGATGCAGGCCGCTTCCGGGCGGATGCAAAATCTGATCGAAGATTTGCTGGCGTTTTCCAGGATCACACGCAGCAGCGAGCTCCCTGGCAAAGTAGAGCTCAAAAAGATGTTTGACGAAATATCCGATGACCTCGCAGATCAGATTTCGAGAGAACATGCTACCTTAGCGTATCACAAAATGCCCCCGGTGCTCGCAGTGAAGGGACAGATTCGAAGACTGTTTCAGAACCTGATCAGTAATGCAATCAAGTTTAGAAAGCCAGACGAGGATCCAAGGATTAGAATCAGCGGAGAGAAACTGACTGCGATGGACGTGACGAAGGAATTTGTGTTCACTCCCCGGTACAAGTACTATGTGAAAATCACCGTCTCGGACAACGGCATCGGCTTTGATGAAAAATACTCAGAGCAGATTTTCAATGTTTTTCAACGCCTCCATGGCAAAAATGAATTCGAGGGGACGGGCATAGGCCTGGCCATCTGTAAGAAGATCGTCTCTCACCATGGTGGAATAATTGCTGCAAAGAGCAAGGAAGGATTGGGCTCTGATTTTATTGTTATATTACCTGCAAGTACTTAAGAATGACGTCCCCTATGAACAAGCTAGACAACAAAGTAACGATCCTCATGGCGGACGATGATCCGGATGATCAGATCCTTCTGAAAGAAGCACTAAAGGAAAACAACATTCCCAATTCGGTTTGTTTTGTTGAGAATGGAGAAGAGTTGATCGACTTTCTCAACAAAAGAGGAAGATTTGAGGGGGTGGATTTTTTCCCGGGCTTGATCCTCTTGGATCTCAACATGCCCAAGATGGACGGCCGACAGGCGCTGAGAAAACTTAAGGCAGATCCCGTACTGAAGAAAATCCCTATCGTGGTGCTGACGACTTCACGGGCGGATGCGGATATTTTGGAATGCTATGACTTGGGTGTAAATTCCTTTATCAGCAAACCGGTGAACTTTGCAGAGCTAGTCGATATCACCCGGGAAATCAGCAACTATTGGCTGGGTACTGTCACCCTGCCCAAATCGAAATAAACTATGGTAAAAGAAGAAATCAAAATCCTGCTGATTGAAGATGACGAGGATGATGCTTTCTTGGTCCAGGAATTCCTGTCCGATGTCAAAAATTTTGTCTGCGTTCTGGATTGGGAGCCCAATCCAGAACGGGGCAAAAAAAAGATCGTCGAAGGGACATACGATCTTTTCCTGATCGATTTTTATCTGGGAAAATCTACAGGACTTTCGATCATCGATTTCATTCAAGAAAATCAAATCCTCACTCCTGCGATCTTGCTGACTGGGCGCAATGACGCACAGATAGACGTAGATGCGAGTGTGGCTGGCGCGTTTGATTACTTGGTCAAGGGCGATCTGAGGCCCGATATTCTTGAGCGCTCCATCCGATATTCAATCAAGCAAGGCAGGATTATCCGGGAGCTGGACGAAAAGGAAAAAAAATACCGATCTCTTTTCGAGCGTTCTTTAGACTGTATTTTTTTGGCAAACAATGAGTTTAGAATGCTCGAAATGAACAATGCCTTTCTGAGGTTTTTGGGTTACCGAAACCTCGATCAGGTAAAGCTTCATTTGAAAAAAATCTTTGCAAATCCGGAGGATTTTGAAGTTTGCATGGAGCAACTTAAATCTAAGGAGGCGATAAAGGACTTCGAAGTAACGCTATTGACCAGCGAAAATGAGCCGCGAATCTGCCTGTTCAACTGCGTCTTCATCCCCAATCAGGCAGACGATTTTTGCTGCTATCAGGGAATCATCCGGGATCTGACGATCTGGAAAAAGGCTGAACTGGACATGATGGTGGCAGAGAAGCTCTCGATGACCGGCAAGCTTGCTAGGACGATTGCCCACGAGATACGCAATCCTCTGACTAACCTTAATCTCGCCTTGGACAATCTCAAGGAAGAAGGTTCAGAAGAGGAAGAGCAGTTTTTGCTATACACAGATATCATTCAGCGAAGTTCTAATAGAATCGAAAAGTTAATTGGAGACCTGTTGAATTCCTCCAAACCCAAAGAACTCAAACTTGAGCTCAGTTCTCTCCATGAAATTCTGGACGATATCCTGGAGTTGGTGAGGGATCGCGCTAATCTCAAGAGTATCCGCATCAAGGAGAGGCTGGAGGAAGAGTTGCCGAGAATCTTTGTCGATCGGGAAAAACTCTCCATCGCCTTGGTTAATATCTTACTCAATGGTGTGGAAGCGATAGAACATGACCACGGCTTACTCACAGTCAAGACAGAAATTCGGAATAGTTCTATCTTTCTGACGATCGAGGACAACGGACAAGGGATCGAAAAAGAAGATCTAAAAAAGATATTTGACCCATTTTACACGAGCAAATCGGAAGGGACCGGGCTCGGCCTGACTTCTACCCTGAACATATTGACAAGTCATAATGCTAGCATGCATGTGAGTAGCAAGGTAGGAGTGGGAACGGTATTCGAGGTGGAATTTCCCTTGCCTGAATACTAAAAGAAACCAATATAAGATTGCAAGATTCTTTTGTTATAGCTTGCTGACATAACAAAAAAAGGCTGCCTCTGGATGATGAGACAGCCCTTTTTTTTGCTTGAATCACTTCCCAAATACACGTGCTCCAAATATCAAGGTGAGTAGAAACAGCACGATAAATATTAGGAATAACACTTTGGCGATGGAGGCTGCACCTGCAGCGATTCCACCAAATCCGAATATTGCCGCAATGATGGCAATGACGAAGAATCCTATAGCCCAACGTAACATAGATTTTTGGTTTTAGTGAAGGTTTATTTTTAGGCTTATTAGAGAATTAGATGCCAAGCTTCATTTTAACCTCGTAAGGCCCAATTTCCCGCTTTTGCTCCTAGACGCTGGGGAAGACTTTCCCCAAGGAAGCACCAATTTCCACATGTATCTAGTTTAAAAACTTGTTTTCCGTTGCTTTTGGGCCGTTTTCTTATTGGCACCTTGATTGAAAAGGTTCATGCAGAATCACACATTAACTAAACCATCAAAAAATGAAAACTGACACAAAATTGATCATGAAGGGATCTTGGAATGAAACCAAAGGAAAGCTAAAGCAGAAGTACGCTGACCTTACCGACGATGATCTATTATACGAAGAAGGTAAAGACGACGAGCTTCTTGGAAGACTGCAAAGAAAGCTAGGAAAGTCTATGGATGAGGTAAAGCAGGAGATAAACGATCTATAAATAGATTGAGATCGTAGATTAATCAACATCAACTAACCAAAAATAGTATGAAAATGAAAGCAATAGCAATCTTGGGCGTCGCGACGTTGGGATTTGCGACAATGTCATGTGACCAGAATACATCACAGAGACATGAAATGGAAGAGGTGGAAGTCCAAGCAGATATCGAAAACGAACGAGCCGAACTTCGCCAGGATCTTAGAGAGATGGACGCGGAGATCGACAAGAAATTGAATGACCTCCAAGCTGAGAAGGAAAAAGCTAACGCCGACGCGAAGGCTGAAATCGAGAAAAGAGAAATCGAGCTTAGAAATGACAAGACTGAGGTAGGAAAGGCCATCCAAGATGTGGAGAATGCTACCGCCAATACATGGGCTGATATCAAAAAAGGAGTAAATAATACCACCCGAGACATCGAAACAGGATGGGAAAACTTTAAAGATGGCGTGGAAGATACCTTTGACGGAGACAAAAAAAACAATAAGTAAATAGGTGCTGAAGTAGAGAAAAGGGGCTGATCATTGATTGGCCCTTTTGTTTTTCCGCATCGTAAGAGGCAGTATGCAATCATGGCAAATCGAAAAAAAAACACCCTTAAGGACGCTTGGAGAATATTGAAAAAATCGTTTTCCTCTTTTATGAAGGAGGACGCTTTCACCTATTCTGCCTCCATTTCTTTTTACACGATGCTGTCCTTGCCAGCAGTCTTACTGATCGTCGTGTCCGTTGCGGCCACGCTCTATAGCGAAAACAGGATCCAGCAAGAGCTGATCAATCAAATATCTGCGCTGATAGGGGAAAACTCAGCTGCGCAGATCGAGGAAATTCTGGCCCAAGCGGCAATTAAAGAGGATACCACCGTGTGGGCTAAGATCGCGGGCATTGCAGCTTTGGTAGTCAGTTCTACATCGGTATTCATCTCCCTTCAGCTAGCTATCAACAAGATTTGGGACATCGAAGCCAAGCCGGAAAAGGCAATCTTTAAATTCATTATCAACCGGTTGCTGTCACTTGCCATGGTGATAGGGATTGGGTTTATCCTGATGGTTGCCCTAGTGGTAGAGAGTTTAGTGGTGATTTTCAAGGATTTTCTTGAAAACTTCAATGATGGAGTCTCTTCGCTTTTGATCAATGTAGGGAGTGAGGTGGTCTCGTTCGGAATTACCATGCTGATCTTTACGATGATGTACAAGGTCCTTCCGGATGCCAAGATCAAGTGGAAAGACGTCTGGGTGGGCGGACTGATTACGACTGCCTT